>Ga0163144_10030747_pt1 | contig 10263 bp, 10 predicted proteins | sample OliLak19BULKMAT1_FD_123175 | JGI IMG/M metagenome (GOLD analysis project Ga0163144, IMG submission 123175) | Freshwater microbial mat bacterial communities from Lake Vanda, McMurdo Dry Valleys, Antarctica - Oligotrophic Lake LV.19.BULKMAT1 | ecosystem: Environmental > Aquatic > Freshwater >...
AAGGCCAAGGGCAACGTCATCGAGTCCGGCCTTGAACCCGGCGGCCCCACCGCCACCGTCCTGGTGCGCAAAGGCACGCTGCGTGTCGGCGACGTGGTCATTTGCGGCGAGTATTACGGCAAGGTTCGCGCACTCATCAACGAAGAGGGACAACGGCTCAAGGAAGCCGCCCCTTCCGTGGCGGTGAAGGTCCTCGGCTTGAACGGCGTGCCGCAGGCTGGGCTAGAATTCAGCGTGATGGAGAACGAACGAGCCGCGCGCGACCTTGCGGATCAGCGCGAGCAGGATGCCAGGGCGGATTCCCAGGAAAGCCGCGCCAAGGTCACGCTCGAAAACCTGTTCGCCACCCTCGACAGCAATCAGGCGAAAGCCCTCAAGATCGTGGTCAAGGCTGACACGCAAGGTTCCGTCGAGGCCATCGTCGAGGCGCTCCGGAAGATCGAAACCGACAAGGTTTCGCTCGACATCATTCACAGCGCCGTCGGCACCATCACCGAGTCCGACGTGCTGCTTTCCTCCGCGTCCAAGGGCATCATCCTCGGCTTCCACACCCGTATCGACAACGGCGTGTCCGATGTCGCCAAGCGCGAGGGTGTGCAGATCAAGCTCTACTCCATCATCTACGAACTCATCGATCAGGTGAAAGAGGCGATGGCCGGCCTGCTCGATCCGCTGCTCAAGGAAACCGTCATCGGCTCGGCCGAGGTGCGGAAGATTTTCGAGCTGTCGAAGGGCGGCAGTGTCGCCGGTTGTGCCGTCACGGTTGGCCGCATCACCCGCGGCAAAGTCCGCGTCATGCGCCGCAAAAATCTCATCTACGAAGGCGGGGTCCAGTCCCTGCGTCGCTTCCAGGATGAAGTCAACGAAGTGCGGGCTGGCATGGAGTGCGGCATTCGGATCGACGGCTTCAACGAGTTTCAGCTCGGCGACGCCATCGAGGCTTACTCGATTGAAAAGATCGCCGCCAAACTCTGATTCACCTGCTGTTCCCCGGCCATGTCGAAGCACCGTATTGAACGTATCAGTGAGCTTCTCAAGCGCGAGATTGGCGAGGCCATCCGCCGCGAAGTGCCGGTGGAGCAGGCTGGACTGGTCACCGTGAACGACGTGAAAATGGCCGGCGATCTCAAGTCGGCCATGGTATTCGTCAGCGTCCTTGGCAACGATTCCCGGCAGAAATCCGCCCTGGAACTGGTCGAGAAGGCCCGCGTGCGCATCCAGGACAGCGTGGCCAAGTCGGTCATTCTCAAGTATACGCCGCGGCTGCACTTTCACCTCGATGACTCCATCGTCCGCGGCAATCGTGTGCTGCAAATCATGGAGGAGATCGAAAAGTCCGATTCCCCGAAATGACCTCTCCCCGCGTCCTCGCGCGGATTCTTGACACGATCCGCGCCAGCGAAAGTGTCTGCATCGTCGGCCACATCCGGCCCGACGGCGATTGCGTGGGCTCGCAACTCGGGCTGGGCTACGCCCTGCAAGCCGCCGGCAAGAAAGTCACCGTCTGGAACGAGGACCCGATTCCCAAGAAGCTCTCCTTCCTCGACCCGAAACATCTCCTCTCCCAGCCCGTGGCCGGGCGTAAGTTGGATTGCGTCATCGCCACGGACTGCGCGAGCTACGAGCGATTGGGCCGGGCGGGGGAATGCATCAAGAATCGCAAGGTTCTCATCAACATCGATCATCACGCCAGCAACACGCGCTACGGCGACATCAACTGGATTTCCGACAAGGAGCCCTCCACCGGGGAACTGATTTACCGTCTTCTGGCCGCCGCCCGGTGGCCGATCACGCCCGCGATTGCCGACTGCCTCTTTACCGCCGTCAGCACCGATACGGGCTCGTTTCAATATCCCAGCACGCGGCCCGGCACCTATCACGTCGCGGCGCATCTCGTCGAGCGCGGCGCCGACCTCGCGAAGATTTCCAACGAGGTTTACCAGAGCTATCCGCTGTCGCGCGTGCGGTTGCTTCAGCACGTTTACAACAAGTTCAAGCTCACGCACGACGACCGCACGGCCTACCTCTGGCTGAAGAAGGCCGACTTCGCCCGGACCGGCGCCCGGCCGGACGATGCCGAGGGGATCATCGACCACATCCGCGCCATCGAGCCGGTGGTCGTCGCGTGCGTGTTTGAAGAAATGTCTCCCGAGCTGACCCGCGTCAGCTTTCGTTCCAAGAGCGAAGAGTTGAACGTGAACGAAGTCGCTTCCCAATTTGGCGGAGGCGGTCATCGCGCCGCTGCCGGCGCGCGCATCGCCGGTCGTCCCCTCGCCGTCCAACGCCGCGTGCTTGGCGCTTTGAAGAAGGCGCTTAACGGCAAACACTGACTCATGCGCGAGTTTGAAAGCTTCGACGGCGCGCTGCTCATCGACAAGCCGGCGGGTCCCACCTCCCACGACATCGTCGAGCATCTGCGCCATCATCTCGGCATCAAGAAGGTCGGCCACAGCGGCACTCTTGATCCCGCCGCCACTGGTCTGCTCATTCTGCTCGTGGGCCGGGGCACCAAGCTCTCCGAGCAATTGATGGCCGATGACAAGGTGTATGCCGGCTGGATCAAGCTCGGCGAAGCCACGGATTCACAGGATGCCGACGGCCAGGTGACGTCCTCCGCGCCCGTGCCGCCCTTGACGGTCGAAGACTTGAACCGCGCCGCGGAAAGTTTCCTCGGCGATCAGATGCAGACCCCGCCCATGGTTTCCGCCGTCAAGATTGGCGGCGTGCCGCTCTACAAGCTCGCGCGCAAGGGCATCGAGGTGGTTCGCGAACCGCGGCTCATTCACATTTACAACTTCCGCTTCACCACCTGGGAAGCGCCGTACGCCTGCTTTCGCGTGGCCTGCACCAAGGGCACCTACGTCCGCACCCTGGCCCACGAACTTGGCGCCAAGCTCGGCTGTGGCGCGCACCTGGCCACGCTGCGTCGCATCACCTGCGGACGCTACGACGTGACGGATGCCATCGAGTATGAGCAGGCCATCCAGATGCCTCCGGCGGAATTGGAGAAGCGCATCATCCCGTTTTTGAAACTGCTGGGGTAGCAGAACGTAAAGCGTAAAACGTGAAACGTAATGTGCATCCCGTGCGCCGCGTCCGGGTTTACGATTTACGATTTGCGTTTCACGCCCCCCACGCCGCATGAAGATACTGCGCGCACTCACCGATCTCCCTCCCGGACCGCGCCGCGTCTGCGTGGCCATCGGGGTCTTCGATGGCGTGCATCTTGGGCATCAGCAGGTCATCAGGCAGACCGTCGCCGATGCGGAGCAACACGAAGCACTCTCCGTGGTCGTGACCTTCGACCGTCATCCCCATGCCGTGGTCGCGCCGACTCGCGTGCCGCCGCCAGTCTATTCGCTGCCGCAGAAGCTGCGCGCCATCGAGGCGCTTGGCGTCGAGGGCGCGTGGGTCATTCATTTCGACGAAGCGTTCAGCCGGCAGACCGGCGAGGAATTCGTCCGCGCGCTGGTCCGGGATTTCTCACAGCTCCGCAGTATCTGCGTCGGCAGTGGATTCACCTTCGGCCATCGGCGCAGCGGTGATGTCGAATTGCTCCGGCGTCTCGGGGCCGAGCTGAATTTCTCGGTGCACGGACTGGCTGCCGTGTCGCTTGATGGCGAGCCGGTGAGCAGCACGCGCATTCGCGAGGCGATTCGCGGCGGGCAATTTGACGCCGCGGGCCAGATGCTTGGGCGCGCCTGGTCGCTGGCTGGACCGGTGGTGAAGGGGGATCAGCTTGGAGGCAGGCTCGGATTCCCGACCGCCAATCTGGATGTGAATGGCCGCGCCCTGCCGCCCAATGGCGTCTATGCCGTGCATGTGCGCATCGATGCCCGGATTCATCGCGGCGTGCTCAACATCGGGTTCAGGCCAACCGTCTCCAGCGGCGCGCCAGAACTGCGGGTGGAAGCTCATCTGTTCGACTTCACCGGCGACCTCTACGGCCGGGATCTGGAAATCACTTTTCTTGAGAAGTTGCGCGAAGAGCAAAAGTTTCCCTCGCTGGAGGCCTTGAAGGAACAGATCGCGCGCGATGTGGCCAGTGCCCGGCGCCGGTTCACATGATAACTGTGGCGGGGACGTTCGGTCGCTTACCGTAACGTCGCGATCTTCCCGGCCAGATCCTGTTCCAGCGCCGTGAGAATCTGAACGAGCCCCTTGCTCCAGCCGGCTGCGAGCGTGGCTGGCTGACGATTCTCCAGCGTCACCGCCTGCCGATAGGTTTTATCCAACACGATCTCCGGCGAAGCAGAGGAGTCTTTCAGCAGCAGGAGGCGGAGTTCCATCACTGCCTTGGGCGCAGCCACATCGCGAAGATCGGCGTAGAGCGCGTTCACGCTGCCCTCCAGAATGTGCGTCGCCTCCGCCTTGCTCGATGGATCGAGCACGGCACCAAACAGGCCGGCGCTTTGCAGCCAGAGCCGTGTCTGATCACTCATCAGCGTGCGCGGGGTGAAGATGAACTCGTTGTAGAAATCGGATTCAAAGCGCACGTCGTCGATGCGGGAGCGAAACATCCGCTCATCAAAGGGCGCAACCGCGGTGAACGGACGCACCCGCAACACCGCCGGGGAAGTGCGCGCCGGTGTGCCGCCTCGAATCGCTTCCAACGTGAAGGTTGATTTGGCGGGATACGCCTGCTTGAGGCTGCACCCGGGAACAAGGACGAGTGCCACGGCGAGCAGCGGTAAAAGACAGAGCGTGCGCAGGCAGTGAGGATTTTTCATGGGGCGACTTTGGTGCGGGGCGGCGGTTCTCCGAAGAGCAGTTGGGCGGGGTAACGTTTGGCGTTCTCCGAAAGCTCCTTCAGGTTCTCGCTCACGCTCCGGAGATTATCGAGCGTCGTCTGGAGATCGGCATCCTTGCCGGCGAGCAACTGGTTGACGCGGCGCAGGGAGAGATCGAGGCGGGCCAGGCTGTTCGTCAACTCAGGCGATTCTACGAAGCGCCGCAGTGCGCCGCCGGTGGCCGCGAGATCCTTGAGGATGGTTTCAATTTCCGGCCGGACCAGCAGCGCCTGGACTTTACGGTTGGATTCGCGCACCTCGTCGAGGAGTTTGACCGTGCTGGTGCTGATCTCGGCGAACTGAAGATCCTTCACCCGCTCCGTGGCCGCGAGCACGGCGAAGTTCAGGTTCGAAGCGATGCCCTCGTAGTTGATCCGGCTGAGCTTCACGATGAGGGCATCCGTGGTGTTCACGATGCGGCTGAACACACTCTGAGCGGACGGAATGTAAGGCAGCTTCGGCTCCCACTGCATGGGCAGGGTCGGATTGCTGATGGGATCCAGATAGTCGATCTCCAGGTAGGATGTGCCAGTGACGCCTTGTGCCGTGACGCTGATGCGCAAACCCTTCGCCACTTCGATGGGAAGGTTTTCGACCATGAGTTGCGCCGTGGCCTTGCCAAATGTTTTCTCGTCGAGATCAAACTCGATGCGCACATAGGTGTTCCGGTTGGTGGCCCGCTTGTCGATCTGATAGTGGCTGCCAATGAAATCGATGACACTCACGTTGCCTATCGTGACTCCGCGAAACTTCACCTTCGATCCGATGTCGATGCCCTGCACGGAGTCGTTCAGGTAGGTTTCCAGCTGGAAGCGTTTCTTGAACAATTTGCCGGAGCCAAGAATCAGCACGCCGATGAAAATCAGCGTGAAGCCGAGGATGATGAACAGTCCGAGTTTGTAGTAATTGGCTTTGGCGCTCATGGCTTGGCGTGAACAGGAGTTTCGGCTTCGCGAAGGAAAAACTGTCGCACCACCGGGGTGTCGCTGTGGTCGCGCAACTCCTCCGGCCGTCCGGTGGCGATGATGCCCTTGGTCTGCTTGTCGAGCATGATGACGCGCCCGGCGATGGCATGGATGCTCGCCAGCTCATGGGTCACCACCACGAAGGTGATCCCCAGGCTGCGCGCCAGTTGCAGGATCAACTGATCGAGACCCGCCGAGGTGATGGGATCGAGACCCGCCGAAGGTTCATCCAAAAAGAGCAGCGCCGGATCGAGTGCCATCGCCCGCGCGATGGCGGCGCGCTTCTGCATGCCGCCGCTCAGCTCTGCGGGCATCTTGTTCTCGGAGCCGGCCAGCCCCACGAGCTGAAGCTTCATCCGCGCGATGAGGTCCATCTCCTCGTCGTCGAGGCTGGTGAATTCCTCCAGCGCCAGGCGCACATTTTCCAGCAGCGACATCGATCCGAAGAGCGCGCCGCTCTGATACATCACGCCGAAGCGCCGCAGCAGCCGCAGGCGATCCTCGCCATCCGCCGCGGCAATGTCGTCGCCGTCGATGAGGATGCGGCCCGACATCGGGCGATGGAGGCCGATGAGATGTTTGAGCAGCGTGCTCTTGCCGCAGCCCGAGCCGCCGAGGATCACGAACACCTCGCCGCGCCTCACCTCGAAGGAAAGATCCTTCAGCACCACATCGTCGTCATAGCCGACCGTGAGGTTTTCCACGCGGATGAGTATGTCGTTGTCCTTCGCCATGCGCGCCTTAAATGCCGAGATAATAAAACGCCACCGAGAACGCCCCGTCCGCCAGCACGATCAGGATGATGCCGCTCACCACGGCGCGCGTGGTGGAAATGCCCACGGCGCTCGCCCCCTTCTTGGTCTGCAAGCCGCGCAGGCACCCGATGCCCGCCACCAGCACGGCGAAGACCAGCGATTTCGCCAGGCCTCCCAGCAAGTCCTCCAGCTTCAACGCCCCGCGGACTTGGTGCAGGTAGGTGACAAACGGATACTTCATGGACATCAGCACCACCGCGCCGCCGAGCAGGCCCATCAGGTTGGAAATCATCGTCAGCAGCGGCATCATCGCGACGGCGGCGATGACGCGCGTGGTCACGAGGAAGCGCACTGGGTCCAGCCCCATCGTGTTGAGCGCGTTGATTTCCTCGTTCACCTTCATCGTGCCGATCTCGGCGGCGAAGGCCGAGCCGGACCGGCCCGCCACGATGATCGCCGTCATCAGCGGACCCAGCTCGCGGAACATCGACAACGCCACCAGGTCCGCCACGAAAATTTCCACGCCGAACTGCCGCATCGGAATCGCCGACTGAAAGGCCATGATCAACCCGATGAGGAAGCTGATCAACGCCACGATGCCGATGGCATTCACCCCGGCGTTCTCCGCAATGAGCAGCGCATCGCGCCAGCGCACGCTGCGCGGATGCCGGATCGCGAACGCCAGCGCGGCGAACAACTCGCCGATGAAAGTGAGCAGCGCCCGGATGTCCTCCAGGATGATGGCTGTGTTGCGCCCGATCTCCTCGGGAAAACAGACCGGCACCGGCCTGGCGCGCGCGACTTCCTGAAATTCATCCGGCTTGAACAGTTCGAGCAACGACTGGTAGCGCTCGGGCAGGCCGCGAATCTCCAGCGTTCCTCCCGCCGCCAGTTGCCGCCGCTGCAGATCCACCATCATCGCGATGCCCGCCCCGTCGCAGTACTCTAGATGCGAGGCATCAACCGTGACGCGTGGCGGCTTCTGGTCGCGAAGCAGCGCGCGCGCCTTCTTCCAATGACCGGGGATGGTGTGCGCGTCCAGCCAACCGCCGAGGGTGAGCGTGAGCGCGCCATCTTCCGAGCGGGAAGAGTCGAGCGAAGCGGCGTGTTGAGCATCGACGTCAGTCACAGGCAGGGCGGGGGAATCAACAACAGGCGGCACCGCCGCGCAATCCGAGGTATGGTCCTTCGTCTCACGCAGGGCAGATTAGGGAGCGGTCAGGTTGAAGTCAAAAACGGTCTTTGGGACCGCTGTGAGACACCCCCAAGGTGTCCATCAATCCGGGTTAAGACCAAACGCTTCAAGACCGACATCTTTTTCCATCTCGGCGGCCTCAACCTCTACCCCGCTCCTCAATGAAAATCCCAACGCTAAACTCGGAAGAACCTCTCCACGGGGGAGAGGGCCGGGGTGAGGGCGGCTTACCTTCCACCGAAAACAGCGGGGAACCAGTGGCGGTCAGGAATCCCGGTGCAGCGCAACCGTTTGAGGATCGGGTATTGCACCGAAAACAGCGGGGAACCACCATTCGCCTCGTGACCCCCACGGATTTGGCGACCTGCCGAACTTGGCTCGAAGCCGGGATTGCCTTCTTCTACCCGGAAGCCTGCCAGATTTGCGCCGTGGCTCACGCGACGCCGGAGGAAGGGTTCGTCTGCACGCGCTGCCGGAGAAACCTTGAGTTGATCCTGCCGCCGTTTTGCGACCGTTGCGGGCTGCCGTATCCGGGAGAGATCACGAATGCCTTCGTGTGCGCGAATTGTCACGAAACGAAATTGCATTTCACCCGCGCGCGTTCGGTCATCGCGGCGAAGGGCATGGCCTTGGACATCATTCACCTCTACAAATACCGGCGAGCGCTGTGGTTCGAGCCGTTGCTGGCGGAACTGCTGACTCGCGAAGCCGGGCCTGCCTTGCGCGCGGAGAAATGGGATTGCATCGTGCCCGTGCCGTTGCATTCGTTGAAGGAGGCGGAGCGGGAGTTCAATCAAGCCGAGCGGCTGGCGCGTTGTCTCGGGACTGCGACAGGCGTGCCGGTGAACACCCGCCTGCTGCGCCGCACCCTTCCCACGCGCACGCAGACCACGCTCAGCCGCGAGGAGCGGGCGGAGAATGTCCGCCGCGCCTTCACGTCGGTGCCCGGCGCAAGCTGCCGTGGAAAACGCGTGGTGATCTTCGACGACGTGCTGACCACCGGCGCCACCACGAACGCCTGCGCCCGCGCGCTCAAGGCTTGTGGGGCCGCGGAAGTTTGTGTATGGACGCTGGCGCGCGGGTTGTTAAGGTGAATCAAGCCTCGGGCTGGTTCGCGAACAGACATTGATGAAACAGCGATTTTTAATTGGCGCTTCGTGGGATGGCTTCATGCTTTTCCCGCCGCCGCGCGTTTCCACTCACCTATGTTAACCATTGTGGCAAAAGATCCTTCCACCCCAGAGCCTGCATCCACCACTTCGTTCACCAAGAAGACCCTTGGTTTCGACGTCGAGCCGGCGGTCACGCCCCCGCCCAGCAGCACGGAGACGACGTTCGCCAAGAAGCCCAAGCTTGGCGGCAAATCCAAGAAGAAGGACATCCCTGAGGGGCTTTGGACCAAGTGCCCCAAGTGCGAGACGATGGTCTTCGACAAGGAGCTGGATGAAAACCTGAAGATTTGCCCGAAGTGCAATCATCACTTCGCCATTGGCGCGCGCGAGCGGATTCACTCGCTCGTGGAGACGTGTTCCTTCGAGGAGATGGATGCGGAGATGACCAGCGTGGACATCCTGGAGTTCACCGGGGTCGCCAGCTACAAGTCCAAGCTCGAAGCCTACCAGACCAGCACCAAGCTCAAGGACGCCGTTATCACCGGCATCGGCAAGATCGGCCATCATAAGGCCGCGCTGGGTGTGATGGATTTCTCGTTCCTCGGCGGCTCGATGGGCTCCGTGGTCGGCGAAAAGCTCACCCGCATGATTGAAGCTGCGACCGACCGCAGCCTCCCGGCGATCATCATCAGCACCAGCGGCGGCGCGCGCATGTATGAAGGCATGTTCAGCCTCATGCAGATGGCCAAGACCTGCGGCGCGCTCGCCTACCACGCGAAGCAAAAGCTGCCCTACATCTCCGTGCTCACGCATCCCACCACCGCCGGTGTCATGGCGAGCTACGCCAGCGTGGGCGACCTCATCATCGCCGAGCCCAATGCCATGATTGGCTTTGCCGGACCACGCGTGATCAAGGACACCACGCAGGCGGAATTGCCCCCCGGTTTCCAGACGGCGGAATTCCTCCTCGACCGCGGTCTCATCGACGCCATCGTGCCGCGCCAGGAGATGAAGGCTCGCCTCATTTACTATCTTGATTTCCTCATGGAAGGAAGGCGGCCCGTGCCCGCAGCAGGATGAACCATCTTCTTCGCCACGCGCGCCGGTGGGCGTTGCGTGGGGCTTTTCTTTTCCTCGTCGCCCTGGCTGGTGGTGCGGAGCAAAGCTCCCCGCGCTATAACGAGCCATTCCCCGTGGTCTCCAGCAAGAAGGGGCTGCAAGTCCAGATGCTCGACGACGCGATCGCCCTCGGCATCAAGCACGGGGCGCTCAACGTCAATCTCACCAGCCTCATCGATCTCTCCGGCGACACGAACAAACTGCCGTGGGCGATCGACGGGCGCACCGTGCGCTTTCACAAGTCCACCGTGAGCGCACTGGACCGCCAGGTGAAACGATTGTCCGATGCCGGGGCGGTCGTCTCGCTCATCCTCCTCACCTACGCCA
>Ga0163144_10030748_pt1 | contig 10263 bp, 7 predicted proteins | sample OliLak19BULKMAT1_FD_123175 | JGI IMG/M metagenome (GOLD analysis project Ga0163144, IMG submission 123175) | Freshwater microbial mat bacterial communities from Lake Vanda, McMurdo Dry Valleys, Antarctica - Oligotrophic Lake LV.19.BULKMAT1 | ecosystem: Environmental > Aquatic > Freshwater > Lake...
ACAATGAGCTGGCCCGTCCCGGGCACCCTCATGTTCGAGCCCACCGAGAGCGAGCCCAAGGCAGAACTCGACCGCGTGTGCGACGCCATGATTGCGATCCGCGAAGAGATCCGAGCGATTGAACAAGGTGCAAGCGACCGCGCCAACAACCCGCTCAAGAACGCCCCGCACACGGTCCACGTCGTGACCGCCACCGAATGGAACAAGCCCTACTCCCGCGAAACCGCCGCGTTCCCGGCCCCTTGGGTCCGCGACCACAAGTTCTGGCCCAGCGTCGGCCGCGTCGATAACCCGTACGGGGATCGCAACCTCGTATGCACCTGTCCGCCGCTCTCCGAGTACTGAGCGACGGCGAACGTCTCACCCGTGCCGGCGCTGGTGCGTGGTCGAACGCCGCGTGATACCGGTGATTATCGCCTGCTCTTTGCCGCGCGGGTCCAGCCGACGAACATCAGCACGATGCCGCTGAGGATGCCGAAGACGATGAAACCGCCGGCCCCGCCGAACACGGCCCCCAAGCCCGGTGTGATGGTGGAACGGGCGGGAACAATGAGGGCCCCGGCAATGGCCCCCAAGCCGGCACCGGCGACCGCGATGATGCCCTGGATGACGTTGTCCTTGAGACGCAAGGATGGCATCATCCCGATGGTTTCCGCCGCCCGGTTGTAGCTCTCAAGGGAGTCCGCGTTGCGATTGGGATTCAGCGTGGGCGGTCCCGGCTGGGTCGGGGGCGTCTGCTGCGGCTCGGCGGCGTCGCTCATCGGCGGGTCTCCGGTGGGCAATCACCGCGACAGTACCAAAACCTTACCAGTCGAGCGGCGCCAGCCAGTGATCGGCCAGAACCGCAACGTCGGCGCTGAGGTCGGCCTTGGGCCACGACAGTTGTCCGGTCGAATCGAGGGTGCCCAGCGTGGTCGTGAAGATCGCCCCATAATCTCGCAAGACTGTCTTGATTTTCGCAACGTCCGCCGCCCGGACTTCGAGCACATATCGGCTCGGCGATTCACAGAACGCGTGCTGGTGCGGTTCAAGCGTCCCGGGGTCGACGGTGAGCGTGGCGCCCAAAGGCCGGATGGGTGAGCCGCCCGCAAGCAACTGGTCGAGCGCGGAATCGCTGGCGGAGCCGGTGCCACCGTTCTTGGCTCCGGTGGTGGCGATCAGCATCTCGGCGACGCCGCACAGCCAGCCGCCGTCGGAGACGTCGTGAGCGGATTGCACAAGCCCGTCGGCAATCAGTTGAGCGACCGCCCGGGCGGTCGCCGGGCCGACCGTGAGATCGACGGTGGGGACGGCCGGGTTGTCGTCGCCGCCAAGGCCGGCGGTTCGCGCGTAGTGGGAGCCGCCGAGCCTGCCCTGCGTGGTACCTATGAGGAGGAGCGTGTGCCCGACCGACTTGGCGTCCATCGTGACGCACCGCGTGACGTTACGGACCAGCCCCAGCCCCGAGATGAGCAGCGTGGCGGGAATTTCAATCACGGTCGGCTGCCCGGTCTTGGGGTCGGTGTACCGCAGTTGGTTGTTCAGCGAATCTTTGCCAGAAACAAAGGGCGTGCGGTAGGCGAGCGCGCCGTCGTAGCACCCCTCGCAGGCCCGCACGAGAGACGCCAGGTTGGCAGGCCTCTCACAACTGGGCCAGCAGAAATTATCCAGGATGGCGATGCGCGATGCGTCCGCACCCGTGCAAACGAGGTTCCGCACGCACTCATCGATGGCCGCCAGCGCCATCTGATACGCATCGCCGCCAGAGGCGGGGTCGCCGATCCCGGTCTGCAGGCCGGTGGCCAGCGCAATACCGCGGACCGAGCCGGGAACCGGCTGGATGACCGCGGAATCAGAAGGACCGCGCCCCCCAATGCCGCACAGCGGCTTGATGACCGTGTTCCCTTGCACCTCGTGATCGTACTGACGGATAATCCAGTGCTTGCTCGCGATGGAAGGATGCGAAAGGAGCGCGACCAGCGACTGTCCAATATCAGGGGTCGTTCGCGTGCGGCCCGCGCCGGGCATGCGTGCGGGCATGGGCGGCGGCACCCACACGGCCTCGCGCACCGGCATGGGGATGCCGTCGTGGATGAACAACATCGGCAGTTGGCCCACCAGGGTGCCGTTGTAATACAGGCTCAGTTGGGCGTCCGGGGTTCCGAACGTGCCAAGATCGGTAATCTCGACGCCCTCCTCATCGCAGATCGCCCGCAGCGCGCCGACGTTGGCGGCGGGCACAGACAGAATCATGCGTTCCTGGGCCTCACTGATCCAGACTTCCGTGTACGAGAGCCCGTCGTACTTCGTCGGGATGCGGTCGAGATGGACTTCAGCCCCGAGGAGCGAACCCATCTCGCCGACGGCGGATGAAAAGCCGCCCGCGCCGCAATCGGTGAGCCCCGAAAAAAGCGGCCCTCCCCCCTCCACGCTCCGCGCATCGCGGGCCCTCAAGATGGCGTCCCCCACCCGCTTTTCCTCAATCGCGTTCCCTATCTGAACCGCGTGCGCAAACTCGGTTGATGCCGTGGATTCCAACTCCGCCGACGAGAACGTGGCTCCGTGGATGCCGTCGCGACCCGTGCGACCGCCCAGCGCGATGATGCGATCGCCGGCCTTCGCGCCGCCATGAACCAGATGCCGCGGCAGAATGCCCACGCAACCGGCAAAGACCAGTGGGTTCCCGATGTGCCGGTCGTCAAAGTGCACGCCGCCCCCGACCGTGGGGATGCCCATGCGGTTGCCGTAATCGCGAATGCCGGCAACGACGTCTTTAAGCACGCGGGCGGGGTGTAGAACGCCAGGAGGAAGCGACGACTCGGCGGCAGTAGTCGGTAGCGCTCCAATCGCTCGCCAGCGGTCCGGGAGCGCTACGCAAAAGACGTCGGTGCTGGCGATCGGCTTTGACCCCAACCCGGTGCCGATGACATCGCGGATGCACCCCCCGATACCGGTCGCCGCGCCCCCATAGGGCTCAATGGCGGAGGGGCGGTTGTGGGTTTCGACCTTGATATTGACCGCCCAGTCGTCATCAAATTCAACGACGCCGGAATTGTCCTTGAAGATCGAAAGAGCCCAATCCAAGCCGTCGTCGATAAGCCGGTGGGTGGCCGCGGCAATGGTCGATTTCAGCAGGTTGTGGATCGTGACCGAGCCGTCGGCATTGAGTGTGTGGCCGGGCCGATCGGACCAGTCGATCGCATCGATCAAGGCAGCGTCCGACAAAGCGGGCTCGGGCAAACGGGCGGCCCGCGTGAGGCCCTCATCGGTGGCGCCCTCACGGGTGAGGGCCTGAGCCGCAGAGCCGGATCCAAAGGAAATCTCAAAGCCGACTTTGGGCTTGGGGACCGCACGGCCCGCGGGGTCGTTGCCGTCCGCGGTCGGTGGTGCGTCACCCGGCTGAGAGCCCGTTGGGGCGGCGGCCCGATAGGTGATGGTGCTCTTCAGCGTCTTATGGACGCAGTGCTCCGACCACGTCTGCGCGAGCGTTTCCAGTTCGATGTCGGTGGGTTCGCGGCCCAGACGGTCAAACTCGCTCTGGATCGCCCGCATCTCGTCAACACTCAGAAAGAGATGCGCCTCGCGCGAAAGTTTGGCAAGGGCGTCGTTCGCGAGGCCACGTATCGGAATGTGCCGCAACCCAAACACATACGCCGAGCCAGTCGGCAGCGAGTCGGGGTGCCAAGGCGTCGCGGTCACCTGGTGGACAACCGGGTTCGCAAGGTTGGTGACGGCGAAGGCGTGTGACCGGGCTTGATCGCCGCCTACAAAGTCGAACCGCAGGCCAGTCGAGACCGCGACGTCAACACCAAGCAGCGAGCGGATGGACTCTTTCACCGACTGCGCCGCCGGGTCCATCACCCCGGGAAGCGGATGAACCTCAACGATCGCGCCGCGCCCGTAACCGATGCCCACGCTCGCGACTTCAAGCACCGGATCGGCCAGCAGAGCGTGGATGATGCGATCGGTGTGCGCTTGGACGGACCCTTGAATGAGGTACACACGGGCCGAGTCGATTCGGGAACAGATGAGCCCCGAGGCGACCGCCTGTCGATGTGCCCCTTCGCCGCGGGCATCGGCAGCGCCCGCTCTCGGCCGGACTTCAATGCGGGTGACGGGGAAGGACCGGGGATCGGAGGGCGCGACCGCGATGGCGGCGGTGATGGGCATGGAGAAGGATACGGACCGTAAAACGCACTCAGGCGTGCGGTGGGAAGTCGCACCCCCGCGTGTGCGAATCCCGGAAGGCAAACAAGCCCCGCCAATGAAAAAAAGGGCGGGCGCCAATGCGCCCGCCCCGCATCAATTCAACAAACGCGACAGAACGCTACGGGGCGACGCACTTGTGGGAGTCGGCGGACGAGGCGCGTCTGCCAATGCCCAATCCCTCCCGCTTACCCCCGCGACATCTTCTCCGCCTTCGCCTTCGCATCATCCAAAGAGCCCACGTACATGAAGGCACCCTCGGGCAGGTTGTCGCCCTCACCGTTGCACAGCCGCTCGAACGAATCGATCGTCGATTCCAGCGTGCTGTCCACGCCCTTGAAGCCCGTGAACTGCTCCGCGACGTGGAAGGGCTGCGAGAGGAACCGCTCGATCTTGCGGGCCCGGTTGACCGCCAACTTGTCCTCTTCGCTCAATTCGTCAACACCCAGAATAGCGATGATGTCTTGCAGGTCCTTGTACCGCTGAAGAATCCGCTGCACCCGCACCGCCACGCGGTAGTGCCGCTCGCCCACGATGTTCGGGTCCAGAATCCGCGAGTTGGAGCCCAGCGGATCGACGGCCGGGTAGATGCCCTTTTCCGCGATGCCCCGCGAGAGCGAAATGAATGCATCCAGGTGCGCAAACGTCGTGGAAGGCGCGGGGTCGGTCAAGTCGTCGGCGGGCACATAAATTGCCTGCACCGACGTGATGGCGCCCTTGCTCGTGGACGTGATCCGTTCCTGAAGTTCACCCATCTCCGTCGAGAGCGTCGGCTGATACCCCACCGCGCTGGGCATGCGGCCCAAAAGGGCCGACACTTCCGAACCCGCCTGCGTAAACCGGAAGACGTTGTCCACGAACATCAGCGTCTCTTTGCCCGAGGCATCGCGGAACTCTTCGGCCATCGTCAGCGCCGAAAGCGCCACCCGCAGACGCGCACCCGGCGGCTCGTTCATCTGCCCGAAGACCATGGCCACCTTGTCCAGCACGTGCGCCGTCTTGCCGTTCTCGTCGGTGTAGGCGGCTTCCTTCATTTCACGCCACAGGTCGTTCCCTTCCCGCGTCCGCTCGCCCACGCCCGCAAAGACCGAGTACCCGCCGAAGTTCTTCGCCACGCGCGCGATCATTTCCTGAATCACGACGGTCTTGCCGACCCCCGCCCCGCCGAACAAACCGATCTTTCCACCACGCACGAACGGGCACATCAAGTCGATGACCTTGATGCCCGTCACCAAAATTTCCGTGTTCGGGTTCAGCGATGAAAACTCGGGCGGTGCCTTGTGGATCGGCGAGCGCTTCGTCGCGGCCAGCGGAGCCCCTTTGTCGATGGTCTGCCCGAGCAGGTTGAACACCCGCCCCAATACGCCCTCGCCCACCGGCACCGTCACCGGCGAACCCGTATCAACACAGTTCATGCCGCGACGCAGCCCGTCGGTCGAACCCAGCGCAACCGCGCGAACTCGCCCGCCGCCCAAGTGCTGCTGCACCTCGCCCACGAGATCCAAAATCCCGACCTTCGTCTCGGCCTTCACCTCAACCGCGTTATAAATGTCCGGCAGCTGATCTTCCGGAAATTGAGCGTCGAAGGTGGAGCCGATGACTTGGGTGATCGTGCCGGTTGCTGACATAAAGAATTGCCCTGTCGATGGTTGTGAATCTCGTGACCCGTGCGCCCCCGCGGCCAGCCGCCCACCGCAAGGGGGCCCAACGATAGCGGTGGGGGATGCCCGTATCCAACCCTAAGACCTCTCAATACGCACGCTGGCTCCCCCGGCCTGGCGCCCCCTCCAGCTACCGCCCCCCGTCCTCCACCCGCAGCCTCCCGGTCCCGTGTCCCATCACGATCGAGATCGTGCCCCCAGGCCGCTCTCCCACCGTCGTAACGCCTGTACCTCCCGCCGCGTACGCCACACGCTACCGTAACATCGCTCCTTCGCCATCTCCCGCTCGCCCATCCGACCCCCACAATGCCCAACGCCGTCTCCCTCCAGTCCATCACCAAGTCCTTCGGCCCGAAAATCGCCGTCTCCGACCTCGACCTTGAGATCCCCGAGGGTTCCCTGACCGGCTTCATCGGCCCTAACGGGGCCGGCAAAACCACCACCATCCGCATGATCATGTCGATCATCTTCCCGGATTCCGGTGAACTCTCCGTCTTGGGCAAATCCTCCGCCGTCGAGAGTAAAGACCGCATCGGCTACCTTCCGGAAGAGCGCGGTGTCTACAAAAAAATGCGCGTCCAGGCCTTCCTCGAATACATGGCCCGCCTCAAAGGCATCGATGGCGCCGGCCTCTCGACCGCCGTCCTCACGTGGCTCGCCCGCGTCGGCCTCGCCGATTCCGCCCGCAAAAAGTGCGAGGAACTCTCCAAAGGCATGCAGCAGAAGGTCCAGTACATCGCGGCGGTAATCCACAACCCCGACCTCATCATCCTCGATGAACCCTTCAGCGGCCTCGACCCCCTCAATTCCCGTCTCCTCCGCGAACTGATCGACGAACAAAGCAAGTCCGGGCGCACCATCATCTTTTCAACCCACCAGATGGTTCAGGCCGAGGCCCTCTGCGACCGCATCGTCATGATCCACCAGGGTCGTAAGGTCATCGACGATTCGCCCTCCACCCTCCGCGCCCAGTTCGATCCTCGCGCCCTCTCCGTCGAGTTTGAGTCCGATACCGAACCCCCCAACCTCCGTTCGCTTCACGGCGTCGATTCCGTCCTCTCTCACGGCAGGTGGCTCGAACTCCGCACCACCGCCGGCGTCACCCCCGCATCCATCATGCCCCACGTCGCCGCCCTCGCCCCCACTCGCCGCATCGAGGTCCTCCGCCCATCGCTCGAGGACATCTTTATTGAGATCGTCCAGTCCTCCGGAGATGCCTCCGACTCTGCCGCCCTCCGGGACAAACTCCGCACCCCAGCGGGCGTCGGCGCCCGCTCCGAAGGAGCCGGTGATTGATCACGAAAACCCTCCACGTCGCCCTCCGCGAGTTCAAGGCCACGGTCCTCACCAAAGGCTTCATCCTGGGCGTCCTCATCATGCCCTTCCTCATGATGGGTGCCGTCCCCGCGGCCATGCTCCTCGTCTCACGCACCCCGCCCGCCGTCGACGGCTCCGTCGCGATCATTGATCGCTCGTCCGACGCTCAGCCCGTCGCCGCCGCCCTCACCCAGGCGCTCTCGCCCGCCTCCATCGAAACCTGGGTCCGCGAGCAGACCGAAGAAACCACCGAACAAGCCACCGCCGCCGTCAAGAAGGTCGCCGGCGACATCCCCGTCCCCGACGCCGATGCGGCCATCAAAACCGCTGCCGCGTCCATCGTCGTCCCCAAGGTCCAGTCCGAAGTGCTGCCCGCCGACACCGATGAGAAGCCCGCCAAAGACGCGCTCATCGGCGGCGATCCCTACGACGGCTCCCGCCTCGCCCTCATCGTCATCCATCCGACCGCCGTCAACAAACCCGACGCCGATGAAAACTTCGGCGGCTATTCGCTCTTCATCAAGAAGGGCCTCGACGCCCGCGTCCAGGGGATGATCCGCGAAAAGACCCGCAGCGCCATCTTCGAGGCCCGGGCCGCCGCTAACGGCCTCGACCCGGTCCGCGTCCGCACCATCACCCGCATCGACGCCCCCGACACCGTCACCTGGACCGAGGACGGCGAGAAGTCCTCCGGCGAAGCCGCGCAGTTCCTCGTCCCTGTCGGCTTCATGCTCCTCCTCTGGATCAGCGTCTTTACCGGCGGGCAATACCTGCTCACGTCCACCATCGAGGAAAAAAGCAACCGCATCATGGAAGTCCTTCTCTCGGCCCTCTCGCCGATGGAACTCATGTCCGGAAAAATCATCGGCCAGATGTGCGCCGGCCTCCTCATCCTCGTCCTCTACTCGGTCCTCGGGGTCAGTTCACTCATCGCTTTCCAGCAATCCCACCTCGTCAATTGGGCCAACCTCGCCCTCCTCGTGGTCTACTTCTTTATCGCCTTCGCCACCATCGCCTGCATGATGGCCGCGGTCGGCAGCGCGGTCAACGACATCCACGAAGCCCAGGCCCTGATGACGCCCTTCATGCTCGTCCTCATCGCCCCCATGCTCCTCATGATGCCCATCATCATGAACCCCAACGGCGCCCTCGCCACCACGCTCAGTTTCACCCCGCTCATCAATCCGTTTGTCATGGTCCTGCGCCTCTCCTCCAGCGACCCGCCCCCCTTCTGGCAGGTCGGCCTCTCGATCATCATCGGGGCCGCCACCGTCTATGTGCTGGCGCTCGGGGCCGCCAAAGTCTTCCGCATCGGCATCCTGATGTACGGCAAGCCGCCGAACTTCGCCACCTTGGTCCGCTGGGTCAAGATGGCGTAAGCACCTTTCTTGACCACCCCCTCCCCCTCGCCCCTCACCCTCTACGACCTCTGCGTCCAGAACGCGCCCGCGGCAGTCCGCTTCATCGACGCCGCCCGCCGCAACCTCCGCCTCCCACGCGCCATGTCCCTCCGCGAAGATTTCTCCGGCGGCGGCGGCCTCGCGCTCGCTTGGGTCGCCTCCCACAAGTCCCGAACCGCCGTCGCCGTCGATCACAACGCTGCCGTCCTCGCCCGCCTCGCCCATCGCCCCCGCCTCACACCCATCGCCGCCAGCGTCCTCCGCTGCCACCGCAGGGCCGACGTCATCGCGGCCACCAACTTTCCCCTGGGCTACTTCCACACCCGCGCCGCCCTCCTCCAATACCTCACCCTCACCCGCAAACGCCTCCAGCCCGGCGGCACATTCATCGCCGATATGTACGGCGGTCCCTCCGCCTTCCACACCGGCACCCAGCGGCAAACCTTCCACCTCGTGGGCGCGACTAGAAAAGGAACCCCCGTCCGTTACGAGTTCGAGCAACGCGCCGCCGATGCCCTCACCGGCCGCGTCACCAACGCCCTCCACTTCACCGTCGGCACCGGCAACAAAGCGCTCCGCCTCCGCGACGCCTTCACCTACGACTGGCGCCTCTGGACCATCCCCGAACTCGCCGACGCCTGCTCCGAATCGGGCTTCACCCACACCGAGTTCCACGACTTTGAAGGCGGCGCCCTCGACGATCAAGCCCGCTTCCACACCCGCCCCCTCGCCCACGGCGAAGACCTCCCTACCAACTGGGTGGTATATCTGGTGGCCAATAGGTCCCAAGCGTGAGCGAGTGGGTCCGAGAACGAGCCCCGAGCGTAAGCGAGTGGGTCCTTGTACCATCTTCGCGATGGCCACGCTGGGCTACTTCATTTCATTCCACACGTATGGCACGTGGCTCCACGGGCGCCTGCAGGAATCAGTGGACGAGGAGCACGCCACGCCGGGCACGCCCCACCTCACGCCCGATGCGCCCCGTGAGCAACGCGAGGGGCGTTTGCTCAAGCATGCACCCGTGGAACTCGACGCCGAGCGGCGATATGTCGTCGACACGACGATCCTTGAAGTGTGCGCCCACCGTGGGTGGCGACTCCGCGCTCTTCATGTTCGATCCACGCACCTCCACGCGGTCGTCTCCGCAACGCCCGCCCCCGAGCGAATCATGAACGACTTCAAAGCCTGCGCCACGCGGCGGATGCGAGAGGCCGGAGTACTCTCCAAGGACAACGACCCGTGGTCCCGTCATGGCAGCACGCGGTACTTAAACACCGAGAACTCCTTCGCCCGCGCTGTGCAGTACGTGCTGTACGAGCAGGGCGAACACTTGGAAGTGCGATGCCCGGCCGGTTGGACGCCCAAAGTCAACGTATCTCAAATCAACAATCCCCCAGCCAAAGAGCCCCGAACGTGCTAACGAGCCCCGAGCGTAAGCGAGTGGGTCCGCACTCCGTGACACCTCTACGTCCCATCGGCCCTCTCCCCTGCGTTCATCACCCGCGACCCACTTCGGCCACTAACTCCCGTCCGGCAACCCCTCGCCGATCGCGTAAACCCCCGGCCCTCCCGCCCCCGGGCCCCAAAAATACCCTTGACACTTCGGCCAAGATTCGTTAGTCTGCGCCCCGTTCGGCCCATCCGGCTGGCGGGGTTGGACGGCCACGCGACCGCGCGGCGGGGCCAAACGACCTTGTGAG
>Ga0163144_10030750_pt1 | contig 10262 bp, 6 predicted proteins | sample OliLak19BULKMAT1_FD_123175 | JGI IMG/M metagenome (GOLD analysis project Ga0163144, IMG submission 123175) | Freshwater microbial mat bacterial communities from Lake Vanda, McMurdo Dry Valleys, Antarctica - Oligotrophic Lake LV.19.BULKMAT1 | ecosystem: Environmental > Aquatic > Freshwater > Lake...
CTCTCCGAACCAAATCAGAGGCCGCTGGCTTTTTAAGCTATCATCGCGTTTACAAAAACTTCCACATAGTCCTTCATCTTTAAAATAATCCTCTCCCCTATTTCTCTCGCTTGTAATATGCTGGGTCTATCACCAAGGCATTTTAGTACGTCATCACGCACAGGGTCTTGACCGCTGAAGATGTAGGCATCTACCAGGGATTTGAATTGCTCTCTATCTAAATGTTCGTCATCGCAGAGTTTGGCGAGGGCTAGTACTTTTTGGTCTTGCCAGTACTTTTCAAATTCATCCTGAATATTATCCGCGTCTTCAATGTGAGGAAGGTTTTCGGCAATGAATTTCTCAATCAGTTCACGTTTGCTGCGCAAGGTTACTTGGCCACCTAATAATTCTAGTATGGCTTTGCGCTGCTGCTCGGCTTCCGATTTCTTGGCTTGCTTTAACTTGGCCATCAACTTAATAATGTAGGCTACATTGATCTGATCGCGATGGATAAGTTCCAATTCAAAGTCAATGTCTTCTAAAATGGATGTCTTCTGTTTGGAGTTATCACGCTTTACCTTGTCGTATAGATCAAGGTATTTAGTTTTGTAGTTTTCAAAGGTCTGCTCATCAATACCTAAATCTTCCCAATTAAAGTCTGTATAAGATGCCAGAAGATTCTTGGTTCGTAACAAAGCTCTAAAGGCTTGGATGAAAGCAAGCTCTTCTTCTTCGGTCACTAAATCGGCAACATTTTGCCAAGTAGGCACTAGTTGCAACAAGTTTTTAAGTGCCTCATCAAATTTTTTGGCTATCACTTCATAGGGTGGTAAAATGATTTCCTCTATAGCCTCTTTGTTTGAGAATAGCGTAATAGCCTTGTCTGTCGCTTCTTTTAAATTGCGGAAGCACAAGATATTGCCCTGTGATTTTTGTTCTCCCAAAATTCGGTTGGTTCTGGAATAGGCTTGTATTAAGCCGTGATGTTTAAGGTTTTTATCTACATATAACGTATTTACTTTCTTGGCATCAAAGCCAGTAAGTAGCATATTCACTACGAGCACCAAATCCAGGCGATCTCTTTCATCATTAAATGTTTCCTTCTCACGTTCCTTTAGCCGTTTGCTGATGTCTTTGAAGTAGTTCTCAAACTGTTGGCTGTCCTTAGTAGAGAAAGCTGTGCCGTATTGCGCATTGTAATCTCCAATGTATTCTTCCAATTTATCGCGCGTGTGGCTAGACTTATACACTACCTGCGGATCTGCCGCCATCGCCAATTCATCTTCCGGTAAAAAATCTCTGGCTTGATCATCTTCTTCGTTGGCACCAAACGTAAAGATGGTGGCGATGCGCAGATCGTGTTGTCCGGTTGCTTTCTTTTTCTTGAATATCTCGTAGTACTTGATTAAGGTCTCGATGCTGGTAGTAGCAAATAGGGCCGAGTATTCTTTGTTAAATGTTTTCTGGCCATGGTAGGCAATAATATAATCAGCTATTTTCTCTAATCGCTTTTCATCGTTTAACACCTCTACCCTATCAATGTCTTCTACTTCAATGTCAATAAGTGTTTTTCCTTTTTGTTTGTATTTGCCCACATACTCGATGCCAAAACGCAATACATTCTGATCGCGGATGGCATCGGTAATTACATATTTATGGAGACAATTGTCAAACAAATCTTTAGTAGTGCGTTTGCCTAATTCGTTCTTATTAGCATTATCGGCAAAGATGGGCGTGCCGGTGAAGCCAAATAGCTGCGCCTTTTGAAAGTATTTTGTAATCCTTTCATGGGTCTCTCCAAATTGAGAGCGATGGCACTCATCAAAAATGAATACAATTTTTTTGTCTTGTAAGGAAGTTAGTTTCTTTTCATAATGGGCTTTGCTGATGGCATTATTTAACTTTTGAATAGTTGTGAGCACCAACTTGGTATCATCGGTTAATTGATTTACCAATGACGCGGTGTTGTCGGTTACATCAACGCTTCCTTTCTTAAAGCTGTTGAACTCCTGCATGGTTTGGTAGTCCAAATCTTTGCGATCGACCACAAATACTACCTTGTGTACTTGCGGCAAATCCATAATGATCTGGCTCGTCTTGAAAGAGGTAAGCGTTTTGCCCGAGCCTGTAGTGTGCCAGATGTAGCCGTTATCATTGCTGGTTGCCACTTGTTTAATAATGGCTTCAGTAGCAAAGTATTGATACGGCCGCAGCACCATTATCACTTTAAAAGTTTCATTCACCACAACATAGTGCGAAATGAATTTGCCTAGCTGATCTTGGTTAAGGAAAGCCGAAGCAAAAGCTGTTAGCTCGGTGACGTTCTTATTGTTTTGATCTGCCCAAAAGAATGTTTGTAGCGATGATTGCAGTTTATTATTGGCGAGGTACTTTGTGTTGACTCCATTACTGATGACAAACAACTGCACATATTGAAACAAGCCGTGATTGCTCCAGAAAGACTGGTGCTGATAGCGGTTAATCTGATTGAATGCTTCTTTTATTTCAATGCCAGCTCGCTTCAATTCAATTTGCACCAATGGAAGACCATTTACCAACAGCGTTACATCATACCGATTTTTATACTTGCCTGCTTGTTCAACCTGGTTAGTAACCTGAAATACATTATTGCCCCAATGTTCATTATCAAAGAAGCGAACATAAACCGATTCGCCATTCTCTTTGGTAAGCTGAAACCGGTCTCGCAAAGTTTTAGCTTTCTCAAATACATTGCCTTTAGCGAGGTGATTGAGAATAGCATCAAACTCCTTTGGGGTGAACTTAGTCTTGTTAAATATTTCTAATTGCGATTGAAGATTGGTGAGCAATTCCTCGCCATTGCGGATAGCAACATAATAGTAACCTAAGCCAACCAGTTGTTGAATTAAATTATTTTCAAGTGTTGCTTCTGACTGCATCTTAGGAGTATAGAATTATTTTTCCAGCGTTTCAATTCTAGCCAATGGTTGCTCACAGGCTTTTGCCAAATCAATCAATTTATTGGCAACCTCTCTAGCTGCCGCTGATTTCTTCGCCTGATCAAAAAGAATTGCCCGCTTTTCATCAGTACTAAAATCAAGAACATATCTGTAGTAAGGCCAATGTTTGCTTTGTATGAAGCCGCTCCTAAGAATACTTACTTCCGCACATCGTTTTATCAATATTGATCTATCGTAACGAGCCTCAGTTGCAGCAATTCCGTAGTAATTGTTACCCCAGGGCATCTTTGAATAGCCTTCCAACTTTACCTCAATCCCATTCCAATCCTTATGAGTAATATGCAAACCTGTCCACGATTGTGTTAAGTCATCATCTAGAGATATTTCCCATGGCGCTTTCAGTTCTTCATCAATTAAGCTTTTGATTTCCAGAAGTAAATCATAAGTAGCGGATACCTCTAGCTTGTAGATATTCGAGGCAAGAACTTTAGCTGCAGCGTAATTACTGCGGATAAGACTTTCTATTGCTTTTTCCATTTTGCTATCAGTGAGTTGATTAGTGAGTTTCTTAATTAAGAATATATACTGCCTGATTGATTCGCGTAAGATGGCATGCTCAGCCGACTCCTTGAGGCATTTATCAAGCCATTGTAGCACAGTGCTTTTATACGAAATACTGTTATAGTCGTGCTCCTCTCGCAATTCACCCGAGCTTCCTTCCGATGATGCTCCACCTTGCAAAGTGAGATAGTAAACTTTGTTCTTATCCTTATTGTGATTTACATAGCGTTCAATTTGTGCATATTGGTCGCCAGCATAGATTTTATTCTCGATGGAAATCGAGAATCCTGCCTGATCAACAACATATATGTCAATTCTGCCCCCAACTTTCAATTTATCGTCTCGTGATCCTATAAATTTCTCTAACACCACATTGGCTGTTTCAACATCTAGTTTGCCCTTATACCCGACTATTTGAAGAAACAATTTTAAAAAAGTCGCCCCACACATATGACTACCTTCTGGATTAAGTAACTCGCCTAAAAAAGCCGAGTGTGTTCCATTTTCATAGGCCTCTATTTTTAGGATAGAAAAAACGTTGAATGTTTCACCCCTTAGCTTTTGTATTTCTTGCTGATGATCTGAGATGTTCCTTGCGCTGCGCAGGAGCATCTTAACGCTTTCAATTTCTATGCTCATACAAACATCTGCTGCAACAGCCCTTTTTTAAACGTTTGGGTTTGGGTAATTTGATTGGAAACATTTTCTATTTTAGTATCGATGACAGATAAGTAAGCAGCTATTTTTTGTTGCTCGTCTAATGATGGAAATTTGTACTTCAATTTCTTAACAATATTACCCGACAAGTTTCCTTGACCTCCTTGTAAATATTTAGAGACTATGCGTCCTTGGTTTAGAAAAAGTATATAAAATAGGTATTTAGTATTTTCATTAGTTCTGATACACAGCACAGCTTGATTTATCGCGCCATTAATTTTTGAGATAGCAACTTCTCCGCTGTTGGCACCATACAGTGCAAATAATAAATCCCCTTCTTCAACAAGTTTAGCAGACGAACTATTTAACGCGTCTTCAGAAATAAAACTAAAAACTTCTGAATCATAAATATTTCCAGATCCAATAAAAGGAATAGTTCCTGAATAAAACTTTCTGTTGGTACTTTCAGGAGTACCACCTGAGTAAAATGAACATATGTCTTCCAACTTCTTCTCCTCCCACTTCGGATATTCTTTTCCATTTTTATCCCTGAAGCGCAATTGTCTGAATTGGGATTTATAGGATGAACGGATTTTAGGATTTTTTGCGTCAGCCATCCTATCATCCTCTAATCCTTCCAATCCTAATTCAGACGGTTTGAAGAGTTGCTGCATCACACCTTTTTTGTATTGCTCCAGCATTTCTTTTTTGCGCGTGAGCTGCTGTATCTTTTCATCTACAGAAGATAAGAACGAGGCGATTTTTTGTTGCTCGGGGAGGGTGGGGAAAACAATTTCAACCTTAGAAATATCTTTCTGCCCAATCGTTGTCATTGTAGCAGTTTTGCCTCTTTTAATAAATTGTTGCCTTGCTCTTGAAGTTGAAAAATTATAATACAAAAAAACGGGGGAATGTTGATCTCCTTTCGGTCTCAGTCTTATTAGATGACCATCAAACGTTAAGTCATCGACCTTGTTTAGGTTAACATTTGAATAGGCAATCCCTTCTTTGACAAGAGAAGATCGAGTAAAAAATATATCCCCGTATTCAACCCTATTCTTTAAAAATTCTTGCTCATCAATTGCAACCCTAGTTAATGTATCAACATTTATAGTGCCATTAATGTACATGTCCTTCACATTAATTATCCGATAACCGCTTCCTACTTTTCTGGGATCATTAAAAGCACCGTTACTAAATCCATTGATGGACAAATCGATTAATGGCTTAATCCGCCAATTATAGCTATACTCCTTAAACCTCAGCTTCGGAATTAACTTATCCATAATCAAAACGGACTATCAATTCCTAACTCTTTACAATACTTCCCAATCGTTTCATCGGTGCTTTTCATATCCTTCTCTAGCTTTTGCAATTCTTTAGAGACTGATTTTAAGTTTACGGCTTCTTCTTCTTCAAAGGTATCTACATAGCGCGGTATGTTTAGGTTATAATCGTTCTCGGCTATTTCGCTGAGGGCTGCTACGTAACTGTATTTGTCTTCGGTGGTGCGGGCTTTATAGGCATTACTAATTTTATCAATGTCCTCAGGCCGCAATACATTTTGTGTTTTTACTTTTTCAAAATGCTTGCTGGTATCTATAAACAATACATTGCCGCTGTGTTCGCGCTTTTTCTTCAGCACCAAAATGCAAGTAGGTATGCTGGTACCGTAAAAGATGTTGGAGGGTAAACCAATTACCGCATCGAGGTAGTTTCTTTCTTTTATTAAATACTCGCGTATGTGACCTTCGGCACCGCCTCTAAACAATACACCATGCGGCAGTACGCAGGCCATAGTTCCGTTGTCGGCCAGTTGGTGAATCATGTGTTGCACAAACGCAAAGTCGGCAGTGCCCTTTGGTGCCAGGCGGCCATAGGCAGCATAGCGGTCGTCACTGATTAACAAGGGGCTGGCACTCCACTCGGCAGAGAAGGGCGGGTTGGCTACAATGGCTTCAAAGCGTTGGTCAATATGTTGGGGGCGCTCGAGAGTATCTTCGTTTTTAATATTAAACTTTTTGTAGTGCACGTTGTGCATGATCATGTTCATGCGGCACAAGTTGAAGGTGGTGGGGTTGCTCTCTTGCCCATAAAACTTACCAACTTCTTTTACTTCTTTGGCCACGCGCAACAACAAAGAACCCGAGCCACACGTGGGGTCGTACACGCTTTTCAGTTTGGTTTTACCTACCGTTACCAATCGCGCCAGTACAGAGCTTACTTGCTGTGGGGTATAAAACTCACCGGCTTTTTTACCGGCACCGCTGGCAAATTTGCCAATGAGGTATTCGTAGGCATCGCCCAGCACATCGGTTTTGGTATTGTGCAGATCAAAGTCGATGGCCTGTAGGTGCGAGAGCACTTTTACCACCAGTTCGTTTTTGTCGGTTTCGCTTTTGCCGAGTTTGCTGCTGGTGAGGTCGAGGTCTTCGAAGAGATTTCCAAATTCTTCTTCGCTCTCGCTGCCCATAGTGCTTTGCTCAATGTTGGTGAGCACTTTGGCGAGGTCATCTAAAATGAATTTGCTTTTGCCATCGGCATTGCCTCTTCGGGCGAGCTCATTAAAGAGCTCGGTGGGTTTTAAATAGTAGCCGAGTTTATTGAGGGCTTCGTCTTTAATGGCGGCAAGCAGTTCTTTTTTGTCTTTGCGTCTTTCAACTTCATCATAGGTGGTCTTATCGGGCTTTAGGATGTCGTTGGCATAGTCCTGCATCTTTTCGCTGAGGTATTTGTAGAAGATGAAGCCGAGGATGTAATCGCGGAAATCATCGGCATCCATCTTGCCCCGAAGGGTGTCGGCAATTCTCCAGAGTTGTTGTTCGAGTTGTTGTTTTTTGTCTTCGGCCATGAAAGGGGTAAAAGGTAAAGATGGGTAAGGGGGAGGTCAAAATCAAAGGGGGTTTGCGCGTATTTTATGTTTGGTCAAAATAATTATCGGCACAAAGAGATCGACAAAAATTATAATAGCTAATTTAAACTATACATAGTGCTTAAAGGGCAATACATCTAATTTTACATTATGCCCCGCAGTTAAAACCTCGCCAATCGAATCTGCGAATCTCAGCGTTACGGGTTGTCCATCGCCAAAAATACAAGCGTTGTAATTTAACTTTGTTAAGGCTAAAACGTCCTTACAAACCTGATCAATATTTGCGCTCCCTCTTGTAACTTCAACGGAAATAGGATTTGGTGTTTCAAGACCAATTTGAGTTTGGAGGCGCGGAATAAAACCTTTTGTCCAAAGAAAAGCTTTATTGGTCGTAACTTTCATCGCCATCCCTCGGGGAACACAAAATGCAAAATCACGATATAACTTAAATTCGTTCGTTGATTGAATTCTTACACCTATTATGCTGGATTTTCCTTCAACTGCCTCGGCAAACCCTTCCCACTCTTCATCATCGAAATATGTCTTTGCATGAATAAATATTTCTTTGGGGTATTTGCCCATGCCAAGCTTTTCCTTAAAGGCCTCTAAAGAATGATTAACGAGATCAATTGCATCCTTCCTTGAAATATGAAATTCCTTTGTCAAAGGATTAAACCAATCGCCAATATTTCCCCTAAAGACCATTCCATCCCCGGAATCAATAAACATTTGGGCTGCGCAGCAAGCGCTTCTATTATTTACGTTATTATCCAATTTTTTGTAGACCAACCCCAGATAGCATACATCCTCTCTAATATCTCCTAGTCGCCAAGGTAATCCTCCGACCTTATAATATAGCGTTGTACAAATATTCCATGCTTTGGCGCTATCAAAAACTCTATTTTTTTTAATTTTTTCAAACTTTGCCTCCGTACTCTGATCCCATAGATACTCGTAGGCGATAGTACCTTCTTTAATAATTTGGGTAACAATCTTATCGTCAAGTAATTTTGCCTTTATTTGATTGTGAAAATTGATTTCATATTCATAGGCTTCTTGCAATTCGTTCAATTCATCAAAAAGAAATGCCTGATTAAATGTTCTATCGCTTTTTCGCAAACCAATTCTAATATTTTCCGCAGATTTCGGTAGTTTAGAATTCGGCCGCCCATACTTATATATATCATCTGAAATAACGACAAACCAAACCGCAACAGGCCTTTCCTCCTGTTTAGAATATTTTATAAGTGCATCAGCATACAGGTTTGAAAGATTAAATACTCTTTGGTGCCCATCTGTATAATTTAGGAATTTATTTACTTCATTTTCAGATACATTAATCTCCTGAAGATTATCAAAGTTGATATGAATGCCAAAGACTGCTTCTAACCCAGCAAAAAAAGGGCGCGCCACATCTTTTGTATTACTGTTAACAGGGAGGTGAATGCGTTTTAGATATTCTTTCAAATATTCTCTTTGCTTCATGCATCCAATAATGCCAATATTAATTTGACCCTTAATTTTATCTCGATCAAACGGACCGTAAAGCATTAAACCATCTCGAGGATCGGTGGTTTTCTGGCCATATCCGAAGGATAATTGAGGTTCCTTTATGTACGTCAACTCAGGCCCAATTATCATTTCAAATCAATTAATTGTTTTGCAACTACTACATCTTCTTCTATTTCTTCTTCATCTTCGTAAGAAAAAATGGTCTGACGCGTTAAGTCTTTAGGATCAAAATAGCCATATCTTGACCAAAATGACTCGACAGTATTTTTCATAACTAAATTATCGCTATTGGAAACATTAATAGATATTTGATTTTGGCTGTTTTTGAAGCTGCTAATAAATGCCAGCAATAAATCGCGCCATTCTTCATTAAACATTCTTTTCCCCTTTTTCCTTCTATGACTATGAATGAGTTCTTTGTCTTCCAATGCCTTCAATCCATCACTAGTGAATACAATGTGACTTCTTACATTAAATCCCAAATAAGGACTGAGCATTGGTTTTACTGATACAGCAAAATGCCATTTACCAACAGTCAAATATTTTCCAAAAAGATTTTTCTTTTTATCCTTTGCTTTTTTCGACCGAAACGGATATGAAAAGCTAACCTTTGAACTGGGTAAACTTTCAGTAGTATGATAATATGCTAGATTTTTATTCGCTAACTCGTACCAATTAAGTCGTTTTTTTCTAAATAAAAGATGCAAAGATCTTTTGAGGAGTTTTTTGAAATAATTTTCCGCCTCTCGTTTGGTTGGGAATATTTCTTTTTCATAACCTAATAATAGTTCCGATACTTTAATTTCATAAATCTCAGCAGGTTCTAATTTTAGAATCTCATTCTCATGACGAGTTTCAAAAATTAGGTTCTTTTCAAATGAGGTGATGCAATTGGCATTTATCGTAGCTAACGTTTCTTTATTTTCCAGATGTACCGCCTTTGCTTGTTCTTCATTTGTAAATCTGAAAATATAAAATTGTTCAGGAAGATGCTTTATGGTCCACCAATTTGTATAATAAAGCTCTTTTTTTTCAATAATGGAATTTTTTATTAAATAATTATCCAGATACCATTCAGAAAAGCTGCTTTGACAATCTGAATTAAATTTGGGAACATTGTCTTTGTTAAATTTATTAAGTAATAATTCGAGCCCTTCCGCCCAGTTTTTATCAAAAGGTATTTGATTTAAGTTTTGAGATTCAGGAAAAAGATTGTAAGGAGATTTATCAAGATGAAGCAGAATTAAAAAATCTTTTAAATCGGGACTATTTTTTACAACCTCTGATGCAAGATCAATTTCTTTTTTTATACCATATTTTATTTGCCCAACATTTTTCTTGTCGACTATATTCTGGGAATAGACCAACAAAACCTTTTTTGCTTTGTTTCTTATGGCATCTTCTATATCAACCCAAAATGCCTCACCCCCTAATAATTCCTTTTTGTCAATCCACACTTTATAGCCAAGAAGTTCTAAACGTGAAGCCAGCCAAATTGTAAACTCGTTGTCTTCCGGTGTAGCATGGCTTATAAATATAGTATTTTTCATTGGCGTAAATGCAATCTATTTATCTTAGGTACGCACACCTTTTACATTTAAAATGAGTCATCTGATGAACCGTATATGCCAGCCATTATTAGTTTCCTATGCAGCACTGTTTGAGTGCTTTTTGAATTCGACAAAATCAGCGAATTCTTTCAGGTAAACTGACCCTGCTTTACAATTCTCAAAAAATTC
>Ga0163144_10030751_pt1 | contig 10262 bp, 7 predicted proteins | sample OliLak19BULKMAT1_FD_123175 | JGI IMG/M metagenome (GOLD analysis project Ga0163144, IMG submission 123175) | Freshwater microbial mat bacterial communities from Lake Vanda, McMurdo Dry Valleys, Antarctica - Oligotrophic Lake LV.19.BULKMAT1 | ecosystem: Environmental > Aquatic > Freshwater > Lake...
GCGGCCATTGCGGCCATTGCGGACCATGCGAAGCGGGAGGTTTTTTTCGTGCAGCGTCGGCTTGATGTTGTGGACGCTGCCCGAGGCGAGCGCGAACTGCTGCGCGCGCACCGTCTTCAGTCCGACGATCCGCGCGGCGAACTGCATCACGTCGGCGGTCAGCGCCGCGCCGGGTTCGAGGATCAACTCGGGGCGCGGGGCACGGGGAAAGGCCTCGGCGAGAGGAGTGGCGATCGCGGCGGCGTATTCCTCGAAGGTGGGCGCACTGATCGCGAACTGCGCCTGCAATTCCGCACTCATCCGGCTGAAAAATCCACCGCCGACATTCAGGAAGCGGGGTGGAGCTTCTGCGAAATGCCGGGCGCAGAGACCGAGCAGCGTCCGCACGCGCAGGGCATACGAAGCGGCGCTGCGTTCCCGCGTCGAGAAGTGGCAGTGCAGGCCGCCCAACACGCAATTCGGCAGTGCGCGGAGGCGCGTCAGGACGGCCACGAACTCGGGGCTCTCGATGTCGAAGCCGAAGCGCGAAACATTCCCGGCACCGGAGTCGAAGTTGCAGCGCACGCCGACGGTGAACCTCCGCCCCGGCTGATCCCGCGAGAGCGCCTCCACGGTGTCCACTTCGTAGGTCGCATCGAGATTCACAATCGAGCCGGCGTGGAGCGCGGCGGCGAGGTGCGCGGGCTCCTTGTAGGGGCCATTGAAGATGATTCGCGCGGGAGGTACGCCGAGTTTCACCGCCAGTTCGTACTCCATCTGCGACACCACTTCCGCGTAACCGCCCAGTTCGGACACGATTCGACCGAGACGCGGGATGTAATTGGTCTTGTAGGAGTAGGCGATGGTCGCCTCCGGATAGCTGCGGCGGAACGCGGCGAGGAACTCGGAGTAATTGCGGCGGAATGCATCCACATTCAGCAAATAGAATGAGTCACCGTAGGTGCGGCTCAGTCGGTCGAGGTTTTGCCAGGTAGGGTGCATGTGGGGAATAGCGGATTACGTTCAGTTTTAGAATCGAGAACAATGCTCAAAGTTCACCGGATTTCTCCATTTGTCTCAGAGCGTATCCGGAAAGTCGTGTGGGTTATGTTTAAGCCCCTCATTACGAAACTGAGAGCTTCGTGATGTAAGCTCCGCTTCGTGGTAGGGAGCGAATCCGCTGCGTCAGGCTCCTGCCACGGAGGGACGTGATTCTCCTTCGCGAGACTCAATCACCGGACGCCGCCCCACGCGCCGGGCTGCCTTTGTAGTCGGCGGTGGCCGAGGTGAGGCCGCGGGCGAGGCAGGCGGGGCAGAGCCGGGTGTCGGGGTTGGCGCGTTCGGTTTCCTCGGCGAGGAGGAAGAGCACATGACACGGGTCGTGCAGGCAGTTGACGAAACGGTTCGTGGTGCGCCCGCGGTGCGCGCATTGGCCGATGGGCACGAGGGCGTCGTCCACGCGCACGGTCATGCGCTGGTCAAAGACGAAGCACTCGCCCAGCCAGTGCTCGTTTCCGAACTGCTCCTGATAGGTCACGATCCCGCCGTGGAGCTGAAAGACATTCGTGAAACCTTGCTGGCGGAAAAGCGCGGACGCTTTTTCACAGCGGATGCCGCCGGTGCAATACATCAGGACTTTGCGGTCCTTGAAGTCGGCGAGTTGCTCGACGTAGGCGGGTAGTTCGCGGAAGTGGCCGATGTCGCAGGCGATGGCGTTGGCGAATTTTCCGGCGGTGGATTCGTAGCGGTTGCGCACGTCGAGCAGGACCACGTCGGGGTCTTCCTCGATCATCCGCTTCCAGTCGGCGGGGCTGAGGTGGTTGTGCAAATCGGGCGCGAGCGGGCCGGCGCCGAGGGTGACGACTTCGGGGCGGACCTTGACGCTGAGCTTGGGGAAAGTGTCCGCGTCGCCAACGCTGACCTTGACCTCGAGGTCGGCGAAACGCTCATCCGCACGCAACGCCGCGAGGTATTCATCCACCGCCGCGCGCGGGCCGGCGAGCGTGCCATTGATGCCCTCGGTGGCGATGAGGATGCGGCCTTTCAACCCGAGTCGGGAACAAAGCTCCCGCTGGTCCGCGGCAAAGATCTCCGGCGCGGCGAGCGCCACGTATTTGTAGAAAAGGATGACCGGCCAGGTCGCGTTCACCGCGAGCGCGACCGGGTGCGCTGCGGCTCCACCGCCACCATGTGCAGCGCGCTCAGCGTGGTGGAAGCCTCCTCGTCCGCGAACACCACCACCCGCCCGCCCTTGGGACTGATGGCCACGTAATCCGGGTGCTTCACGCGATATTGCCGTCCCTCCGAAGTTTTGATGAGGAAGGGCACAAACGGCACGGCTTCCAAGTGTTTGCGGATCTCGTCAGTCATGGATCTGATCTAGCACAGTCACCCTTTTCTGCGCCGAAAATTTTGCCGGTCGGCGCGAGGCCGTTCCACGTCAGTCGTTGCGCTCGAAACGCATGCGGAAGCACGGGTCGCAGATGGCGTGGTCGTGCTGGTCGGGCAACCCTTTGCCGCAGCGGCGGCAGCGGCGGACGCTCTTCCGCTTGAGCGAGTTGGAGATGAACTGGTTCGTGTCCGCGCTGACCTCCAGCGCCTGCTCGATGTCGGGGAAAAGGTCGGGCATGCGGTGGTGCATCCAGCGATACGCGGCCAGCAGGCGCACGCGGCCTTCCGCGCCCTGGAGCTGCACGGCGGAGGTGGTGCCGCCCTCGGCGGTGAACTTCGGCCCACGCGGGATGGGCGACGCCATCTCCTCGGCGACGGCGGAAACCCACTGCCGCCAGGTCCGCATGTGGTCGCCGCTGCGCGTGTCCACGGGGCAGGCGCAGAGCGCAAACTGCGTGGGCAGCGGCAGGCTGAAGTCGCCGATCTGGCTGGCGAGGTCGCGCATCGAGGAGACGTCGGCTTTGCGGAAAAGATCGGTGTCGCCGGGCAGCGCGGCGAAGCAGTCGAGGAGCGACGGCAGATCGTTGCGCCCGGTTTCCTGCGCGAGGTAGTCGAGCATCTTCATGTGCGGCGCGATGGGCGCGACGGTCGGCAGCGGCTCCGCGTCGGCGGCCATGGCCGCGCGAATGAGCGCGAGGTCGCGGCGGTTCAGCGCGGTGACGAGCCCCGTCTCGTGCATGCCGTAGCGGCCCGCGCGACCGGCGATCTGGCGGATCGAGGAATCGCTGAGCGTGATCTCTTTTTCGCCGTCCCATTTCGTCAGCGTGGTGAAGACGATCGTTTTCACCGGGAGGTTCAGCCCCATGCCGATGGCGTCGGTCGCCGAGACGATGCGCGCCTCGCCCGCAGCGAAACGCCGCGCCTCCTCGCGCCGCACCTCGGGCGAGAGCGCGCCGTAAATCGCCGCGCATTGCGTGGTGCCGAGCGTCTGTTTCCACGCGAGCACGTCGCGGCGCGAAAACGAAATGAACGCCGTGGAATCTTCCACCGGCTTGTCGGGATCGAGCGGATGCTCGGCGACCGCCAGCGGCGTGAGCCGCTCGGTGCGCTGGACCTCGAAGGGCTCGCCAAGCCGCGCGGCGATTTCGCGCAGCACGTTCTCCGCATCCGGCGAGCCGACGAAAATCACGAGCTTCGCGTTCACGCCCACAATGGCCTGCGTCCACGCCCAGCCGCGGTCTTTGTCGGCGATCATCTGCACCTCATCGATGATCGCCACGTCATACTCCGCGTCCGTGGCCAGCATCTCGATGGTCGAGGAAACGTGGCGCGCGTCCGGGTCGGGAAAACGCTCCTCGCCGGTGATCAGCGAGCACGGCACGCCGGCCGCGCGCATGCGGTCCCAAAACTCCGCCGCCATCAGCCGCAGCGGCGCGAGATACACGCCCGACTTCGCTGCCGCGAGCTGCTGAAAGGCCGCGTAGGTCTTCCCGGAATTCGTGGGCCCCGCGATGAGCAGCAGCCGCCGCTCGCGGGAGCGCGCACCGGGAAAGGTTTCGTGAAAGCGATGCAGCGCGATGCCTTCCGCCATGCGGTGATTGGCCGCGCGCATGGCCAGCTCGCGCACCACCCGCGACGCCCGATCAATGAACTGCCGCACCGCCAGTTGCCCCTCAAACTTGCGCAGCTCCTCCGCGATGTCCGTCGCCTTCAGCATGTCGCGATGCTCCGCAATGGCCTGCTCGATGCGCGCAATCTGCGCGTGCATCTCGGCCTTGAGCGCCGGCACCCGCCGTGCCGCATCGGCGCCGAGTTGTTGGAAACGCGGCGTCAATACATCCGCGTGCTTCGGCCGGTTCAGCGGCAAAATATCGAACACTTGCAGCGCGCAGGCCTGCCCGCCGATCACGACTTCCTCCGCGCACTCCGCCACCAGCATGGTCACGTCCCTTTCACAAAACAGCTCCAGCCCGCGCGCCTCCGGCAGCTCGCGAATCTCGTCCCACATGTCGCGCAGCCACGATTTGAAAACGGGGCGGCCCGCGCGCACTTCAGCCGGCGGGAGGCCGGCATCCGCGCGGCGTTGCGCGAGCCAGCGGTCAAATTCGGCGCGGGAAAAGGAAGTGGGCCGCTGTGCTACTTCGGACATGGATGCTTGAGAGTCATGAGTTTTGATAAGCGCGCACCCTAGCCGCGAAGCGCCGCCGACTCCAGCAGCCAAATCCGCGCGGCAGTCCCACCCGCGCCGCCCCGTAGCGCAGGCTTCCAGCCTGCCGTAACGCAGCGCTTCCATGCCGTAGCGCAGGCTTCCAGCCTGCCGTAACGCAGGCTTCCAGCCTGCCTCACGCGCGGCTGCGGAGCGCGCATCGCCAACGCCAACACGACGCCCGCGGAGGCAAGCGGGACGCATGCGCTACGGCAAGCCGGAGGCTCGCGCTTCGGCGGGCTACGGGGCGCTTCAGCAGGCGCGGCTCGCGTTCAGCCCCGCGCGAGTTCCAGCAGCTTTTGCAGGTTCGGCAGCGTGCCGAGGGCGATCATCTGACAGCCCGGCTCCAGCACCGTCTCGCTGTGCGGACGCGTGTTCCAGCGACCATCGGCGTGTTTGCAGGCCAGCACCGTCACGTCGAAATCATGCCGGGCTTGCGCCACCGCCAGCGGCACGCCGACGAGCGGCGAGGTCGGCGCGATCTGGATCTGCTCCAGCACCAGCTCCAGTCCGCTGGTGTGCGAAACCTCATCGAGGAAATCCGCCACATCCGGCCGCACCAGCATCGTGACCATGCGGCGTCCGGTGATGTGATACGGCAGGATCACGCGGCTCGCCCCGGCCCGACGCAGCTTGGCCTCGGACTCCTCGACATCGGCCCGCGCCACGATGGTGAGGTCCGGGCGCAGACTGCGCGCGGTGAGGACGATGAATACGTTGTCGGCGTCGGTCTTGGCGCATGCCACGAGTCCCCTCGCCCGCTCGATGCCGGCCTGCCGCAGCACGCTTTCCAGCGAGGCATCACCCGCCACGGCCAGCGCGCCCCCTTCCTGGACACGCGCGACTTTTTCCGGCTGCAACTCAATGACCACAAAGGGAAGTTTCTCATTCCCAAGTTCCACGACCACGTTGCGCCCGACGCGCCCGTAGCCGCAGACGATGAAATGATTGGAGAGTTCAGCCAGCATGCGACGTCGTTTCTGATTCACCCAATACCGCCGCCACTCGCCAGAGAAGGCAATTTGCGCCACCTGCGTCAGCGCGTAGGCCCCCAGCACCCCGCCGCCAGCGATGAGCCCCATGGTGAAAACTTTCCCGCCCGCAGACAGCGGATGCACCTCCCCGTAGCCGACCGTGGCGAGCGTGGTCACGGTCATGTAAAGGGCGTCCAGCACCGACCAGCCCTCGATCCAGCAGTAGCCCACCACGCCGACGGCCGGCAACACCAGCAGACCGGCCACGATGGGTGCAAAGCGGTCGAAGATCCGCTGGCGGGGCGCTCGGCTCATGGAGGTGAAAGGCGTTCATGTTTCATCGGATGCAGGCCGGCACTGCGGGCCATGCGCCTTTCCCTACCACAACTCCGGCGCGCGCGGCACGTGCGTTTGTGGCCGACGGCCTAAAAGAGTTCGCCCTGGGCCGGCGGGGGAATGGCGGGCGGCGTGGACGGGATGGCGACTTCGGCGCGGACTTCGGCGAGCAGGGATTTGAATTCACATTTCTCCAGCTCGACGGCCAGTTCCGCCGGGCGCGGTTGCAGCACGAGATCGTCGAGCGGGGCGGGGAGCGGGAGGTCGAGATCGAGCCGGACCATTTCGCGGTTCTGTTCGATCTGCGCGCGGGACGTGAGGAGCTTTTCGCGGATGCGCACGTTTTTGACCGCGCCGAGGTCGGCGAGGAGCGCATCGAGCGAACCGTGAGCGGCGAGGAGGGCGGCGGCACCTTTCGGACCGAGGCCGGGGACGCCGGGGATGTTGTCCGCGCTGTCGCCGATGAGCGCGAGCACGTCGGCGATCTGCGGCGGGGTCACGTCCCACTTTTTCCGCACGGACTCGGCGCCGAGGAGGGCAAAGGCCTCGCCGGGAGCGGCGAGGTCGGTCTTGTTCGTGGAATAGACTTTGGTGTGGTCGTCCACGAGTTGGAAGAGGTCCTTGTCGTTGGTCGCGAGGACGACTTCGTCGCCGCGAGCGCGGGCGGCGGTGGCGTAGGAGGCCATGAGATCGTCGGCCTCGGTGTCGGGCAGCGAGACGCTGGCGAGGCCGAGCAGCGGCACGAGGTTTTGAATGAAGGTGAGCTGCGGGCGCATGGTGTCCGGCATCTCGGCGCGCTGCTGCTTGTAGGCGGGCTGAAGGGCCACGCGGCGCTGCGGCATGCCGCGATCCCAGACGACCGCGCCGAGGTCCGGCGAGAGATCGCGCACCATGCGGCGCACGGTTTTGACGAAGCCGTAGATGGCGTTGACCGGGACGCCTGCGGAGGTGGAGAGGTCGCGAATGGCAAAGAAAGAACGATAGACGTAATAGTGGCCGTCGATGAGGAGGAGTTTCACGAAAGACGAATGGCGGATGTGGCGGGATGAAAGAAGCGGGAAATGGAACCGACGGCAGGAGTGCAGGCATTCGTGATTCGACATTCCAGCATTGCCCTCCGCCGCGCGCCTCCCGTAATAACCGCCGCACTATGTCCTGCTACCACGCATCCATCGAAGGCGCCCAGCACGGCGCGAAATCCCTCCCCGACTTCCTCGCCTACGCCAAGCGCAGCGGCGCGACCGGCGCCCAGCCGAGCAACTACATGCTCCAGGGCGGCAAACTTTTTCAGTCCGCCAAAGACATCCGCGCGACGTTTGAAAAAGCCGGCATGACGCTCGACGGCGTGAGCGCGCACTGCCCCATCTGGGTCCACACCACCGCGTGGACGGAGTCGCCCACCATCCGCCCGTTCATCCCGCCAGATGTCGCGAAAAAGTCGCCCGCCGAGATCGAGAAGTGGGCCGAGAACTACACGCTCAAACTGCTCGACCTCCTCGCTGAGTTGAAAGTGAAAGTGCTCCCGATGTTTTGGGGCGTCGCGTTTGGTTGGGAACTCGCCACCGGCTACCCGTGGGGCTTTTGGGCCGGACCAGGCTACGACCTGATCAAGGAAGGCCAGGAGCGTTTCGTGAAAAAGACGAAGAAGATCCGCGACCACGCGCGCCAGCTCGGCATCAAGCTCTGCCACGAAATCCATCCCGGCACCGCCGCGATGACGGCCGACGATTTCCTTATGCTCGTGAAGATCACCGACGGCGACAAATCCATGGCCGTGAACGCCGATCCCTCGCACTGCTGGGAGGGCGAAACGTGGGAGACGCGGTTCACCAAAGTCGGCGCGTATATCTACGCCGCGCACGTGAAGAACTTCACCATCCGCCCCGGCTTCCCGCTGCGCACCATGGAGCCCAACTGGCCGGGCCGCGCCATGCAGTTCACCGACCTGCCGAGCGGCGACCTGAACATGAACCGCTACGTCGAACTGCTGCTCAACGTCGGCTTTGCCTCGCGCTACTGCCAGCTCCACGGCACCAAGACCGCCCCGCTCGTCGTCGAAGCCGAGAGCGCCCACCGCGACCTCGACTCGACCAGCGCCAACGGCATCGGCTACGTCCGCGACCACCTCCTCATCACGCCCGCCGCCGGGAGTTTCGAGGACGGCATGGGCGCGTAAGCCACCACGCGCATGCGTTTCACCAGCGGGCCGCGTCACCAGACGCGGCCCGCTTTTTTTCCGCTGCGTCGCCGTGGCGTCGCGCGGGCTGGCGCGCTCTTCCAGGGCGCGCTATCGCCGCCGACAGCAATGCTGCTGGCGTGGATACAGCTCGTGAGCGAGACCGCGCGCCTTTTCCTGCGGACGTCACGCTTCCGGCGGGTCGTCAATAATGGCGTAGTTTTCATCGTGGGCTCCTTGGTTTTCATGGTTTGTCTGCTGGTTGGTTCAGGATGGATTGAACGAGAGCAAACTCCGGTGAAGGATTTCGCTCGGGGGAACATGGGTGAGATGCCTCATGCCGATAGAGGCCGCGGACACGGCGGGCAGAAGATTTCTTTTCTAAGACTGGTCCCAAACGGAACCCAGTGCCGACACCGTTGCTCGCCGCGAATTCCACGAACGGCATGGGCGCGTCGCTTCCCAGCGGGCGGGCTTCCACCTGAAAACGGCGACGGGACGAAACGAACTCCCGCCAAGACGCAGCAGCCGCCATAAACCAAGGCAAACCACGCCGCGTTCGCCGCCGAGAGCAGCCCTGCGAAGCGCAAAAAGGGCCAGCCGGGCCAGGCGAAAAACGTCCGGTTCACTTTGCTAAATCTTGCAGCAAAGCGGCGAGCAACGGGCGCTCGCTGACCGGCGGACGGAGATAGTGATCCGCGCCCCAGACGGGACAGAGCTGGCCGGGCCAGCGCGGGGCGTCGGCGAGGAGGATGGAGCCGTCGTTTGGTCCGTGCGCGGCGAGGCGTGTGTGGCAGCGGCGCGCGAGGCCGTTGCGGAGATGCCGGTGGAGTGGAAAGCCGACGACGTGGACCGTGCGCAGGTGCGCGGGCAACGTGAGCGGGAAATCGAGCGCGCAGCCGGGATAGTGTTGCAGGTCGGTGAGGAAATCGAGCGAGCGACCCCGGATGCGATAGACGAAGCGGTTCGCCCGCGCGAGCAAGTGGGGCGAGAGCAGCCAGTCGGCCATGGGCGTGCCTTCGAGGATGCCGCAGAGATTCACCCAGCCGATCACGCGTTCGAAAATGCGGGCCGCATCCGGGTGGGCGAGCGCGGTTTTCAAATCGCTGCCGCCTTTGCTGACCGAGACGAGAATCAGCGGTCCGTCCCGCTGCGCGCGCAGCCACTCGCAGATCACGCGCGCGTTGGCGGCGAGCGAGCCGGTGCTCGCAACGGAAATCAGCGCGGACCGCAAACCAAGCTGGGCCGCCACTTCGCGGGCCACGCGTCCGTCCGCGCCGGTGCGCGGATTTTCACGATAGAAAGCACCGGGCACGATGGCCACGCGGATGCCGCTCGTGAGGGTTGTCTCACGCCTTGCGCCGAGCGCGCGGAGGAACGGTTCATGTCGCTCCGACTCCACGATGCGCCGGTGCAGCAGTGCCGTGGCGAAGTCGCAGCCCTCGCGCGCGGTGACGTCGCGCAGCACTTCCGGCGTCAGGGCATCGAGCCCGCCGCCCCATTTCGCCACGCGGTCCCACAACTTCCGTTCGTCGTCGTCCGCCGGTTCGGGAAAGAAATGCGTCACGCCCGCCGCCCGCGCCTCCCGAGCAACCAGCCGACGAGCGCGCCGACCAGAAGCGCGCCGCCACCGGCCCACCACAGCGCCTTGGTCGCCGCGTTCAGGAGCGGATTGTCGAAGATGTTGTCCGACGTGTGCAGGCTGGCAACGAGCCACTTCCCGCCATCTTTCACCAGCGTCGCTGACCACCGCCCGGTGAATTCAAACTTCCGGCCGCCCGCCATCGTGAAGCGCTCCCGCGCGCTGCCAAAGGCGATCGCCGTATCGCCGCCGTGCATGCTGCTGAGTTCGTCCACCTGCACGTCCGCGCCGAATTTCTCCACGACCTTCGGCGACCCGTGCAGCATCCGGTCGAGATACTTTTTCACGCCGTCGCGCCCGCGGCTGACCTCGGCGTTGTGCCAGGTCACGACCGCATTCGGGTGGAGAAAAGGGAGCTGCGCCTCGACATCGCCGCTGTTCATGGCGGCCAGCAGGCCGTCACGCACGGCGCGGAGTTCAGCATGCGCGGGGTCTTCCTCGGCGCGGGCGGTGAGGGTGAAAGCGCACGCGAGTGCGGCGATGAGGAGTTTCATTTTCATACGAGTGCGGGTTGGGTTTGCGGTTGCGGTTCGCGCGCCGCCTCCTGGGGCAGCACGA
>Ga0163144_10030752_pt1 | contig 10262 bp, 8 predicted proteins | sample OliLak19BULKMAT1_FD_123175 | JGI IMG/M metagenome (GOLD analysis project Ga0163144, IMG submission 123175) | Freshwater microbial mat bacterial communities from Lake Vanda, McMurdo Dry Valleys, Antarctica - Oligotrophic Lake LV.19.BULKMAT1 | ecosystem: Environmental > Aquatic > Freshwater > Lake...
GGCTGCGCCAAACACGTGGCGCGACCGGCGCGGCTGTTGTTTGGGCCCAAGCCCGCGCCGGCTCACGCCGCCAGGCGTGGAACAATAATCAGCGGCCTCGACTCTCGCGCAGCCTTCGTTCTCCCGCTGCCCCATTCGTGCAATTAGTGAAATTCGTGGCCAAAGTTCTTCCTCCCCCTGAGTCCTAACGGTGCATCCCCCTCGTCACCTCGTCTCGAACGTCACTTCCGGGTACCCCTCCCGCGCCACCGCCCCTTGCCCCTTCAGGTAGAAGTCAAAGAACCCCACCAGATAGTCCGTGATAAGCTGCATCCCGCGCTCACCGTTGATCGGCCCCTTGAGGCCCAACAGCGGGGCCAGCGGCGTCAGCAGCGGCAGCATCGTAAAGTCGTAGTGCTTCGTGCCGGCAATCGTCATGCGGTAATTGTCGCCGCTGCCCGCCGCCAGCAGCTCGTCTAGCCGCGCGTCGTTCGACGCCGTGGACCACGTCTCGCTGCGGATCGCCAGGAACGGCTGGCTCAACCCGGCCGCCAGGGTCGCGTCCGGCACCGGCCCCAGCCAGGCATCCATCCCCAGCGCCGCCCGGCAGCGCGCGTCCTGGGCGCACATCACCACCGTCGCCCCGCCGCCGGTCGAGTGCCCATACACGCCCACCCGCCCCAAATCCAGCTTGCCCGTCAGCGGGCTGGGGATCGTCCCGTCGTTAATAAGCGCCAGTTGATCGAGCGTGTAGCTCAGGTCGGCCGCGTAGGTCGCCTCCAACTGCTCAGTCGCCGCCTGATAGGCATCCTCTCCCACCACCGTCTTTTCTGGCAGCGCGGCCGGATTGTTCAAGGCCACCTGCCCATCCGCAAACACCGTCACCATCGCGCCGTAGGTGTGGTCCACCGCCGCCGCGATGTAGCCGTGGCTCGCCAGCGCCTCGCTCTGGTTCAGGTTGATCGTCCGAAAGCCGTTCCAGCCGTGCGAGTAAATCACCACCGGGTAGGTCGCGCTTTCACCGTCCGCCGGCGCACCCGCGTAGTCGTGCGTCTGCACCAGCCCAGCGTGATCTAAAAAGAAGCTCGGCAGGTTCAGATACCTGGCGATTTGCGGCCCGACCACGTCCAGCCGGTCCATCCACGGCGCGGTCTTGGCCCCGCTGGCGGGCGTCGCCGGGTACCAGATTTGCACCATGATTGTGCGCGCGTCGTCCGGCGCGGGCACCTGCCCTAGTTCTGTTGGGGTGTAGGCTTCCAGCCGCACCGGGTCCCTCCACTGGAACGTCACCGTGCCGATCTGGTGCGGCCCGCCCGGCTCCGGCAGCCGCGGCACCGGGAACAAGATCGGCGGCGTGGCGGCCAGCACCAGCGCGACCACCCCCACCGCCAGGCCCGCCGCCGGCAGTATGCCTGCCGCTCCCACCCCGCGCCGCGCCGGCCGCGTCTTAGCCGACCGCGCTGCTGGCCCCCGCAGCCCCTGCGCATTGAGCAACGCCAACACGACCACCAGCCCATACAGCGGCACCATCTGCCAGCGGTAGCCCTCGAACAGCAGATGCACGACCCCGGCCACCAGCCCCACCACCGGAATCCACGGCCGCCACCACAAATTCGGCGCGACCAAATAAGCCGCCACCACCACGATCACTATGTATTCAAAAAGCCGCATCGCGCCTCCTCAATCAACAACACCTGCACCACCGCAGGTGCGTGTCAGCAATCGCAAATCAGCAATCAGCAATCACTTTCCCCGCCTCACCCTCCACCCCACTCCCACCGGATACCCCACCATCTTCGCCACGTCGCCCACCACGCGGATCAGCGGCAGATACGCCAGCGCCTGCACCCGCGCCACCAGCGACAGCCCCGCCAGGCGCGGCCACAGCCGCCGCAGCGGCAGCCGCAAATACGCCAGCCCCGCCACGACGCCCACCAGCCACAGCCACCCGCTGACGGTCAGCGCGGCATACACCAGCAGTGGCGCCACCACCAAATAAGTGAAGTATCGAATCGCATGCTGCCGCGCGAACAGCCCCGCCTTGCCATCGCCCCGCGCGTACAGATAATACTGCCGCGCCAGCGCCCGCAGGCTGCCCCTCGGCCGAAAGCGCACCGCCGCCTCGGGCACGAACACAAACGGCCCGTACTTGGCCCGCAGCGCCAGGTCGAACACCACATCCTCCGAGTAGTCCAGCCACTCGGGATAGCCCCCCACCGCCTCCCACGCCGCCCGCCGAAACGCCACGCTCCGGCTGCTGGGCAGATAGGTGGCCGCGTTCACGTCGCGCGCCTCCGGCAGCACCGTGGCCCCCATCGCCACCTCCAACACCGTCACCGGATCGGCCTCGAAGAACCCCGCCACCGCCTTCACGCCGGGGTCAGCCAGCGGGGCCGTCAGCCGCGCCAGCCAGTCCGGCGGGCAGACCACCCCCGCGTCGGTGGCGGCAATCACCTCGCTTGTGGCCGCTGCAATCGCCCGGTTGCGCCCCTGCGCGATGTTCGCCCCCGGCGCGTCCACCACCCAGATCGGCAGCCCCAGCCGCGCCGCATAGTCCGCCAGCACCGCCGCCGTCCCGTCGCGGCTGCCCCCATCGGCCACCACGATCTCGTCCGCCGGCCGCGTCTGCGCCGTCAGCGACTCCAGCAAGCGCGGCAAAGCCGCCGCCTCGTTCAGCACCGTCAAAATGACTGCAACGCGCATATCGGCTGATTATACCCACCTCCGCTGCGCTCCGCTGTCCCTGTCATTTCGAACCCCGCCTCAGGCCGTTGGTCCAAAAGCGACCTGAGCGCGGGTGATCGCGAAGCACCCTTTAGGGGAAATCTCACCCTTTGACCGAATGCCAGCGCTTGCATCCCATCAGACCCGCAGTTCAGCCAGACGGCCACTCTAACCAACCTGCCCACGTCCGTTGTTCTAATTCTTGTTCTAATTTCTCCCCAGCCGCCCCGCCGTCCGCCCCTGAGTCCTAGCGCAGAATCCACTGAGTCCCCCAGTTTTCCGTAAAACACCGCCAATTCCCACAAAACAACTAATAGAACATTAGTTGTAATTTATGTCATTAGCGTATTGACATACTAGAACAAGTGTACTATTATCTCTGCTACCGCTCCATTGGGTGGTGTTTTGGGCAGCCCTGATACTCGCACAGCCCGGAGGTAATGAATGGTTAACGGACGTACGGCCCCGAAGTATGCCCCCACCTCGTTCCTGAGCGATGTGGAGGACAACCGAATGAAACGCGGCTTGGTTTTTGGCGGCATCATCATCGCCGCCATGCTCGCCTTCGAGCTTTTCAACTACACCACCACCGACTTCGCCCTCACCAATCTCCTGGGCGATTTGCGCTTCGTCGGCCTGCGCTGGGCCACCATCCTGGCCATCGCCTTCTGCGGCATGGACTTCGCCGGCATCGCCCGGCTGTTCACCCCCGAAAAGAGCCACAGCGAGCGCACCGAAACCTGGTACCTGCTGGGGGCCTGGTTCCTGGCCGCCACCATGAACGCCATGCTCACCTGGTGGGGCGTCTCCCTGGCCCTGCTCACCCACGCGAGCCTCGGCAACGAGATCCTCAGCCGCCAGACCTTGCTCTCCGTCGTCCCGGTCTTTGTCGCCATCCTGGTCTGGCTCATCCGCATCCTGCTCATCGGCCTGCTCTCCATGGCCGGCGAACGCCTCTTCACCTTCATGGAGCAGAACCTGCGCGACAGCGACGAGCCGCGCCAGCAGCCGCGCGCCGCCAACAACGCTCCTACCCGCCTGCCGACCGCCGAGTGGGCCGGCGGCAGCCACAACGGCCACCGCCAAACGCCCGTCACCGCGCCGGTGACGAAGGCCAACGCCGGCAGCGCCCGCGTCATCGGCCACACCGCCGACGACGGCCCGCGCGCCGCCACCGTCGCCGAGCGCCACGGCTATGGCCGCCTGGCCCAGACCAGCAACAGCACCCGCCCGGCCGCGCCCAGCAGCCCGGTGCGCCCCGCGCCCAAGCCCTCGGCCGCCACCGGCCCGACCCTGGCCGCCAGCACGAATAGCGTGCGGCCGGTCCCGGCCCGCGTGCCCAGCGCCGGCGGCAACGGCAACGGCCTGCACCGCACTACCGATTACGATTTCGACGACTAGCACGCTCGCCTTCTGGTCGGGGCGCTCCGGCGTTCCTCCCCTCTGGCTCACGCTCGCCGGGGTGCCCCGATCGTTTTTATCCCACACCGTTCGCGCTCTACCATTAGTAATGCCCGCCAGCCGCCCCAAGTCGGGGCCGCCTGGGCCGCGCCGTACTGGTTGAAGTCGTCACTCGAAAGGATGGCCGTCATGTCTCAGCGCCTGGTTATTCGCCTGCTCCCCATCGAAATCTTCCTGCTCTCCCTGGCCGCCGGCTGGCTCGTCATCGGCGCGGTGCGCAGCCTGCCCTCGGCCCCGTTCACCCAGGCCGCCGCCGAGGTCTTGGCCCCGCCTCCGGCCGGCGGCACCGGGATTGGCGGCGGCGCGGAGAGCACCGCGCTCTCGCCCGTCTTCACGCCCGAAGTGCAGCACTGGGCGCCCCAAATTCAGGCCTGGGCCGCGCTCTTCCAGCTTGACCCCAACCTGGTCGCCACCGTCATGCAGATCGAATCCTGCGGCGCGCCCACCGTCGTCTCCGGCTCCGGCGCGCAGGGCCTGTTCCAGGTCATGCCCTTCCACTTCACCGCCGGTGAGAACATGCAAGACCCCGACACTAACGCCGCCCGTGGCCTGGCCTATTTGGCGCTTGGGATGGAACGCTCGGCCGGCAACATCGGCCTGGCGCTGGCCGGCTACAATGGCGGCCACAGCCTGATCGGAAAAGACAGCGCGCTCTGGCCCGCCCAGACCCAGCGCTACTGGTATTGGGGCACCGGCCTCTACGACGAAGCCACCAGCAGCCAGGCCGTCAGCAGCCGCCTGCAAGAGTGGCTCCAGGCCGGCGGCGCCAGCCTGTGCACCATCGCCGCCCAGCAAATCGGCCTCCCCGCCGCCGCCCAGTAGCTCGCCCCACCCAACTTACGCCTTAACACAAAAGGCCGGCCGCGACTCCTCGCGGCCGGCCTTTTCTTTTTGCCTTTATCCTACCCATACCTCTGCCGTGCTCCGCCCCTTAGGCCCTTTATTCCCCTTATACCCCCTGCCCAACCTCAACCTCAGACCCAACCCGCCCCTGAGTCCCCTGGGTCCCCAGTCCTTCTATCCCCTGCGTTTCACCACCCTCGCCGGCAGCGCCGGGTTCGGCCGCGTGTCCGTCAGCTTCACCGCCTCAATCACCACCCGCTCCGGGGCCAGCGGCAGCCAGACACAAAACGTCGAGCCGCCCGCCCCGGCCGAGCTCGCCTCGATCCGGCCGCCGTGCACCTGCGCAATCCGCTGCGCAATCGCCAGCCCCAGCCCCGCCCCGCCCGCCGCCCGTGTGCGTGCCTTATCTATCCGGTAAAAGCGCTCGAAGATGAACGGCAGTTCGGCCGGCGGAATGCCCACCCCTGTGTCGGTCACCACCAGCCGCGCCCAATTACCGGCCGTGCGCGCCAGGCCCAGCGTCACCCGCCCGCCCTCCGGCGTAAACTTAATTGCATTGCTCACCAGGTTCAGCAGCAATTGCTTCAGCCGGTCGCGGTCGCCGTTCACCACCGCCTGATCAATCTCGCCGATTTGCAGTACCACCCCGCCCGCCAGCACCTGCGCCTCGCGGAACACTTCCAGCAGCAGCGTATCCAGCTCCACCGGGTTGCGCGCCAGCGGCAGTGTCCCTGCGTCCGATTGCGCCAGCAGCAGCAGGTCGCCCACCAGCCGGCTCATGCGTTCGGCCTCCGACTGGATCGCATCCAGCGAGGTCGCATCAGCCCCGCCCATGCGCCGCAGCAGATCCACATTCCCACGGATCGTCGTCAGCGGCGTGCGCAGCTCGTGCGACACATCCGCCAGGAACCGCCGTTGCGCGTTGAACAACCGCTCCAGCCGTTCCAGCGTGTCGTTGAACGCCTGCGCCAGCCGGCCCACCTCGTCCTGCGGCACCCCCGCCAGCGGAATGCGCCGCGACAGGTCATCCGCCCGCGTAATTTGCAGCGCCGTCTGCGTGATCGTATCCAGCGGGCGCAGCGCCCGGTTGGCCGACAGCCAGCCCACCATCGCCGCCAGCAGCACCGCCGCCAGCCCGCCCGTCACCAGCACCAGCAGCAGCGCATTCTTAGCCAGATCCACCTGGTCTAGTGACGACGCCGCCTGCACATAGCCCAGCAGTTGGCCGTTGGTGGTCACAATCGGCTCGGTCACCACCCGCAGCCGCGCGTTGTCAATCACCACATCGCCGCTCGAGCCGTGCGTTCGCGTCAGCCCGGCCGGGTCCAGCGAGGCCTTGTAATCACCCAGGTTCTCCGAGTTCGCCACCCAAGTGCCGTTCGCCCGCCACACCTGCACATACACGCGCGAAGCGCTAAAGCGGTTCACTTCCTGCTGCGGAATCAGCAGGAACAGCACGTCGAGCTGCCGCCGCATTTGGCTGGTATTGATAATGTCTTTGGCGGTCTGGCTGAGGCTGTTATCTACCTGGCTGAGCAGTGTAAACGCGGTCAGGCCGTACACCACTAATCCAAAGAGGATGATGATGACGGCCAGGACCGCCGAGTACCACAAGGTCAGCCGAAAGCGAAGGGTCAACGGTGAATGGTGAATGGCCTGCTCCGGGCCGGCGCAGCGTCACATCCGCCGGCCCAGTGTAAGCTTCCACCCTCTATTTGGGCTTGGAATGAGCGCTCAGTGAGCACCCGATGAGTAGGCCTATTCCTCGCGCAGCACGTAGCCCACGCCGCGCACCGTGTGTACCAGCCGGGGTTCACTGGCCGCCTCGGTCTTCTGGCGCAGATAGCGCACGTACACCTCGATGATGTTGCTCTCGCCGCCGAAGTCGTAGCCCCACACCCGGTCGAAGATCACTTCGCGCGTCATCACCTGGCGCGGGTGGCGTATGAACAGCTCCAGCAGCTCATATTCCTTGGCCGTCAGCTCAATGGCGCGCTCGGCCCGAAACGCCTGGCGCGTGCCGGTGTCCAGCGTCAAATCCGAGAACTTCAGCACCTCCGGCGACGACGGCGCCGCGCGCCGCAGCAGCGCCCGCATCCGGGCCAACAACTCGTCGAAGGCAAACGGCTTCACCAGGTAATCATCGGCCCCGGCGTCCAGCCCACTCACCCGGTCGCCCACTGCGTCCTTAGCCGTCAGCATCAAAATCGGCACCGGCCCGGCCGCGCGCAGCCGCCGGCACACTTCCAGCCCGTCCATGCCCGGCAGCATCCAATCCAAAATCACAATATCCGGCGGATTTTCGCGGGCCAGCGCCAGGCCCGTCGTCCCATCCGCCGCCACATCCACCCGATAACTCTCATACGCCAGCCCCCGCTGCAAAAACTGGCGGATGCGGTCCTCGTCCTCGATGACTAACACTCGGTTCGACATGCCCCGAATCATACACGAAAACGCCCCCGCCGCCTATTCCGCCGCCCATCTACCCCACCCACCGGCCGCCTATCGTCTACCGACTACCCGCCGCGTCTGCTCCCTATCTCCGCCGTGTGTGCTCCCTCAGACCCCTCCTCACCCAGTTCGTGCCATTAGTGAAATTCGTGGTCAAAGCCTTTCCCTCCCGCGCCCCCTACCGATGACCTACCTTGACAAACCCGTGTGTCATCCTAAGATGAGAGCGTCAGACCGATGCAGCCAATCGCTTGAGCCACCCTGCCTCTGATCGGAGCGCCAACCTATGCCTAACCCCGTCGGCCGCCCTGCACCCGTGGCAGGTTGGCCCGCCCTGATCCTCCCGCTGCTGTTGGTGCTGGCGCTTGGCCCGGCCGCCCCGGCCGCGCCCGCTGCCGACTCGGTCAAGTTCGCAATGGACGTGGCCCCGCGCTCCGCCCTGCTAAAGCCCATGTGCATTGGTCAATCGCAGACGTTTTACGTGTCGGTCACCAAAACGACCACCAGGAGCATTGGCGACAGGCTTGTGGACTCCACCGCCATGGTCTTGGGCATCACCGTCAGCGGCGCCATTGATGATGCCGCCGTGGGCAGCCTGACCCAGTCGAGCGCCGATCGCTATACCGGGGGTGTCGGCCTCCAGACCTATCAGACCGTGGAGTTTACGTTCAAGGCCAAGAAGGCCGGCACGACCGCCGTGCGCTTTAAGGGCGTCGTCAACTGGCACTGGGTGGAGGGCGCCACCGAACAGGCCGTGCAGGTCAACCCCGAAGGCTACACGGTTCCGGTGGAGGCCGTGGTCACCGTCAAGGTCAGGCCCTGCCGCGTCAAAGCCTCGGCCGTCCATCGCTGGTCCGGCCCCGGCTCTGTCGCCATCGGCACCATGGACGAGACCGACCTGACCGCCAATGACGAGGGCCATTTTACTGGCTCGGGCACCATCCAGTGGATTGTCGGCGCCATCGTCCCCGAGTGTGTCACCACCGATGTCTTCGCGCCCAGCCAGGTCGAGTTGTCCGGCGACATGGATGACAGCGGGCAGTTGGCCGTCGCCCTCACCTATGCGCCCGCCGTAGACTCCGCCACCATCCGCTGTGAAAGCCCGGGGCGCGGCGTCTATGAAGACCGCAGTTGGACCGTGGAGGCCGCCCCTTCGGCCTTAGCATTTCAGGTATCGGCCTTTGGCGGCGTGTCCATGCAGGCGCAAGTCCTCACCGGCTCGCAGTCGGCCATCACCGGCGACGCCGTCGTGGTCGTCCTGCCGGCCGACGACGAAGCGCCGGCCGCCGCCCTCAGCCGCTTGCTTGGCGGCGGTGCCCCGGATTTTCTGGCCGGCCTCCTGGCCTCATTCGCGCCGCGCCCCACTGCGCGCTAAGGACCATGCCACCCATGCCGCCCACGCCGCCAATGCCACCCTTCTCACGCTCACCGCGCTGGCGCCTCATCTGGCTCCTGGCGCTCCCGATCCTCGTCGCCTCGGCCTGCCAACTGGGTGGCGGCGGCGCGCCGGCCGCCACGCTGGCCCCTGGCGCCGCTACGGCCACGCCCGCCGCTCCGGCCGGCCCCACCCCTACCGCCGCCGCGATTGACCCCGGGCCGATAGAGATCGTCGTCGGGCCTGGCCCCTTCATCTTGCCCGATGCCAGCGTGGGCCTCGACGCCCTGACGAGTTACAACGCCACGCTGACCATCGCGTTCGACGGCCAGCAGGCCGGCCAGCCGCTGCAATGGTCGCAGACCTACACCCTGCGCGTCGCGCCCGACGCCGCCCGCCAGGTCACTGTGGACCGCTCAGGCGACCCCGCCGCCGCCTTGTTCCTGGCCGAAGTCGCCGGGGTGGCCTACGAGCGGCGAGGCGAGCAAGCCTGTACCGCCACCGCGCTGGAGGCTGACGCCTCCTTGATTGACCGCTTCTTGCCGGCGGCTTTTCTCACCCCCGTCATCGGGGCCGACGAGGCCGGCAGCGAGACCGTCAACGGCCTCGCCGCTTTACACTACACCTTTGACGAGCGCGCCCTCGGCCAGGCCAATCTCACTCAGTCCACCGGTGAAGTCTGGGTCGCGGCCGACGGCGGCTACGTGGTGAAATACCTCACCTCCAACGTGGGCGCGGCTGAGTTCTTTGGCGAAGGCCTGGCCGGCACGCTCACCTTTGACTACGCCTTGACCAGCCCCGCCGACCCCGAAGCCGCCGCCGCTGTACTCAGTGGCTCCCTCCCCGCCGATTGCCCGCCCGGCTTCGTCCCCGCCCAGCCGCTGCCCGACGCCGCCAACCTCGTCAACCTGCCCGGCCTGCTCAGTTTTGATACGGCCACCAGCCTGGAAGAGGCCGCCGCCTTCTATCAAGCCCAACTCTCAGCCGCCGGCTGGACTCCGCTGAACGATCCGATCATCGCCCCCACCTCCCAACTGCTCGACTTCGCCCAGGGCGATTTGCAACTCACCGTCATCCTCACCTCGGCCCCCGAAGGCGCCGCCGTGCGCATCGTCATGGTCCGGCCCACCCCCCTCACCGGGCCGCCGCTCTAAACCCCTACCTCCAGCCGACTGCTCGCCGGCCGCCGCGTTGCCCTTCGGAATCAAATGTAGGGTGTCAAGCTGCTGGCTTCACGCTAGCCCAGACAAACAACGCGCCCGTTAATAGACGCAATGCACATTGACAATAGGCGGCACCTTCGGTAGACTGGACTTTAGAGCGCAAAACCAGCCCAGTCCATTCTGAGCTTATCGACCTTTAACAATTCCACGAGTTTCTGTTTCAAGCAACAGCCAAAACAGCTGGTTGTCGCTGCTTGGAGACCACA
>Ga0163144_10030753_pt1 | contig 10262 bp, 5 predicted proteins | sample OliLak19BULKMAT1_FD_123175 | JGI IMG/M metagenome (GOLD analysis project Ga0163144, IMG submission 123175) | Freshwater microbial mat bacterial communities from Lake Vanda, McMurdo Dry Valleys, Antarctica - Oligotrophic Lake LV.19.BULKMAT1 | ecosystem: Environmental > Aquatic > Freshwater > Lake...
CACTCCGAAGCGGCGCGTCGCTCGGGAGTCGTGGGGACCTTTGGTATCGGCGCGATGGCCAACTTTGGCGTGTGCGATCAGCTGATCGTTGAGACGCGGGCTGAGGGCACCGACGTCGTGCTACGCAGCACGGCAGAGAAGGCGTTGCTTCAGATTGGTAGCGAGTGCATTGAACTAACTCACATCGAATCTGCACGCCCTGTCGGCACAACGGTCACTGTCCGACTGGAGAGCTCGAACGCCATCACGCTGGACCGCGCCCGGGCTTACCTTGACCCGTATGTAAACGTGTTGCCCGTTCCGGTGTACCTGAATGATGAGCTTGTAAGCGGCTCGACGCTTTTGGCCAAATTGCCGACTGCCGGGCGGGGATTTCATTCGCTCGACATGATGACGCTCAGCGACAATCTCAGCGGCGGAGAGTTCGAGGTGCAAGCCGACGCCAATGGGCAAGTACTCGTGCTAGCGACCAAGGTTCTGCTCGCAGGAGCACCAGTTGAAGGAAGCATGGCGCTCCTGCAGTCCGGCGGCCCGCTCATGGCTCTTCGCTCCAGTTTTGGTCTGGCGCCCGTGCCTGCGATTGGCACCTATGGTTTCGGTGGTTTCGCAGACCTCTCCTATCTCCAGCCAACGGCGGGGCGCGAAGCACTAAGTCGTGAATCGATCGAACAGATCACGAGACTAGTCGCTCTATGCGAGCGGGCTGTATCTGAGGTGCTAGCCAGGACGACGTGGGCAGATCGGAACACCAGCTTTCTCCAATGGATTTTGAGTCATGGGCGCCACGACCTCGCTGGCCGGGTATCGGTCCAGGCGCTCCCCGAGGGCATTGACATCGAGTTGGGGTCCGTGACCGAAAAGACGAGCGGCAAGACCGTGCACTACTACGCTGGCAACGACCGACTAGTCCTTAAGACCTTCGCGAACGAGCAGTCGACGCTGCTTCATGTTTCCCCGAACAATCCTCGCCGAACCGTTTAACTTCACTACCTTCAGCACCAGCTGCAGATCGCGCAGGTGCCCGATGCCGCACAGGTCACCCGTGCCTATTCCGGGTCAGAGCTATCGACACCGGAGGCAGCAGTGCTTCTCCGGATCCATTCCGTGCTCCGTGATGACTATCTCTTGATTGGCGCGGACGTGATATTCGCCGACATTTCTCACGGCGTGACGATCCTCCCTGAGACCAGGGACGGCTTGCGCCTCTACATCTCGCGCTCAAGTTCGCTCTTGCCGCCCTTGGTCGAGTGCTACTCGAAAGCTTACGACGTGTTCGGGCAGTTCATGAAGGACTTCGTCCGCGTGCATATCTACCCGAACATTCAGCAGTATGTTCCGTCGTCAACCCGTGGGGGTGTTGATGCGCTTCGGAAGCTTCTCGAACGAAACCGAGAACTATTCCGTTATGAGGAGACTGATCGTGGCGACCTCGAGGGTCTGCTGGGCGAGTATCTCCAAGACAAAGCGACCTTGAACGACGTCATTCACGCCGCACGTGCGGCTGCGCGAACGCAGACGCAAACGGTTGCAAGGGAGCAAGTTGGTACCGTCGAATCGGTCGTGCCGAACGTGATTCGTTCTCCCATCGTGCCAGCTGCGGAGGACGGCGCGGAGTACGCCCCGAGTCCACCGATCATTTGCGACGACGTTTTGTCAGGTTGAAGATTCTGACCACCAGCGAAAAGCATCCGCAGCTCAACAACTTCAGCATGCTGCTGGGGCTATCCGATCGGCTTATGCAGCGCGAAGGCGAGTTCTTGCGCCGACCGCACACCACGCGGATCCTTTGGGGCGGGCACCGCGTCATCTACATTTTCACTGATGCGACCGGCCAGTTGAGCTTGTACTACGACATCGAATTGCGAGGCGCTATCGACCGATCCAAAACGGATGGCGCTATGTTTCCCACGACGACATTGATCACGAAGAAGCGGATCTTCGTACCGGTGCCTGATCCGCTCGTTGAGGAGTTTCGCATCGAGTCCGGCCCCAAGGAGTTCTTCGTTCGGTTTGACCTCGTGTGATCGCGTACAGCGTCTCGTGGCCGTGCTGCCGCGACGATAGACGAGGCCTACTCGGAGGGGGAAGATTCGTTCGTCGCCGGCCCTGCTTGAGTCGAGGCGACGAGCGCTGTGCTCAGAACCTTTTGCGCACTGGGAACGTCGAGCGAGCTTTCGACGACTAGGCGCGACAGCAGGTCCTCGGGAAGGCACGGATCGAACTTGGAGAACCGCTTGGGCTGCTCCCCCATGGCGAATTTGAGGCAATCGTCAGGGGTTGGTGCACCACGAGCGCGCAGCCGGTCGATCGCCTGGCGAAGTGCGACGTCGCTTTCGCCCGCCTTCTCTTTGAAGCGGAGGGCGTGATTGTTGCTCGCTACCTTGGAGCCGAGCTCCGCTTCGAGCATGCGCGCCATGAGCAGATTGGCGCCGCCGCCGGCGAAGGTCCACCACTCGAGGCCCTCCTTCGACCCAAGGATGGGCGTCGCGTCGTCTTGGAGGAAGGCATACTCGGCGCGAGACGTTTCAAGCACGCGACGCGCGCGTGCTGACCAGGCGGGGTCCTCAACCTCCCCGAGCAGGACGCGACGAGACGCCTGACATAGATCGTAGCCGAGGAAGCGCGGTGCGCCGAACCAGCGTGGCGCGCGACCAGAGGGTGCGGGCCGGACCACGCAAATGCCGCGCTCCCACTCGATGGTCACGACTTGCCACGTGCGGCCCGCGAGCAAGAACGCGCCAGGCTCCGCCTCTGAGCTGATCGCGGCCAAGAAGCTCGCGTCAACGGCACCGACTTCTTCGATGCCGGCTCGAACGGAGATCAAACGAGGCGCATCGAAAACGGCGTAGAGTTCCCGAAAATTCGCACGTCCGTAACGTTTTTCTCCCTGTGGGCCGAGCCAGATGCGCCCGCCTTGGTCGGCAAGAATCTCGGCGCTCAGCATGTGGGTGATGACACGCTCTCGCTCGTCGTCGGTGATTTCCGAGAACGGTGCGGCGCCGCGCAGTTGCTCCCAAAACGCGCCCCGGGCGAGCCCAGCGGACTGGACGGCGAGGCTCATCAGTTGGTGCGCGAGGATGTGGTACGCGCGGGAGCTGGGGTGAACGGGCTCGATGAAGCCGTCACGGTAGAGAGTGAGAATCGCCGCGGCCTGGACCACCGCCGGCTCCTTGGTCACCAAGAAGGTGCAGTTCGGCGAGCCGCCGCGACGCCCCGTTCGCCCCATTCGCTGCAAGAAGCTCGCGACGGAGGATGGCGCATCGATCTGAAGGACGTGATCGAGATCGCCGACATCGATGCCCAGCTCGAGCGCGCTGGTCGCAACGATGACGCAGTCTTGCCCCTCTTCGAAGGCACGCTCGGCGTCGCGCCGTTCGGTGACCGAGAGGGAGCCGTGGGTGACGAACGTGCGCACGCCCAGGGCGCCGACCAAATGGCCGAGCTGCTCTGCCTGTCGACGCGAGTCGACGAAAACGAGGCGTTTCCTGCCAGGATGAAGGGCTTGGATAACGAGGGCCGCGTTCTCAGCGCTTCCGACATAGTCGAGCGCGAGCTCCGGAACGCGGCGCGCCCCTCCCGGATCCACCACCGTGCCAGGTCGCGTGGAGCTGCCTTGAATCCAGCGCAAGATCTCCTGGGGGTTGCCCACCGTTGCGGAAAGACCGATCCGCTGAACGTCGCGCCCAGCCAGGCGCGTCAGGCGTTCGAGGAGCGCTGCCAAATGGGCGCCGCGGTCGTCGTCTGCAAATGCATGGACCTCGTCGATGATGACCGCCCGCAAGCCAGCGAAAAGCTCGCGCGATGGCACGCGCTGGCTCATCAGGGTGGCCTCGAGCGACTCGGGCGTGATGAGCAGTATGTCGGTCGGCTCGCGCAGGAACTGCCGACGGGCGCCCTGCGTGGTGTCGCCGTGCCACTTGAAGGAGCGACGCCCGATCAGGCCGGCGTACCGAGCGACGCGATCCTCTTGGTTGTTCAGGAGGGCGCGAATCGGCGAAAGGTAGATGACCGAGACTGGCCGCCAATCCTCGCTGTCCATCTGCGACAGCAACGGAAAGAACGCTGACTCAGTCTTGCCGCCCGCTGTCGGCGCGAGCACGACCGCGTTTTTGCCGTCGAGCAGCGCGTCGATCGACGCCAGCTGCACGGGTCGAAGCTCAGGAAAGCCGAGCGTATTGACGATGTGGTACTGGAGCGCTCCGGATAGACGCTCAAACGCGCTCATCCCGGACCGCTTTCAGGCGGCTTGCTGGTTTCCACCAAATTGAGCGGGATGTCGTCGACGGTCGTCGGCACACCTGCCGCGGCGCGCTCCTCCTCCGTCAACTCGTTCGGTTCGACAACCAGGCTGTAGTCGCCGCGCGGCGAAAAGTCTGCGTGCTCGTCGACGCGGTCCAGCAGATCCACCATTCGCTTGAGGAAGATCCGGGGCGCCACGCCGACGCGGCCGCCGAGCTTGCCAGCAACGCCGCGGGCCAAATCCGTGATCACGCCGTCATCGACTTTCAGAGCAATGCGTTCGCTGTGCTCAGTTGGGTAGAGCTGGCGCACCCGTTGCCCCACCTCGACCATGCGCTCGAGCGTGAACGGCTGAAGACGAATTTGCGGAGCGCGGGCGCTATCGAATTTCGGCTCTTTGCCGAATTCGGTGTGTAGCCGCTGGGCGAGCGCTGGTGCGCGCTGTACGCCTTGCTGGCCGTCGAAGAACTGCGGCGTGCCCGTGATCAGGACGTACAGCCCGGGGTAGGCGCCGTGCATCAAGTCGTCAATCAGCACCCGCAGTGCGTTCAAGCTCTTTTCGCGGGCGTCGGTGCGGACACGCTGGATGGTTTCAACTTCATCCAGCACGAGCACGAGGCCCTTGCGGCCTGTCTGCTTCAGCACTTCGAGCAAGCCGCGGATGAAGCCGGCCGCCCCAAAATGATCGATCTCGCCCTTGAGGCCCGCCGAGCGGGTGATGTCTTGCCCGATGTTGGGCTGCCCCATGAGCCAGGCGATCAGGCCCTCGGCGATGGCATGTTCACCGCGAACTCGCGCGGTGTGCGCGCGGCGCAACGCCGCGGCAAACTGCGGCTGTGTTGCGCTGACCGTGGCGAGGCGCTGCTCGAGCAAATCGCCGACGGCGCCCGCGACCGCTTCGGTATCGTTTGGAGCGACCTTGCCAGCACCAAGTACTTCATCTTCGAGCGTGAAGAACCAGCGGTCGATGAGCGAGCGGAATGCGCCGTCACTCCATTCCTCGGTTTGAAGTTGCTCCACGCCGCGCCGGTAGACCGTCTCCATGCGGTACAGCGGCGTTTCAGTTTCGGAAATCTGCACCAAAGTCGTTGCGAAGCCGCGTTGCCGTGCGCGTTGTTCGAGCCAGCGAGAGAAGAAGGTCTTGCCGTTGCCGTACTCGCCGCGCACGGCCTTGAACTTACCGTTGCCGGCCGCCACGCTCTCGAGCTCTTCATCGATGGCGCGCTCGAAGCGCTCGAGGCCGGCGGCGAACAGCTCGAGCCCGCGACGTGGTACCGCGCCAATGCGCAGCGCGTCGATGATTTCTCGTCGTTTAAGCGGGCTAGGGGCGCTCACAGCTTCACCTCGAACTGTTGCTCGAGCTTAGCCTTTTCCAGGAAGACTTGGCGCGCGCGGTTGTCGAAGCGCAGCACGGCGTAGCCATCGACGTTCAGCACCTCCTGCAAACCGCGGACGTAGCCCTCCACGCGGAACGGCAGCACGTTCAGGTGCTGCGCAAAAACCTCGGCGGCCAGCGCGCCGCCTCGAGCCAGCAACAACTCGACCGCGCGCACGACGTCCTCACGCTGCGACGACTTCGGTGCCCGTGCCTTCAGCATCTCGCAGGCCGCAAACGCAGCGATGGGACCCTCCAAGGCCGGCAAAGTAACCGTGAGGGCCGTCACCACGGGAGCAACATCCGGGGCTACTTGCGGCAGGCCCAGTTGGCCCTCGAGTACGCCCCTCGGTCGCTTCTTGGTCGCTGAAGGTGGCTTGGGAGTCCGAGAGATCTCGACCGGCGCGCGCACTGCGAAATGCCACCAATCGGGCACATAGGCAGGGCGCGGCTTCAGCGCTTTGTCAGTGAGAGCGTCGGGGCCAGGCTCATCCCAGCCAATCAGCACGCAAGGAGCCACCACCTCGGCGAGCGTTGCGCCACCGTGCTCCCCGGCGTGAGCGGCCGCTCCGTAGCGCAGCTCTTCGGTCGCCAAAAGGACCACGCCTTCGGCACCTTTCGGCGAGTACACGCCGGAGCCGGAGAACTTCATCTCCCCGGCCTGCAGCGTATCGCCGGCGCCGAGCCATGGCCGGTAACGCGCACCGGCTTGGCCCGGCGCCGACAGCGTCCTCAATCGGTCCGCCGGCACGTGACCATGGTCAGCCACGAGCAGCACTGTGCGGTGTGCTTCGCGTGCAGCATCCAGCAAAGCTTCCAGCGACCGGATCGAGTCAACGGTCCAGTCGTGTTGTTCCTGGGGGTCGCCCTTCAGCGATGCGTCTATGGCGTTGACCACGACACCGACAACTCCTCGCTGCGGGTCCGCGATCAACGTGAGCGCCTCTTGCGACGCTGAGCCATCTCCGGTGTGGCCCTCCGCCCGCAGCAGCAGGCGTGGCGCCGAGGAGGGATCGCAGAAAGGCTGCAGCGCTTTGTTGTCGCGGAAACGATCGTCGTCCTTCTGCGTGTTCAGCGTGGAGCCGTCAGGCATCTCTTTGCCTGCGAAGAACGCCGAGCGACTGACCTCGGTGGTGGTCGGCAAGTTGGCGAGCACCACCGGGTAGGCACCTTCACCCGGACGTTGCATGCCGTGCCAGGCCAGGGGTGCCCAAGCGTTCGAGCGATTGCCGAGCGATTGGAGCAACTCCACCCCTTGCGCCCACGCCATGCCGTCCATTAGCAGCACGAGCAGCCTGCGCTCCTTGGCTTGCTCCAGGAAAGTGACGCCGAAGCGTTTGAGCGCCTGATCGATGGGGACGATCCGATTCGAAGGTCGCCCCGCCGCGATCCAGCGCTGCAAAGATTTCGTGAAGCGAGCGTCGAGGATGCCGCGTTCGCGGTCGGCGAGGTTCACGACCGCCTGCGTCCCTCGACCGAGCGCGCCTTCACTGCCGCCGCGTGCCCAACGCCTGGCCCAATCCACGAAGCCGCCGTCCTCGGCGTACCAACGCCCGAGCGTCACCGCATCCGCGTAGTCGGCGTCGCCCACTTCCAGCTCTTGATCGGGACGCGCGACGAGCCAGGCCAGCAAGCGAACCGCCATTTCGGCGCGTTTAACGGACCGGGTTTGGCCTGACTTTTGGAACCAGGCGTGGCTTTCGAGGGCCTTGAGTGCACCAGCAGCTTCAGCGACTGCTTCCGTGGTGGGCGCCGCAGCGCCCGACGCCAGCAGGTTGCCCAGGCGCTCGAGGCGCCCCCCCCATGCGCAAGGCAGCCGATCGCTGCCGATCAGGCTGGCGCGAATGTCGGGATCGTCGACTCGTGCATCCGCTGACTTGACAATGCTGTCCAGCTCGCTCGTTGCGACTCGACCCTCGAGCAGCCGGAAGGCCAAGGGCGCGGCTTCTCCGAGCCCCCGTATGATCTCGGCCTTTTGTTCCAGCTGGGCCGTGTCGAGCAGCGGCTTGACCCGCTCTCCCAACCAGATCGCGATGGCTTTTTCTGGACTTGACCAGAGCGCCTCGCAAAAAATGGCTGTTTCCAGCAACTCACGGCCGCGCCCCTGCTCCCAAGCCCGCCAGATCATCGGCCCGACCGGGCCAAGGCCGACGTTCAAATAGTCCAGCAACTCCTCGCGGACACCGCTCGCGCTCGGCTCAGTCTCAGCATCTAAAGCATTCTTGAACTGCGGGCCGCGCCCATCAATCCCAGCCCAAGCCAAGAGCGTGTCCCGTGCCAACCCGCCGCTCGTGTCGAGGCCCCAGTCTTTCGTCAACCAAGCCGCCCAGAGCGCGTCCATCGTGACGCGACCCGCCACGATGGGGTAGGTCTTGATCGGGTTCTTGGGACGCAGCAGGTAGCGCGCCAGCGCCGAGCGCCCGCTGTCGTCGGCCTCCTTGGCACCACAAAGGGTGAGCAGCCTGCGCGTGGCGTCAATGCTGCGAACTCGCGAATTGTCGAAACGCCCGCTCAGATCCAAGGGCACGACGCCCTGCCACGGCACCAGAAAGACTATCCGCGGATCTGCGGCTTCGAGCGGAGGTAGACGCTCACGCAGCTCCAGCTCGCTTCTGACTGGCACGACCGAAAACTCGCCAGCATTGTCGACGCGCAGCGCTTCCTCCGTGCCTGTCCCGTACATTGCGAAGATGTGGTTCTTGCGCGGACGCGCGTAGATCCGTTTGAGCTCATCTTCGATCTCGCGCGCTTGAAGCTCGGGGAGGTTACTCATGGCCGCTTGGTGAGCACGACGCTAGCCACCATCTCGAGCGAGCCGTCGCTACCTTCGAGCACGCTTTCCACTTGGCTCACGAGCTCAGTCAGCTTGCTGCGAATTTCCGCCGTGCCGCGCACCTGAAGGCGCTGTTGCAGCAAGACCTTGTGATCGATGATCTTGGGTTCAGGCTGGAGTAGTCGTTGCGCTTGCCGCGCCAGATCGCGCAGCCGTTCCGCCAACGCAACGTTGACTTCATCTTGGCGGAGCGCCGCGCGCGCTCGCTCGACCACTTCCTCAGCCCCCGCCAGGTCCACGCTACGAGCAATCAGCTGGTCGAAGACGCCGAACAGAATGTCGTCGCGCAGCAACTCCGAAAGCCTTTCGGATTCTGCGACATGGCGACCCACGGCCACGGCACCGGTTTTTGGATCGTAGGCGGCGAGCGCTCGCACCTGCTCGATGCCGCTCTTGCCACGCAATGCCACGCACAGCTGGTCGGCAGAGCGTGCTGTGATGGCCCGATCTGTGTCCGCGTCTAGCGTCATGCCCCCATTCCGCCGCGCCAGCACGGCCGGTAGCGCAGAGCACCAGCCGGCGACTTTCTCGACCTTTTCGGCTAGCAGCGCGCGAAAGCGCGACACGTTCTCGGGGCTCAAAAACCGGCCAGCAAACGTGATGCCGAGGCATTGGCTCGCCTTGGCGAGGGCCAGCGTCCACTCGGCTTGGTCGGGGAGCTCAGGCTTCTCGAGCGCCGCGTCAGCGTGGAGCGGCGACTTGCCTTCGTACGGTTTTCCGTGAAGCTCGAGGGTCCGGCGTGCCCAAAGCGCGTAGCAACGCACGACCAGATCTTGCGCTTCCACCTCGAGGCCCATCTTGCGCCCCTCGTCGATCCAGTGGCGCACCTCTCCCACGGTAGGACGCTCCACACCGAGCTGCAGCCGGCGGTTCTCCAGGGCCTGCAAGCGTCGGTCTTCGACGAGTTGCACAGAAGTTTCCGTGACCCGCACGATGCCAAGCTCGCCGAGCGTGCCCAGCATTTCGCCCTGTAGCTCACGATCGGCAGGAATTAGCCTATTTTCTGCAGTGATCAGCTCGGCGAACTTTTCCAGCAACCGCGCGGTTCGTTGGGTCGAGAGCGGCTTGGTGAAGACGGGGTGCCGCGGGTAGCGGGCGTCGAGGAGCCCGGATAGGAGTGCATCCTTCGCACCCGCCAGGTTGGGAGCGATGCCGATCGGAACCTGCGCGCCCGGCGTTAACACATGGAGGTGCTGCTCCACACGGCACGAGCCGTCGATGTCCGCGTCCGTCGCCTGCCGCAGGCCGTAGGCCTGCTCCAATACCTCATGAAGGCGAGCCTTTTTCTGAGCGCGCAGGTTGTCGAGGTCGGACAGCGCGCGACTTTGGTCCTCGATGCTCAGGTCTTTCACGGCCTCGCGCTGCACTGTCTTGTCGCCCAAGATGTGCTCGAGAATCACCAGCTCGCCGAGAAGCTGGTTGACCGACGCCGAGAAGAAATGCGGCAACCAGACCAGAGACCAAGACTTCTCGGTCTCGATGAATCGCTCGACGACTTGCAGATCGTCCTGCGGGCTCTTGCCCTCTTCATCGAATGGGTAGTCGATGACCAGGCGAAAATCGTGCTCATCACCGCAGCGCAACGTCGCGGGCGGCATGGTGCGCACGTTGCCGAAGATCACGTGACCGTCGCGCTTCGTCCCCCGCCAATCCACCTTCTCGTCGCGCCCGGCGTCGCTGACCTTGTCGGTGCCCAGCGCCTCGAACAAGATCTCGCGCACCACGCGCTGGCGCGCGCCCGTGCTGTCAGCGCGCGCGTAGCGTTCCAGAATCGGCTTCAAGTCGACGCCTTCGAGCCGCACCCGCACTGCCGGA
>Ga0163144_10030755_pt1 | contig 10261 bp, 7 predicted proteins | sample OliLak19BULKMAT1_FD_123175 | JGI IMG/M metagenome (GOLD analysis project Ga0163144, IMG submission 123175) | Freshwater microbial mat bacterial communities from Lake Vanda, McMurdo Dry Valleys, Antarctica - Oligotrophic Lake LV.19.BULKMAT1 | ecosystem: Environmental > Aquatic > Freshwater > Lake...
CTTTGGCTGCCTCTTCTGGGGAAAGATGTGCTATTTTTTTTGTTGCATTTTCGATATTTTCAATACTTATTGTTCGCTCTTGCTCTACTTGATTCCAAGAAGGTAGCGTAGTGAGTGCGCCCAAAGCACTACTTTTTGTAATAAAATCTCTGCGTGAAAGTGCCATATATGAAGTAGTTATGAATTATAAATTGTGAATTATGAATTGTGAATTGTTTTTATTTTTGCTTTAAGTAATTAAAGGTAAATAATCGACAATTTTATTTTGATAAGTTATTGACTATCAGTATAATAAAAAAACTATAGACTAAAAACTAAAAACTACTTAAATCATTGATTACAAAATATTTATAAGGAAAATAATATCACATACTTAAATATGATTAATGCACTAAGTTAGTAGATTTTTTTGAAAACGCAAATATTTTTTTACTAATGCAACTTTTTTGGCATGATTTGGGTCTTTATATCAGAAACGTTTTTTCCCGTATTCGTTTATAAATTTTTATATCATGAAAAAGGTACTTATTTATTCAGGTATTGCAAGTAGTGAGCAGACTTTACTTCTCTTAGGTTTTGCTGAAATAAAACCAACAACTGTATTTCTGCACTTTGCAATTATCTCTTAAGCAAAAGACAAGCAGATAGCGGTTTGGTTTATCGATTATTCAGTACATCAATCTCTATTTACATTTTATTAGTTTTCTTATCAGGGCAATAGACATTAGTTTATTTGTTTTTAGGTCAATCGTTTAAAACTTTTGAGCAATGCTATTCCTATTTTTTTTATTGGGTGAAAGCCCAAATTCTTTACCATCTAACCATCAAAATAATATGGAACGTTACACAGAAAGACCAAGAGTACAAGGCGAACGCCGAACGGACAACACTCCTGTCCCTGCGAAAAATCAAAAGAGTAAGGAAGGGGCAGGAGTGAATGCCCCTTCTTTACATTCATAGAGATTATTTTTACTTCATTAGTTCTATTATCATCGCACTTTTTGCGGGAACATCTATAACTTTCAGGTTGTCAAGTATTTTGTCAGAAATGATGTCCTTCCCTTTGCTTATGTCCTTTAAAAGTTCTTCAAAACGTTTGGTATCCAGCTTTTTAGCTTGGCTGCCTGTATGAATAATGACCATTACTTTTTCTTGGGCATCGTGCCTGAAATAAACATACATATCGCTATCAGGAATAAAATGCGTGAGCTTGCCCGTATGAATGACTTTTTTGCTTTTTCGCCAATTTGCCAATTTTTTCATGTAGTTGATTGCATCGGTCTGCTGTGCGGTCAAGCCCTCATTTTTAAATATATTGACTTTATCACCTGCCCAGCCGCCTGCAAAATCTCGCCTTACATAGGCGTGTTCGGGTCCGCCGTCCATCAGTACCTCTGTACCGTAGTAAATTTGGGGCGTGCCTCTACTTGTCATTAGGAAAGCGACTGCCATTTTGTACTTTTCGAAGTCCTGCCCTACGACCGAGTAAAATCGGGTCAAATCGTGGTTATCCAAAAAGATAAGATTTTCCAACGGTTTTTCGTATAAGAAATCTTCAGCCAAAGTATGGTAAATCCTTGATAAGCCATTATTCCAGCCATTTTGCTCGTTCATTGCTGCATTAATAGCCTCGTAGAGTGGAAAATCTGTAATGCTTGGCAGGGCAGAAACATATTTATCTCTATTTTTTGTTCCTTTGAGCCAATAGGATTCCATCGGGGCGGAGTGAATCCAGACCTCTCCCACTATGTTAAATTTTGGATATTCATTCAGAATAGCATTTGCCCAGTCCGACATGAATTGCTTGTCATTATAGGGGTAGGTATCCATGCGTATGCCATCTATGCCGCCATATTCTGCCCACCACAAAGAGTTTTGAATCAGGTATTTAGCAAATAATGGATTGCTCTGATTGATGTCGGGCATGGTTGTATCAAACCAGCCTTTTTCCATTAACATTCTATCTTTTTCGGAGGCATAAGGGTCTGATGCGGTTGCCAAGCGGTAGTTTGACCTCGTAAACTCTGCAAATTGGTGAATCCAAGTAGGTTCGGGTAGGTCTTTCATCAGCCAATGATTTAGCCCGATATGGTTTGCTACCATGTCCTGAATCACTTTTAAGCCCAAAGCGTGTGATTTGTTGATGAAGTCCAAATAGGCTTGGTTGCCACCAAATCGCCTATCTACATTGTATAAATCTGTGATAGCATAGCCATGATAGGAGGATTGAGGCATATCATTTTCCAAGACAGGATTGAGCCAGAGAGCCGTCATGCCTAAGTTTTTTATATAGGCTAAATTGTTGGTAATGCCCTGCAAATCACCGCCATGCCTTCCGTAAAGAGAATCCCTACTTGCCGTTTCCAACATTCCCGCTACATTGTCATTTTCGGGGATAGCATTGGCAAAGCGGTCGGGCATGACCAAATAAATAACGTCAGAGGCATCAAAACCCTGTACCCTGTTTTTATCAGTTGATTTTGCGCGCAGCTCGTAGCTAATTGTTTTTGTTTGACTTCCAGAAGTAAACGTAATCGGCAAAGTGCCAGCTTTTGCATTTTTGCTGATGCTCAAGGTCAGAAATAAGTAATTTGGATTACTTACTTTTTTGCTTTCCTTCAAAGTTGCTAAGTTATTGCCTAATTTCACACTTGCTTTGGAAATGTCTTTGCCATGCACCAAAAGTTGCAGTTCGGTATTTTTCATACCTACATACCAGTTTGGCGGCTCGATGTGGCTTATTTCTACCTGCGCAAGTGCAGAAAAAGCGAATAATAAGGGATAGATAAAAATTAGATATTTCATGCTTATATTTTTGGATAATTTTGTTATTTGCTTGGATAAGCAAGCACTAATTTACATAAAAGCTACCTCTTTTTGCTTTTATGAGCAATGAGGTAGCTTTTTTTATACTATTACAAACAATTTTTCTATTTCTTAGGTACTTTTACTTGGATAGAGCCAGCCATTTTCACCGCTTCGAAGGCATTGACCACACCGCCTGTTACAGAGAGTTCGCCAAATTCTACCAAGCCATCTCCCTCTTCTGCGCCCGGTTTTTTCACCTTTGCTTTTGGCATTTTCACAGATGATTTGACAATGATGTCCCTTAGCTGTGCCGCAGTAAGGTGCGGAAAATAAGACAATAGCAAGGCGGCAACGCCCGATACTACGGGAGCCGCCATACTTGTCCCGTCCAAATCCTCATATTTCTGGCTTGGCGTAGTCGAGTAAATATCTACACCCGGTGAGAAAATATCCACAGATTTTTTGCCATAGTTCGAGAAAGTAGCCACTGCATCTTCTCCACTTTTCCAAGAAAGTGCGCCAATCTCCAACCAAGTGAGTGCTGCCGTTCTTTTGTCTGCGGCATCTTTTCTTGGGAAGTTTTCTTCTGTATCTACGTCTTTGTGGTCATTTCCTGCCGCATGAACAAGCAAAACGCCTTTTTGTTCGGCATAGCGAATCGCATCATCTACCACAGCCTTATCGGGCGAGAGGTTTTTCCCAAAGCTCATATTGATAATTCTTGCACCGTTATCTACGGCATAGCGGATTGCATTGGCTATGTCCTTATCTCTTTCATCGCCATCAGGCACTGCCCTAATCGACATAATCTGCACATTGTCAGCTACTCCGTCCATGCCCAAGCCATTCCCACGCTTGGCAGCTACGATGCCTGCTACGTGCGTACCATGCTTTGCATCGGGACCTGTTACATCTCCGTTGCCATAGCCTTTTTCAGTTTTATTACTGTAGTTATCGCCTACAATGCTGCGAGGGTCATAGTCAAGGTTCAAACCGTACTCCAGCGTGTTATTAATTTCTTCTATGTTGCCAAGAATCATAGTTTCACTCATGCCACCCTCAATAACTTTGATAGCGACTTGCTTGGCATAGCTAATTCTTTCGTCTTTTGACTTTACCTCATTGAGCATTTCTATAGTAAGCGAGTCCGTATCCAAATAGGCTTGCATGAGTCTATTGACAGATTTGACAACTACATAATTTTCTGTCCACCCTTCCTTGTAAGACTTGTAGTCTTGGAGCTTTTGTTCGTAAGATTTTTTTGCTTTTTGGTAAGTACCAAAGTCTTTTTTGTCGGCAGGGCTGATGTCGGTTTCTTTCTTTCCATCAAACTTATTTTTGAAAGCCTTATAGACACGAGTAGCCTCAAATGTGTCGTGAATAACGTTTTTGCCATCTTTCCCTCCAATGAAATTCCAGCCGTTCACGTCATCAACATAGCCATTTTTGTCGTCATCTATGCCATTATTAGGAATTTCCCCCTTGTTTATCCATACCTTTTCTTTCAAATCGTCATGGGCAATGTCCACACCCGAATCAATGATAGCCACGATGACAGCTTGCGATGGCTTACCTTTAAGTAGCTCTTTATAAGACTTTTCTGTACTTACTCCTTGCACTTTGTCCTGACCTGCATCCAAATTGAACCAATTTTTTGGGGCTTTGTCTTGTGCATTTAGTTGTGTGCTTGCTGCAAAAACGCCTGCAAAAATTACCGCTTTGGCAATAAGATTTTTAAAATTTTTATTCATCATTTTTTGTGTAATTGTAAAGTAAAAAAGATTTGAAAGACTTTATCCTATTTAAAAAATCAAATTTAAAAATCTTTTGTGAAATTTTAGATAGATTGTAGAAAAAACCTACATTGCTCTATTTCATCATCAGTAATTGCTGGGAAATTGGCAATGCGGAAGGTGGTATTTTTCCAAACACCGTAGCCATTCCCAAGAATGATACCCGCTTTTTTGGCTTTTTCTTTTATGTTTTTGATGAAAGTTTCCTCATCATTGATGGTAATGACTGTAGATGAACGCACTTTTGGATTTTTTACTAAAATATCAAAACCATGTTTTTCCAAAAAATTGTACCAGTTTTTTGCGTTTCTTTCTGTCCGCTCTCCAACTGTTTTGATGTCATCTATCTCTGATAAAATCCTGTTTAGCAAATAGATATTCAACACGTTCGGTGTGTAGTTTGTTTGAAAATTTTGCATAGTTTCCGCCAAAAAAAGTAGGCTATTGTAGTATTTTCTATCATTGATTTGCTGGGCGTAGGCTAATGCTTTTGGCGAGCATACCATCAAGCCCAAGCCCGCAGGCATCCCAAAGCACTTCTGTACGGAGGCGAACCAAATGTCAGCATTTTCCCAGTCCAAAGCTACGCCCGCCATGCTCGAAGTCGCATCTACAGCAATTATTTTGTTTTGGTACTTTTCCGAAACTGCCTTTATCATCTGCCTATCCAACTGCGTGCCGTTCGAAGTTTCGTTGTGTGTGAGGCAAACCACCTCAAAAGCGTTACTGTCGGGCAGCTTGCCAACGTCCAATGCTTGCTGCAAATTATAGGGAAAAAAGCTGCTTTTTTGGTGAATTTTATGACTGTATTCAGCCCATTTTTGCCCGAAAGCACCGTTGAAAATGTGTAAACTGCCCTTTTGAACAAGTGATTGGGCTATGATTTCCCAAGACTCCGTAGCCGAAGACACAAAGAATATGCTATAATCTTTGGGAATATGCAATTTGACTTTCAGGAGCGAAACTACTGATTGAGTAATACTTACAAAATCGGGACTGCGGTGATTCATGCTCAAAATCCCGCTATCGTAGGCATCAGCGAGATAGCCACGAATTTGGGGGTATAGCTTTGAGGGGCCTGGGTAAAAATATAACATCTTGGCTGTTTGGGTTTTACGCACTTTTTATGCGTTTTCAATGATTTTTATTTCGTCTGCGTTCAGGTTGTAAAGTTTGTAAACCAATTGGTCTATTTGGGTTTCGAGGTCAGTGGTGTCGTTTCCCTTTTCTTTTTTTGTTAATATTTTTTCTACCAATTTAATAAAGGGTTGTTGCTCTAAGGCGGAAAGATTGGGAATTAAAATAGGTTCTAATGCTTGAACACTTGTAATAACATCTCCTGTGCCTGTTTTGGGTGAGTTTTCAAGTAATTGTTTGATAGCAACTTTAGAATTTAGGTAAGCTATTAAAAATTTAATGTTGTTTCCTGTAAGAAAACAAGTGCTATCTAAGCAAAGATTCCCTAAGCTATCGAGTTGAAAACGAATTATTGAGCCAATTCGCTTCCAGACAATTTTCTCTTTTTCAAAATCTTTATAGTAGCCTATTTGGTCTTGTGTTTCAAACCATTTATTACCTGTTTTTTTGCGGCTTATTACTTTTTCTCCGTTTTTGTCAATAAAAGTTTCGCCTGTTTGGTGTAATCTTTTTCCAAAACTTTCCAAATATTTTTTTACTGCTGGATATTTTTCAATATCAATTTTGAGAGCAGGAAAAGTAGCAATCAACCACAAGTCAGCAAATTCGGCTTTATAGCGTTTGACATCTCTGCCACGTAATATAGGTTTGATAATCTCAGCACTTTGGGGGTCTTGGGCAATGAGTTCATCTTTTTTCTTGCCATCGATGATAAAAGCTTCGTTATAACCTGTTTTTATGCCATAATTTATTTGCACGTCCCAATCTTTGAGCGGTTTTCCAATGCGTTCTATTTTTGCGTTGATATTCGTATTTATTGAGTTTGCAATTGTCCAACTTTCATCATTTTTTGGGTCAATATAAAATGCGTCTTTGGTAAAGTTATCTAAATTGCTTATATTTTTCTCTTTACTAATATCCAAAGCCTTAAATGGGTTTTGATACGCTTGTTTTTTGAAAATCAATATATTAGAATCTACTGTAGCTTCTTCAAAAACACCACTACCCAAATCTATTAATAATTGTGGTTGTGTATATTCTAAAAAATAATTTCGGGTAGTTCTGCCATAGCCAGCTCGCATCCATTTGTTGGAAGTGATGTAAGCCAAATAGCCATTATTTTTTAAAATTTGATTTCCTTTTTCATAAAATAGCGAATAAATATCGCCCATTTTTTCGTAGGTAAGGTATTCAAAACGTTTCAGTTGTTCGGATACCTCTTTCATTGCTTGAAGTTGTATGTACGGCGGATTTCCAATCACCACATCAAAGCCCATAAAATCGCCTTCATCATTCAGCACTTCGGGAAATTCAAAACGCCATTCAAACGCATTTTCAAAAATCTTGTTAGTCTTTATTGCTTCAATCTTCCCATTTAATTGTTCTATTTCTTTTTCCAACTTTTGCTGTTCAACTTTCCGCTCTTTTTCCAAGTTTTTCTCCTCTTTTCCATAAGGCGCTTCGGGTTCGAAGAGGAAAGTACCTGTAAATCTATGATATAGCTCACTTGCAATCTTATCTAAGCGTTTTTTCAGAGGGTCGCCCATTCTTATTTCAGTAGCAAAGCTTTGTTTTATTTCAAGAATCAGGCGTTCCATTTCTCTTTTCTCCTCTTTGTTTTGGGCATTGCGGTAAGTGGCAACGGCTATTCGGTACATATCAATACTCCATTTGCCTTTGCTTTTTTTCAATGCTTGGCTTAAATCAGCATCCATAGCAAAACGGCTCACTAAGGAGTTTCCGCATTTGATGTTAATGTCAATGTTTGGCAGTGTTTCGAGTTGTCCCCCAACGCCGTCCAAACCTATAAAGTTTTCGGAAACCTTGTAGGTTTTGTAGTAGGCGTTTTTCAAAAGTTCAATCCAAAGCCGCAAACGGCAAATTTTTACAGAGTTTGGGTTAATATCCACACCAAAAAGGCAATTTTCTATAATGGTTTGCTTTTCGTGGAAGAGCGTTTCTTGTATGCGCTGACTCTCTTTGTTGGTTGGAATATATTCAAATAATTTGTCGTCTAAGTTGGTAATAATTAACTCATCATTTTCTACAAAAATACTGTAGTCATTGATTGGCTCAAATGTTTTATCGCATAAAATAGACAATTCACTTTTTATCGATATTATTTCATTGAGGGCAGAAACTAAAAAATGCCCTGAACCTACGGCAGGGTCGCAAATTGTGATACTATTTACTATTTCATTGGCGTTTTTTCTTGCTTCTTTCCGCCCTTTATTGTTATTTTTGATGTAGTCTTTTACATCTTCTTTTAACTCACTAAAATCATTGCAGTTCCATTTTTTTGCTTTGTTAAATTTCTGAATAACAGCTTTTTGGATAGTTTCACGGCACATATACATTGTGATGAAACCCGGAGTAAAGAATGAACCATCTTTGTAGCCGTTTATTTTTTCGAAAATCAGACCAAGCACCGAAGCATTTATGAGTGTTTTGTTGTCTTCTTGAATTTCTTCAGAGCCTTCCGAACCAAAATCATAGGCATCTAAAAACTCAAACAGATATTCTAAGGTATTCAAATTACCTGTTTTTTTCTTGCCTTGTTTGTTCTTCAGAACGGTACTCGAAAGGATGGGAATTTGTGTATTGCTTTTTAAGTTGCTGATAAATAAAGTAACTTGTTCTATTTCTGTTGGCTCAAAAAGCGAACTATTGAGGTAAGGTACTTTTTCAAATATATTTTTTACATTACTGTTTCTATCTTGATGTTTTCGAGCCAATACTTGAAAAAATAAACCATTGAGGTCGTCATAGTCTTTGATTTTTTCGAGGTTTAAAAAAGAGTAGGTATGGGCGGCATTCCGTTGGGCGGCGCTGCGACTGTCGCTTTTGTGATAGCTGATAAGTTGGGCTTCCAATAACTTTAAAAATAAAATTCGGTTTATCCAAGTAATAGAAAGTTCGATAGCAACATTAAAAAGTTGTTCTTCTTTTGTGTTTCCGAACTGAGTTGGGTTTTTAAGTTGGTTTAACTTATCCAAACTTTCTAATTGAATAATAGCGTCTTCGAGTAGCGTTCCTGAATGTCTTTCGCCTTCTTTGTTACGCTCAATCAGTTTTTTGCCTCCATCTTTGATTTCGGTCAGTCCGATAATGTGCAACAATTCGCTGTAAAATTGCTTGTCGAGGTTGTTGCTGTCGTTGGCAAACGGAAGTTTTAAAAGATGCTCAGGTGATAAAAGTTTGAATAAAGCAATCAGCGAATTATCGTCTGCCTTGTCATTATTTCGTAAAACTGTTTGGTAGTCCTGAATATTGAAATAGGTAAACTCGATTTCTGTGGTGATTTCGGCAATAAACGGCTCTGCAATTTGTTTGTAGAAAAAATCGGTTTTGGTGTCCGCCAATCTTCCGCCTTCAAAATCATTAAATTGCTTTGCAAAATTTTTGTTTTGTGCAAAAAGCCTATCAAATAATGTAGCATCAAAAATAAACCATTCATTGATATTAGTTGCCACCAAATGTTTTATTTCAAGGTTTTTGTGCGTAATTCTCTCCCGTAAATAATAAAGCACCAATTCCTGAAACGCTTTGGTATTCAGTTTTTTGGTGGTTGTCATTTCGGTTTTATTGGTTGGTTTTTTGGCTTCTATGATAACGCCTACCGAACTTTTTGCGGTATTTCCATTATGAATAACAAGGTCATTTCTACCTTTGGTATTGATGAAATGATTTTGTTTGTAGTAAGTATCTTTCAGGAAGTCAGAAACCAAGTTTTTATGAAACTCTTCGCTTTCGGTGTCATTAGTTCTGTCGAGCAAAGCAACAAGATTAGCTTTGAAATTTTCTATTTCAATCCTACTTGGTTTTATTTTCAAAAAGGCTTTGTTGAGTGCCTTTCTTGGCTTCAATTCATTTAATATCATTGATGTATCTGTTTTTTTAATTGGTTAAGATGAAGTTTTTCAGTTGGAAGGGTGATAGTACGTTGGCTTTTTGTCCTTTGCCAAACTTTCAAAGTTAAAGTCATTTACGCCTATTTTTTTCTACTTGCTTTTAAGGTCTTTAGTTCGATGTAAGCAAGTCCACATATTATTAAAACCTCTCCCAAAAAGTAGATTATATCTAAAATTGTAAGTTTGTTGTAAAAATAGATTAGAAGTCCCAATATCAAAATACAGTAGGTCAGATTAGCCACAATAATAGGTTTTAAAAGTTTTTGCCAGTTATTGTCTGAAAACGCAAAACAGGAAAATGAATAAATAGCGAAAATCAATGCTAATATTGCAAGTATTGTCAGTATTTCTTGCGGCATCCTAAAATATTCATCGTATGTTTTGACAACTGCCATCAAAAGAACAGCTGTTAGGACTGCCCCAATCCCGTCAATCAAGAAAACTATTTTGGGTTTCGAGGTCAGTGAGTCAATGCTTCTTTTTATGTATCCATTCATTTGGTGTATAGGGCAAAATTACTAAGTAATAAGACAAAATAAAAGTACATTTGCCTTTAGGCGAATATGTTGATAATCAAGTTATTCGCCTAAAAGCGAACGTACAATTAAATTA
>Ga0163144_10030758_pt1 | contig 10261 bp, 9 predicted proteins | sample OliLak19BULKMAT1_FD_123175 | JGI IMG/M metagenome (GOLD analysis project Ga0163144, IMG submission 123175) | Freshwater microbial mat bacterial communities from Lake Vanda, McMurdo Dry Valleys, Antarctica - Oligotrophic Lake LV.19.BULKMAT1 | ecosystem: Environmental > Aquatic > Freshwater > Lake...
GTAAGGTTGTCGTGACGGCCCCATCGTATAGTGGCCTAGTACGCCGCCCTCTCACGGCGGTAACACGGGTTCGAATCCCGTTGGGGTCACCATAATCGAAACTCAGCGAGTTTTGCTCATCGCAGGAGTTTTTCAGCGTGGCATCCAACCCGTATCGACCGTTGGAGAAGTTTTCGAAAGTACTGCCAACCCCTCTTTCTGAACGGATGCCCGTGCAAGACTTCGCGCTACCCGCCTGGTTCGAGATCAGCTCGCTCGTCGTGCTCGTCGCGATTCTGACCTTCGACCTGATCCTCGCTTACCGACGACCACACATCCCGAGCACGCGAGAGTCGGCGCTCTGGGTGACGTTCTACGTCGGCCTCGCGCTCATCTTCGCTGTGCTCATGCTGATCGTCGGAGGCAGCGAGCCAGCCGTGCAGTTTATCGCCGGCTGGGTGACGGAGTACTCGCTCTCGATCGACAACCTGTTTGTCTTCGTCATCATCATGACGAGATTCGCGGTGCCAAGAAAGTACCAACAAGAGGTACTCATGGTCGGCATCATCATCGCGCTCGTGCTGCGCGGTATCTTCATTCTGCTCGGCGCCCAGCTCATCGAGAGCTTCTCGTGGATCTTCTACATCTTCGGCGCGTTTTTGATCTTTACCGCCATCCAGCAGGCATTCCAGAACCATGACGACATGGAGCAGACCGAGAACGGAGTCATCCGGTTCTTGCGCAAGCGCATCGCGATCACCGATGTCTACGACGCAGCGAAGCTGCGCACCGTCGTCGACGGCAAGAAGGTCTTCACACCGATCCTCATCGTCTTCGTCGCCATCGGCATCACCGACCTCGTGTTCGCTCTCGACTCGATTCCCGCGATCTTCGGCATCACGACCGATCCGTTCATCGTCTTTACAGCCAACATCTTCGCCCTCATGGGCCTGCGTCAGCTGTACTTCCTGCTGGGCGACCTCATCGACAAGCTCGAGTACCTGCACTACGGCATCGCATTCATCCTCGCTTTCATCGGCGTCAAGCTCTTCTTCCACGCCCTGCACGAGAACGAACTCCCGTTCATCAACGGCGGCAAGGGCGTCGAGTGGGCGCCCGAGATCTCAACCTGGACTTCACTCGCGGTCATCCTCGGCGCGATGACCGTCGCGGTCGGTGCGAGCCTCATCAAGATTCGGGTGGATGCTCGGCGCGAGGCCGCGCGAGAGCTCGAGCCCACCGAGTAGCACGTTTGGACTGACTGCTACCCTCGAAACGATGAAGGACAGCGTGATGACAGAGACTGCAAGACCCCGAACCCTCGCCGAGAAGGTCTGGGATGACCACCTCGTCGTCAAGGGCGAAGACGGCGCTCCCGACCTCATCTACATCGACCTCCACTTGCTGCACGAGGTCACGAGCCCGCAGGCGTTCGACGGGTTGAGGCTTGCCGCCCGCCCGGTGCGACGCCCGGATCTGAGCATCGCGACCGAGGATCACAACACTCCGACGCTACTCATCGACCGGCCGATTGCCGACCCGATTAGTCGCATCCAGATCGACACCCTCCGGGCAAACGCCAAGGAGTTCGGCATTCGTTTGCACTCGCTCGGTGACATCGAGCAGGGGATCGTGCACGTCGTCGGCCCACAGCTTGGCCTCACGATGCCGGGCATCACGGTCGTCTGCGGCGACTCGCACACGTCCACCCACGGCGCGTTCGGGGCGATGGCGCTCGGCATCGGTACGAGTGAGGTCGAGCACGTGCTCGCCACCCAGACGCTGCCGCTCAAGCCGTTTAAGACGATGGCCATCACCGTCGATGGCGAGCTCAAGCCCGGCGTGACGGCGAAGGACATCATCCTGGCGATCATCGCGAAAATCGGCACCGGCGGCGGCCAGGGGTACGTGCTCGAGTACCGCGGCAGCGCCATCCGCGCGCTCTCGATGGAGGGTCGCATGACCGTCTGCAATATGTCGATTGAAGCGGGTGCGCGGGCCGGCATGGTTGCTCCGGATGCCACGACCTACGCCTACCTCAAGGGCCGCCCGCACGCGCCAGAGGGTGCCGATTGGGATGCCGCTGTCGCCTACTGGGAGACGCTCGGCACCGACGACGATGCCGTCTTTGACGCGGAGGTGTTCCTCGACGCAAACGAGCTCGAACCGTTCGTGACCTGGGGCACCAACCCCGGCCAGGGCGTCTCGCTCAGCGGCGTCGTGCCGAACCCCGCCGACGTTGCCGACCCCAACGAGCGCGCCTCTGCCGAACGCGCCCTCGCCTATATGGACCTCAAAGCGGGCACCCCGATGAAGGCGATCCCGGTCGACGCGGTATTCATGGGCTCGTGCACGAACTCGCGGATCGAAGACCTGCGTGCCTTCGCGTCGATCATCAAGGGCCAGAAGAAGGCGGATGGCGTTCGCGTCATGGTCGTTCCCGGGTCTGCGCGCGTGCGGCTCGAGGCCGAAGCCGAGGGTATCGACAAGATCGTCGAGGAGTTCGGGGCCGAATGGCGCTTCGCCGGCTGCTCGATGTGTCTCGGCATGAACCCTGACCAGCTCGCGCCGGGCGAGCGCTGTGCATCCACCTCGAATCGCAACTTCGAGGGCCGTCAGGGCAAGGGCGGGCGTACCCACCTCGTGAGCCCGCTCGTTGCCGCCGCAACCGCAATCCGTGGCACCCTCTCAAGCCCCTCAGACCTGATGGCGGTGAGCGTGTAATGGACAAGATCGAAACGGTTAGTGGCATTGGCGTGCCGCTGGAGCGGGGCAACGTTGACACCGACCAGATCATCCCCGCCGAGTTCCTCAAGCGTGTGACCAAGACCGGCTTCGACGACGCACTGTTCTACGCTTGGCGGCAGGACCCCGAGTTCGTGCTCAATCGGGCGCCGTTCGCCGTGGCATCCCCGCCCCAGAATCGCATCCTGGTGGCCGGCCCGGATTTTGGCACCGGCTCGAGCCGCGAGCACGCGGTCTGGGCGCTGCGCGATTACGGCTTTCAAGCGGTGCTAAGCGCGCGCTTCGGCGACATCTTTCGCGGCAACTCCGGCAAGCAGGGGCTCGTGGCGGCGCAAGTCGCCGAGAGTGACATCGAGGCCATCTGGGCGGCCATCGACGCGGCGCCAGGCATCGAAATCACCGTCGATCTCGTCGAGCGCGAGGTGCGAATCGGGGCGGCAAGCTACCCTTTCGAGATCGATGATTACACTAGATGGCGTTTGCTCGAAGGCTTGGACGACATCGCACTCACCCTGCGCGACGAAGCCCAGATCACGGCATTCGAGTCGCAGCGCGAACGCTGGCGGCCAGTAACCCTGCCCGCCAAGTAGCATGACCGGCCACCAGCCGCATGAAAGGGACACATGAACTCACTGACCAAGGATGCCAAGAAGGCAGCCGAGCGAGTGGGTCTGCTCTCTGACAAGATCGTCATCAACGGCGGCAAGCCGCTGCGTGGCCGTATCGAGGTGCGAGGCGCGAAGAACCTCGCCACGAAGGCGATGGTTGCGGCGCTGTTGGCGGACACCCCGAGCATCCTGCGGGACGTTCCAGATATCAGCGATGTCGTCATCGTCACCGGCATGCTCGAGGCCTACGGTGTCTCGGTCGCTCGTGTAGCCGACGGAGAGCTTCGACTCGATCCATCAAACGTGCTCAAGGCCCACTTTGCCGAGGTTGACGCGCTCGCCGGTTCGAGCCGCATCCCGATCCTGTTCTGCGGTCCGCTGCTGCACCGCCTCGGCGAGGCCCTGATTCCGGACCTGGGCGGCTGCCGAATCGGCGACCGACCGATCGATTTCCACATGGATGCCCTCCGCGCGTTCGGCGCGGTCGTGGACAAGAGCTACGAGGGCATCCGCCTAACCGCTCCAGACGGCCTGCATGGCGCACACATCGAGCTGCCGTTCCCGAGTGTCGGTGCGACCGAGCAGGTGTTGCTCACCGCGGTGCTCGCCAAGGGCGTCACCGAGCTCAAGAACGCGGCCATCGAGCCGGAGATCATGGACCTCATCGCGATATTGCAGAAGATGGGCGCGATCATCACGGTCGAGCCGAATCGCGTCATCTTCATCGAGGGCGTCGAGAAGCTGAGCGGCTACGAGCACCGCGCGATCTCGGACCGCAACGAGGCTGCGAGCTGGGCATCCGCCGCTCTGGCCACCGGTGGCGATATCTTCGTGGCCGGCGCGCGGCAGCAGGAGCTCATGACCTTCCTGAACATATATCGCAAGGTCGGCGGTGCCTTCGACATTCACGAGGACGGCATCCGGTTCTACCACCCGGGCGGGCCACTCAAGCCGGTCATGGTCGAAACTGCCGTGCATCCGGGGTTCATGACCGACTGGCAGCAGCCGCTCATCGTCGCCCTGACCCAAGCCGAGGGACGCAGCGTCGTGCATGAAACCGTGTACGAGAATCGCTTCGGGTTCACGGATGCCCTCATCAAGATGGGCGCAAACATCGTGGTCTACAAAGATGGTCTCGAATCAATCAGCCGCCGGGTCCCGCGTCGGCCGCTCGAACAGGCGGCGGTCATCACCGGGCCGACGCCGCTGCACGGTGCAGACATCGAGATTCCTGACCTGCGGGGTGGCTTCAGTCACCTGATTGCCGCGCTCACTGCTGAGGGGCAGTCGACGGTGACGAACGTTGGCATCATCGCGCGCGGCTACGAGCACTTCATCGACAAGCTCAAGCTGCTGGGTGCCGATTTCACCTACGAGGGCTAGCGCCGTGCGGTGCGCTAGTGCCGTGCCGTCCGCAAGTGCCGTGCCGTCGCGAGCTTCCCGCCGGTGGTAGCTTTTTCGCTATGAAGTCCGAGAAGAAGTTCATCTTCCGCTTCATCGCATCATTTCTGCTGCCGATCATGCACGCGCTCGGCCGCTACCACTACGTCGGCAGCGAGAACGTGCCGAAGAGCGGAGCGTTTGTGCTCGCCCCAAACCACTACAGCAACCTCGACCCCCTCGTGATCGCGGTCGCGCTCTACAAGCACAACCGCGTGCCGCGCTTTCTCGGCAAGGCCTCATTGTTTCGCAAGCCGGTGATCGGCTGGTTGCTGAGAAAGGCCGAGCAAATCCCGGTCGAGCGTACCGGTTCGAGCCGCACCCACGACCCACTCGCGATGGCCAGGAGTGTCGTCGCTGAGGGCTACGCGGTAGTCATCTACCCCGAGGGAACCTTGACCAGGCAACCGGACTACTGGCCAATGCGTGGCAAGTACGGTGCAGTGCGCATGGCTCTGGACGCTAATATTCCGCTGATTCCGGCCGCCAGTTGGGGCGCGCAACAGATCCTTCCGCGATATTCAAACCGCATCAGCCTGTTTCCCCGCAAGAACGTGACGACCCGTTTCGGCGCGCCGGTGGATTTGCGCGAGTTCGCCAGCAAGCCGGTCGATAGTGCTGTGCTCGCGAAGGCGACAGAGCGACTGATGGATGCCATCACGGCCGAACTCGAGGAGCTTCGGGGCGAACCTGCCCCGGCCGTGCGCTGGAATCCGGCCGCAAACGGCCAGAGCGAAGTGGGACGTTTTTGAGCGACACACGCACTGACACCATCGGGCCCGTCGCGGCCCGCGTTGCTGTACTCGGGGCCGGCTCGTGGGGCACCACGTTCGCCAAGGTGCTCGCCGACGGCGGGTCGAGTGTCGCGCTATGGGCTCGGCGTCCAGAACTCGCGCGCGAAATCTCACAGTCGAAGCGCAACAGCGACTACCTGCCTGGCATCAACCTGCCGCGCTCACTGTGGGCAAGCTCCCGCCTGCCAGAAGTGCTCGACGGTGCAGAGCAGGTGTACCTCTCGGTACCGTCGCAGTCGCTGCGCGAGAACCTGCGCATCGTGCGCGAACTCATCCCGACGGACGCGATCATCGTCTCGCTCATGAAGGGGGTCGAGAAGGGAACTGGGGCCCGAATGAGCGAGGTGATTCGAGCCGAGCTCGGTCTCGACGGGGAACGCATCGCCGTGGCATCCGGCCCCAATTTGGCGCTTGAGATCGCGAAAGAGCAACCCACCGCGGCAGTGGTATCGAGCGAGAGTCTCGACACAGCCAACCTTGTGGCGATGACCGCGACGAACCCCTACTTTCGCTCCTTCGTGAACACGGATGTGATCGGCACCGAATTCGGGGGAGTGCTCAAGAACCTCATCGCGGTCGCGATCGGCATCGTTGACGGGGTCGGCTACGGTGAGAACACGAAGGCCTCGATCATCACGCGCGGGCTGGCCGAGATGACTGACTTCGCGGTGGCATACGGCGGCAAGGCCGAAACGCTCGCCGGTCTTGCCGGCCTTGGCGACCTCATTGCAACGTGTGAATCACCGCTCAGTCGCAACAACACGGCCGGGCGGCTGCTCGGGCAGGGCTACAGCTACAACGAGGTTATCGCGCAGATGAACCAGACCGCTGAGGGCCTCTCGTCTGTTGCACCGGTGCTCGAACTCGCGCTCGCCAAGGGTGTCGACATGCCGATTGTGCGTCAAGTCGCCGAGGTTCTCGCCGGCACGCTTGCGCCGCGCGACCTCGCGCCGCACCTGACCACGAGCGACATTCCCGAGGGGGAGTAGCTGTGACAGCGGCAGGTGATAGCAAAACTGTCGTCGCCCTGATTTTCGGTGGCCGATCGTCGGAGCACAGCATCAGTTGCTCAACCGCGAGCGGCGTCATGTCGGCGATCGACACCGAGAAGTACACCGTCATCCCGATCGGCATCACTCGCGATGGCGCATTCACCCTGCAACCTGCAGACCCCGCCCTCTTCGCCATGAACCCGGCCGCGATGCCTGAGGTCGTCGACAACGGCACCCGGGTGCACTGGCCAGAGTCTGCTGTCACCCGCGAACTCACCGTGACGGATGCCGCGGGCGCAACTCGCTCGCTCGGCACCGTCGACGTGGCCTTCCCCATCCTGCACGGGCCGTTCGGAGAAGACGGCACCGTGCAAGGGCTCCTGGAGCTCAGCGGTCTGCCGTACGTCGGGAGCGGGGTGCTCGCATCCGCACTGGGGATGGACAAGCACTTTGCCAAGACCGTGCTTCAAGCGGCAGGCGTCGCGGTCGCGCCGTGGGTGCGAGTGACGGCTGACAGCTGGCGCGACGACAGCGAGTTGTGGCGGGAGAAAGCGCGCGCGCTCGGACTTCCCCTCTTCGTCAAGCCAGCGAGGGCCGGTTCCTCGGTCGGCGTCTCTAAGGTCGCCGAGTGGTCTGGGCTCGACGCCGCGCTCGATATAGCGTTTGCCGAGGACAGCGCTGCACTCATCGAGACCGCCATCGTCGGGCGGGAAATCGAGGTCGGGGTTATCTCTGGTCGCGACGGGGGTCCGCCACGGGTGAGCCTCGCGGGCGAGGTCATCGTCACCGGGCGGGACTTTTATGACTACGCCGCGAAGTATCTCGACGACTCAGCTGCCTTCCTCGTGTGCCCAACCGAGTTGAGCGACGCGGAGCTGCTCGAGTTGCAGTTTCTCGCAGCTCGTGCGTTCGAGGCGATTGGAGGATCCGGTCTTGCTCGCGTCGACTTCTTCTTTACCGGCAGCCAGTTCATCGTCAACGAACTGAACACGATGCCAGGCTTCACGCCGATCTCGATGTTTCCCAAGTGCTGGCAGGCGAGCGGCATGTCCTACGCTGATCTCATCGACGAGCTGATTCAGTTAGGCCTAGAGACCGTTCGCTGACATTCACTTTCGCGCGGGAAGAGAGAATCCACTATGCAGTTTCACACTCACCTACGACGTCTCGGTCGGGCCGGGGTCGCTGCCGCGACGCTAGTACTCAGCTTATTGGTCTCAATCCCGGGACTTGCCGCCGACCTCGACCCGGGCGACGGCGACGTCACCTTTGATGGGCAGGTGACCGAGCGCGTGTCCGCGGGCGGGCTGCCCGGCGATGTCGGCATCCCCGACCTTAATGTCACGGTCTACGTCGATGACGGACTCTCCCAACGTCCGATCGGCACACTAGTGACCGACAAGGACGGTCGCTTCGAGGTTGAGGTCTCCGTCGCAGATCGCGAGGTGTACACCTTTAGCGTTCTCGCGGGGACCCCGCTCAATGACTACTTTTGGTCGATGGACCCGCTTGAGGTAATCACAGAACTCGATAGGGCCAACTGGGTGGAACCGCCGACTGGGGCGCCCTACGTGCTCGGCATTTGGACCGGTACCGGTCCGACGCCGACTCCGACGCCGACTCCCACGCCGACACCAACGCCGACCCCCACGCCCACCCCGACTCCTACGCCGACTCCGACTACGACGCCAGTCCCAACCGTCAGCGTGAGCGGCACCGTCTATGTCGCAGGTACCACCACCCCGATCCCGGGCGCGTCGGTCACCGCCACCGTGGGTGGCAGGGGCTACGGCCCGGTGAACGCCGACACCGCGGGCAGGTACACGCTCGGTGCCGTGCCAATCGGTGACGCGGTCATCCATGCGGTCGCGCCGAAGTTCTCTACTGATGAGCGCCCGGTTCGCCTAACCTCGGGTCAGAACGTCGACGGCGAAAATCTCTTCCTCATCGCGAAACCGGTGGTCGCCGGCAACTCGATCGCGGGCACGGTGGTGCTCACCAGTGACCGGGAAGACGGCCTGCTCTTCGGTGGCGAGCTTAGGCTTGTCCAGGGTGACACCGTGCTCGAGTCGACCACCGCGCAGAACGGTACCTTCGTGTTCGAGGAGGTCACGGCCATGGGCGACCTCAGGGTCGTTGTTACCGAGGTTCCTGCGGGCTATGAGCAGAAGAAATCAGACGGCTTCGTCTACAACTACGAGGGTAAGACCGTCGACCACCTCACCATCAGGCTCACCCCGACGGCGGAGCCCGACCCGACTCCTGACACCTCGGGCGTGAACTGGCTCGTCGTCGTGCTCGTCATCCTCGTCATCGCCGCGGTGGTCGTCATAATCACGCTGGTGGTACGTCGGCGGCGGGTGAGCTGAGCGCCCCTACTCTTCAGGGCGCCAACGCTTCAGTGCGCCTACTGCTCAAGGGGCTGCTCGGCCTGATCGGGTGAGATGCACTGCCCTTCAATCGGGAGCTGAGAAACCGCCCGAGCCAGATCATTGAGCGCGCTGAATCCTGACACTGCTTCGCTGTCGATGATGACCTCGATTGCGGGGTTGCGTCCGTAGGTTGTGAACACGAAGTTCGGGTCGTCGCTGCCATCGCGCAACCAGTCGACGCCGTCCACGGTCACGCATGGCAGAGTCGCCGTCGGCGCTGGAATCGGAACCCCGCAGCGCAGGATCACCCCGGTCGGCTCGCCCCAGGCGCCGGTGGCCTGGGCGTTGGTGAGCCGCCTCGGAAGCTCGGCAACTGTGTCGGGCAGGCGCACGCTGACTTCAGCGCAGGCTGGGTTTGCTGCGTCATCCGCCGGTTCGAGAGCGACGGCTGGCGCGCAGCCCGCGAGCACGCCGACCGTGAGTGCCGCAACGATGCCAGCTGCGATTGCTTGCGGTGCGGTTCGCAACGGTACGATTCGCGACGGCGCTGAGCGGGACAGAGCAGTGCGCGACTCAGCCGTGCGCGACTCAGCCGTGCGTGACCCAGCAGTGCGCGACCCAGCCGTGCGTGACCCAGCCGTGCGCGACCCAGCCGTGCGTGACCCAGCCGTGCGTGACCCAGCCGTGCGTGACCCAGCCGTGCGTGATCGGGCCGTGCGCAACTGCCGGGCGAGCGATCTCATCGGAATTCAGGCTACCGTGTGAAGAATGAGCGACGCCCCGGCTGCCGTTGATGCCTCAGGCGGACTCCCCGGCGACACCCTCGAAGCGCTCGGTGAGGCTGCGACCCTCGCGCGGATCTTCCCCCGCCTGCCGAGCGGAACGCTCACCGAACTCGGTCCTGGTGACGATGCCGCCGTCGTCACGGCCCCAGATGGCCGCTACGTCGTGACGACCGACATGATGATCCACGGTCCGGATTTTCGACTCGCGTGGTCAACCGGCTTCGACCTCGGGTGGAAGGCTGCGGCATCCAACCTCGCGGATATCGCGGCGATGGGCGCCGTGCCGACAGCCATCGTCGTCGCACTCGCGGCCCCCGGTTCGACTCCCGTCAGCCTGCTTGAGCAGTTCGCGGACGGTTTGCGCGAGGCGTGCGCTGCCCTCGCTCCCGGTGTCGGTGTCGTCGGCGGGGATCTTTCGGTCTCGCGAACACTCACAATCGCGGTGACGGCGTTTGGCGATCTCGAGGGCCGGGCGCCAGTGCTGCGTTCAGGCGCAAGCGTCGGCGACATCGTCGCGGTCTCAGGCAATCTCGGGCTCGCGGCCGA
>Ga0163144_10030760_pt1 | contig 10260 bp, 5 predicted proteins | sample OliLak19BULKMAT1_FD_123175 | JGI IMG/M metagenome (GOLD analysis project Ga0163144, IMG submission 123175) | Freshwater microbial mat bacterial communities from Lake Vanda, McMurdo Dry Valleys, Antarctica - Oligotrophic Lake LV.19.BULKMAT1 | ecosystem: Environmental > Aquatic > Freshwater > Lake...
GACCTGTTTTCGACGCAGATGTACCTGCCCATGCCCGATGGCCGGACTACACTCGCCAACTTCTTCAGCCCCCTCGTCTACAACGCCGAACTCATGTACCTCACCGGCAAAGAGACCTACCCGCTCGAACGGACTTTGCTCACGACCGGCCTCACCGCCGCCGGCGTCGAAAGCCTGCATATCGGCCAAAAACGCTTCGCGACGCCCCATCTCAACATCCGTTACCAAGCCACCAAAGAGTCCACGTTCTGGAGGTCCTAATGAAGCGCATCGCCGTCGTCACCACCATCTACAAGTACCTCTCCCACGCCCAGCATATGGCCGACCGTTTTCTCGTCGGCTACCCGCACGAGGGCCGCTGGCACAAGCCGGACATGCAAATCGTCTCGCTCTACGTCGACCAAAAACCGGCCGGCGACCAGAGCCAGGCCCGCGCCACCGAGTTCGGTTTTAAGGTCTACCCCACCATCGCCGAGGCCCTGCGCTGCGGCACCGAGAAGCTCGCCGTCGACGCCGTCCTCATTATCGGCGAACACGGCGACTACCCCAAAAACGAGCTCGGCCAAGTCCTCTATCCGCGCCACGAATTCTTCCGCCAGTGCGTCGAGGTGTTCGATAAGGACGGCCGCGCCGTCCCCGTCTACAACGACAAGCATCTCTCGTACAGCTTCGAGAAAGCCAAGTGGATGCTCGACCAGGGCAAGCGCCTGAAGTTCCCCATCCTCGCCGGCTCCTCCCTGCCCGTCACGTGGCGCTTGCCCGATATCGAGATTCCCCTCGGCAGCCAGATCGACGAAGCGTTGATGGTCGGCGTCGGCGGCTCCGACCCGATGGACTATCACGCCCTCGAAGCCATGCAGTGCATGATCGAACGCCGCAAGGGCGGCGAGACCGGCGTCAAATCCGTCCAACTGCTCGAAGGCGAAGCCGCCTGGAACGCGCCCTATTCGAAGGAGCTGCTCATCGCCGCCCTCTCCCGCAGCGATACGCCGAAGGGTCTGACGGAGAAGGATGGCCGCACGCAGGACCTCGTCGCCAGCGGCGAACTGCGCAAGCTCGTCGCCAAGCCCGCCGCCTATCTCATTGAGCGGAACGACGGCCTGAAAACCACGTTGCTCATGCTCAACGGCGCCGTCCAGGATTACACCTTTGCCGCCAAGGTTCGCGGCAAGGGCACGATGTCCACGCAGTTCCTGCTCACGCCCGTTCCCAACGTCACCTACTCGGCCTGCCTCGTCAGCAAGATCGAAGAGATGTTCTCCACCGGCCGCGCGCCCTACCCGGCCGCCCGCACGCTCATCGTCTCCGGCATGCTCGAAAGCTGTCTGCAGTCAAAGGCGAAAGGCAGCCAGTTGCTCGCCACGCCCCACCTCAGCGTCCGCTACAACGCCCCGGCGAAAAGCCAGCACGCGCAGCGCTAAGCTAGGGAGCTATGAAGCTCTTCGCCCTACTTTTTTCAAGCGCCCTGTTCGCGCAAACCCCGAACCTGGAGCAATTGAAGAAGGAAGCCATCGCCGGCGTCGATGCCCGCTCGAAGATGGTCCAGGAGATCGTCGACATGGTCTTCAGCTTCGGCGAGCTCGGCTTCCAGGAAGTCGAGACGTCGAAGTATCTCACCGGAGTCCTCGAAAAAAACGGTTTCCAGGTCCAACGCGGCGTGGCGGGCATCCCGACCGCCTGGGTCGCCGCTTACGGCCAAGGCAAGCCGGTCATCGGCTTCATCACCGACATCGACGGCATTCCCCGGGCCTCGCAGAAGCCCGGGGTCGCCTATCACGACCCCATCATTGAAGGCGCCCCCGGCCACGGCGAAGGCCATAACTCCGGCAACGCGGTGAACCTCGTCGCGGCGATCGTCCTGAAAGATTTGATGATCAAGTACGGCATCAAAGGCACCCTGAAGATCTACCCCGGAGTCGCCGAGGAGCTCGTCGCGACGAAGGCTTACTACATCCGCGCCGGGCTGGTGAAGGATCTCGACATCATGCTCGGTTGCCACGTCGGCGCCGAACTCGCCACCGCGTACGGGCAGCCCGCCATCAACAGCGGCCTCGTCTCCATTCAGTTCACCTTCAAGGGCGAAGCCGCGCACGCCGCCGGAGCCCCGTGGAAAGGGCGTAGCGCGCTCGATGGCGTCGAGCTCATGAACACGATGTGGAACTACAAGCGAGAGCACCTCCGCCCCGAGCAGCGTTCCCACTACGTCATTACCAACGGTGGTGACCAACCCAACGTCGTCCCGGAAGAAGCCACCGTCTGGTACTACTTCCGCGAGCAGGATTTCCCCCGGATCAAAGAGCTGGCGGAGTTCGGCGCGACGATGGCCAAGGCGGCGAGTCTCGCTTCCAGCACCACTGTCTCGCAGCGCGTCGTCGGCTCGGCGTGGCCTGGCCACTTCAGCAAGCCGGTCGCCGAGGTGCAGCAAAAGAACATCGACCTGATCGGGATGCCCAAGTGGAGCGAGGCGGACCAGAGCTTAGCCCGCGAACTCCAACGCGAAGTCCGGTCGCCGAAGGTGGAACCTCTCGCCGACAAGCCGAAGGCGCTCGAAGGCCCGCAGCCTTGGAAGGGTGGTGGCTCCGATGACGTGGGCGACATCTCCTGGGTGATGCCGATGACCTACCTCCGCTACCCCGCCAATATCCCCAATCTGCCCGGGCATCATTGGGCCAACGCCATCGCCGAAGCCACCCCGATCGCCCATAAAGGTTCGGCCGCCGGTGCGAAGGTGCAAGCCGCCACGGCCCTCGACTACCTCCTCCGCCCCGAACTCCTCGCCGAAGCGTGGAAGTACTTCAAAGAGGTACAGACGAAGGACATGCAGTACAAGCCGCTGATGGCCGATACCGATCAACCGGCCATTGAGTTGAACCGCGAGAAGATGGACCGCTACCGGGAGCAGATGCGGAAGTTCTACTACGATCCGGCGAAATACGGCACGTATCTCGAACAACTCGGCATCACCTACCCGACGCTGAAGAAGTAGTCACTCGGCAGATAGGCCGCCAACGCGGCCGCCCCCACCAGCATCGCGGCTACAGCGAGATACGTCGTCGGATCGGCCGGGCTGACTTCGAAAAGCAAACTGCCCAGTAAACGGCTCAAGGGCACCGCCGCCGCGAGCCCGCAGACGACACCCATCGCCGCCAGCGTCAAAGCGTAGCGCAGGAACATCGCTCTGACAGAGCCTTGCTGCGCGCCCAGCGCCAGGCGAATGCCGATCTCCCGGGTCCGCTGCGTCACCGAGTAGGACATCACCCCGTAGATCCCAATTACGCCCAACAGCAGCGCCATGCCGGCCGCGATCGAGAGCATCGTGAGTGTGAACGAGGTCCGCGCCATCGACCGTTCGTATAGCGCCCGCATCGTCCGCGGGCTGGCAAGCGGCAGGTCCGGGTTCACGGCCTGGATCTGCTGCCGGATCTCGGTCAGCAGCGTCTCCGTGCCGGCTCGCGGCGTACGCAAGACCACCGCCACGCTCTGCCGCACGGTCATCGGATTCCCCCATAAGTCTTTGACGAGCAACGGCAGGTAGATAATGGTTGGCGCCGCGCGGTCTGCTCCGTTCTCGCGTTCGTTACCCGCCACGCCCACCACCTCGCGCCACGTTCCCTTATTGTTCTCGCGGACCCGCTGGCCAATGGCTGCTTGCGGGGAGCCCCACAGCTCGGTCGCAAGATTCTCCGATACCATCACGACCGGACGCATCGAATGGACGTCCTCCCAGGTCATGTCCCGCCCGGCCTTAAGCGGGTTGCCCATCGTCGAGAAATACGCCGGGCTCACGAACTTGTAGCGCCGCATGGGAGGAATCTCGCCGTCGCGGTAGGACTTGCTTTCGGCGTATACCGGGTCGTTGCTCTGATTCCCGTCGGTGGGCAGCGAGTTCGCCACGCCGACCGCCTGAACCCCTGGAATCGATAGCAACTGTCGCCCGATCTCTTCCTGCATCCGCGCGATCTTGACCGGCTCGGGGACCAGCGCCGCAGGAATGGAAACCCGTAGCGTCATCAGCTCTCCGGGTTTGGTGAACCCCGGCTCCACCCGTTGCAGGGCCTGCAAGGTTCGGATCATCAAGCCCGCGCCGATGAGCAGCACAAAGGCCATGGCAACCTGCACCACCACTAAAACGCCTCGCGCGCGATGGCGCTCCCGCCCCTCGCTCATGGTCCTCCCGCCGCCGTGCAGGCCCTGCTCTAAGCTCGGCCCGGCGCACTTCAAAACCGGGATCAACCCGAACAGAATTCCAGCCAACACCGACAATCCAGCCGTGAACGCCAGCACGGTCGCATCGAGGTCGATCTCTTCCAAGCGCGGCAGCGACGTCGGCCCCAAGGCTCGCAGCAACTCAATCGCCCCGGCGGCCACGCCCAATCCAAGCACGCCTCCGGCCAGCCCGAGCAGGGTGCTTTCGAGCAGTAATTCCCGCGCGATCTGCCCCCGGCTCGCCCCCAGCGCGGCGCGGACGGCGATCTCCCGGTGCCGGCCTTCCACGCGAACCAGCATCAGGTTGGCCACGTTGGCGCAGGCGATGGTAAGTACGATGCCAATCGTCGCCATCAGCACCCCCAGCACCTTGCCGATGTCACCGATCACCTCTTCTTTCAGCGGCCGCAGCCTCGCCCCGATCTTCGCCTCGTCGATCATTTTGCGGTTCATGCCCGGGGCCAAACGGAACTTGTCGGGCAGCATCTTCAGCATCCGGGCGACATCGGTCCTGGCCTGCTCCATCGTCACGTCAGCCTTCAGCCGAGCCACCGCCGGGTAGTTGAACTGGCCGACAAAGGCGTCCTTGCGATTGAGTTGCATGGGCACCAACACGCACGCCTGTAGGTTCATGAACTGGAAGCTGGCGGGCAGAACGCCGATCACCTCTCGCGCCTCTCCGTCAATGCGAATGCTCCGGCCCACCACGCTCGGGTCCGCCCCGAACCGCCGCTGCCAGTAGCCGTGCGTCAACATGGCCGTCTTCGGTCGACCCGGCTGGTCGTCCTCGGCGGTGAAACCACGCCCCCACTGCGGCGGCACGCCGAGTGTCGGCAGCAGGCCCGCGGTCACCGACATCGCGTCCACCCGCTCCGGCCCGGCCTGTCCGGTGATGTTCACCGCGGTGTCTTGCCATAAGCCGAGGTTCTCAAACGACTGGCCTTCCTCGCGAAACGTGAAGTAGGTCGAGGGCGATAGCGGCAGCTCCGGAATCCCAATTCCCGGGGCGGTGAGGGCCACCGCCACCAGCCGCTCGGCGTCGCGGTAGGGCAGCGGCTTCAGCAGAATTCCGTTCACGACACTGAAGATCGCGCTGTTGGCGCCGATGCCGACGGCAAGCGTCAGAAGGGTGATCCCGGTGAACATCGGGCACCGGATAGACGGCGCACGATCCATCGAAACTCGTTGGTAAACCAGTCCATAACCCTATTCCGAAGGGAGCCTCAAATAGTTCCGTCGCTTTGCAATCCGATTGGGCCGGGGTCCCGTATCCCTAATGCAGTTCAAACCAGGAGGATTCATGACTCTACGTCATCTCTCGCTGGGCACTCTGGCACTGGCTCTTTCCGCAACAGCTTTCGCGGCGAGCCACCGGAATGGACCTCTGCTACTTGAAGACCAGACGGCTAACCTAAACGACTTCTACCTGTTTCGCAGTTACGAAACGGGCCGGAGCGACAGGATCGTTATGTCTATGAGCACGCAGGGTTTCCAGAACCCGGCCAATGGCCCTAGCTACTATAAGTTTTCCGATAGCGTTCTCTATCGGTTCAACGTCAACAACGCCCGTGGCCTCGACGGCAACCCCGATATGCAGGTAGATATCGTGTTCGCGACCGAGTTACGGCCGAATCCCACGTTCGTCAGCTACTTCGGCAAAATCGAGTCGCTCGAAAGCCCGGGTATCTTTCTAAACCAGACGTACAAGGTCGTTCTGCGGAACCTCCGCACGGGCGCCCAGACCACATTTGATAAGGATAGGAACGGCAAGCCGCTTACCGTGGCTCCGCCGAATCTCGGTCCGAACTCGATGCCGAACTACGAGGCCAATCTGGGCTCGAAGGCCGTCTTCGAACTCTCGAACGGCATGCGTGTGTTTGCCGGACCCCGGGACGACGCGTTTTACTTTGACAGCGGGGCGACCTTCGACACGCTGAACTTCCGTACTCCGGCCCCGGTGCTGGCTGGTGCGGCGGACATGGGACCGGGCGCGGCTGCTCCAGCCGCGGTGGACGGCTTTGCCGGCTACAACATCAGCCTGATCGCCATTGAAGCGCCGATCACCATGTTCACGGCCAACAATCAGATGCCGACGGCTGCCACTGATCCGAACGCTAAGATTGCGGGCTGGGCGGCGACGCTGCGGCAGATCGTGACGGTTCGTCCGTCCCCGGCCGATCCGCAGCATTACGGCGACTACGTGCAGATCGACCGCGTGGGCAACCCGCTCACGGTGGAAGCGCTGATCCCGTTGCCGATGAAGGACTTCTGGAATCGGAACGATCCTTCGAACGACCGCCAGTTTGCGCAGTTCATTGGCGACCCGTTCTTTGCCTCCGGGATCCTGAAAGGGGTCTTTGGTTTGCCGGTTCCGCCGGCTCCCCGGATGGACTTGCTTGGCGTGTTTGTCCCGGACATCACCCGCATTGATCTGACCATCGCCGCCACGCCGCTTGCTTCGCAGCAGCGACTGGGCCCGTTGGCCGGTGACAATGCCGGTTGGCCGTTCGGTGGCCGCCGTCCGAACGACGACGTGGTCGACATCGGCTTCCGGGCTTTGGCCGGGGTGCTGGTGCCGGGCTTCCAAAACGCCGCACCGCTCGGCGATGGGGTGAACTCGAACGACGTGCCTACGCTCGCTCGTTTCCCGTTCCATCCCGCACCGCATGCCGGTTTCTCCTTCAGCCAGATCGAAGGGACCAACGGCCGCGGCAAAGCAACCAACTAACCCTTAGCGGAGCGGCTTCGGCCGCTCCGCGCTTTTTGGAACTCCCATGCGCTTCCTACTCTTCCTGCTTACCCTGACCGCTGCCCACGCGCAGTTGAACGACCAGATCCAACGGCTCGGTACCGACGAGCGGATCAAGATGCTGGAGACACTCCGGGCCGCAAAGCCCGCCGACCTGCACTACCAGAATTTACAGGCCGCCACTTACGTGCAGAAGATGCGCGAGACGGCCGACCCGGCGTGGCTCGACCGCGCCAGCAAGCTGCTGGAATTGACGCTCTCGGCGGAGGCCCGGAACTACGAGGCGCTGCGGATTCGGAGCGAGATTGAGCTGGAACGGCACAACTTTCGCCAAGTGGTTGCGTACTCGAAGGAGCTGATCGCCATCGGCCCGGGCGACCCCTGGAACTTCGGCACGCTGGGCGATGCGCTGATGGAGCTGGGCGAATACGACCAAGCCGCCGAGGCGTACCAGAAGATGGTGACGCTGCGGCCGGACCTGGCCAGCTACAACCGGGCGGCCTACTACCGCTTCGTCGCTGGCGACCTGCCGGGGGCGATCGAGCTGATGAAGAAGGCCGTGGCGGCTGGCAGCGTGCAGCGCGAGAACATGGCGTGGTGCCTCGCCGAGCTGGGGCAGCTACAACTGAAGGCGAAGCTACTGGACCCCGCCGAAGAGAGCTACCGGGCGGCACTGACCGCCTTCCCGAACTACCATCCGGCCTTGGCCGGCTTGGGCAAAACGTTAGCGGCCAAGGGCAAGCGGGCCGAGGCAATCGTCATGCTGACGAAGGCGCAGTCCACCGTGCCGTGGCCGGACTACGCGGCTACCCTGCGCGAGCTTCATGCCGCGGCGGGCGATGCCAAAGCCGCTCAGCGGCAGCTTGAGAATCTGAACGTTTTAGAGCAGTTAGGCCGGGCGCAGGGCGAGAAAGCCAACCGGGCTTTGGCGCTGGCCTTTGCCGATGCCAAGGTGAATCTGAACCGGGCACGGGAGTTGGCCGAGGGCGAGTTAAAGGTTCGGAACGATGTCTACTCGTGGGACGCGATGGCGTGGGTGCTGTTCCAACAGGGGCAGGCGGCGGCGGCGGCCGAGGCGATGGGCAAGGCGCTGCGGATGAAGACGGCCGAGCCGCTGTTTGCGGCCCACGCGGCGGCGATCGGCGCGGGGATGTTCGACCCGGCGCTGAACGCGACCCAGCGGATCAACGTCTGCTACGCGCTGCGCGGGAGCCTTTCGCCCGAAACGATGGAGAAGGCGCTGGCTGATCCGAAGTTGTCGCAGTGCGCGGCGGAGGGTCTGCCAGCGGCTGCGTTTCGGCGAGTAATGACGAGCGAGGAGCCCTGGCTGCGCGCGCTGGCGGTGCGGGAACTCGGCCGGTTCGGCCAAGCGGCCGACTTGCCGGCGATGATGGCGCTGACCCGGGACCCGAACCTGCTGGTGATGACCTCGGCGCTGCAGGGCATGGCGAGCTACGCGGGGCCAGAGGTGGTGCCTTACTACGAGAAGATGGTGGCGCAGCCGGACGCGGCGGGGATGATGGCGCTGCAGCGGCTGACCGAACGGAGGCACCCGTTGGCGCTGCCCGCGGCGCGCCGGTTTCTGGCGGGGAAAGACGTGGGCGGCCGGCTGGCCGCGCTGGGCGCGCTGGCGGACCTGGGCGATGCGACCGACTTGCCGGCACTGCGGGAATTGGCCAAAGAGCACGAAGAGATGACGGCGGGCGGCCGCGGCTTCGGGCTGATGCCCTCGATTAGTTTGGGCCGGGCGGCGAAGACAGCGGTGGCCAAGATCGAGTCTAGAAAAGCAGCTTAGCCCCGAAGGTAATCTGGCGCGAGCGCCTGATTGGTGGCCGGGGTCTTGGGCTGATGGCGCTGATTGATCTGGGCCGGGCGGCGAAGGTTGCGCTGGCCGGGGCCGTTGGCGGGATAAAGTGTCGCGAGCGACGGGTGGGTGGCCGGGGTCTTGGGCTGATGGAGCTGCTTGATTTGGGCGGGGGCCGTTGGCGGGATAACGTGTCGCGAGCGACGGGTGGGTGGCCGGGGTCTTGGGCTGATGGCGCTGATTGATTTGGGCGGGGGCCGTTAACGGGATAAGATGGCGCGAGCGACGGGTGGGTTGCCGGGGTCTTGGGCTGATGGCGCTGCTTGATTTGGGCCGGGGCCGTTTGCGGGATAAGACGGCGTGAGCGACCGGTAGGTGGCCGGGGTCTTGGGCTGATGGCGCTGATTGATTTGGGCCGGGCGGCGAAGACGGCGGTGGCCAAGGTCGAATCTAGAAAAGCAGCTTTGCCCCGAACGTAACCTGGCGCTGGCCATGGCCTTTCTCCGCGGTAACAGTGCCGAAGGCGGTGGAGACGGGGTTGGTATTGGGGGCCGCGAACTGGATGTGGTTGGCGGTGTTGTAGGTCTCGAACCGGAACTGGGCGGTGACCCGTTCGGTGACCTTGAAGTTCTTGAACATCGAGGCGTCCAGGTTGTTGATCCCATCGGCGCGGAGGCCGGTGAAACGGGTGCTGAGCGTCCGCAGGTTATTGGCGAGGGCCTTGGCGGGGTCGATGTCGAACCCGGCGTCAATGTTGAACCAGCGGGTGGGATAGCGCTGGGAGATGGGCATGACGATGTCGGCGAGGTTGCCGCGGAAGGGAACGTTGCCGAAGCCCAGGGGCTCGCCGGATTGGCCTTCGTACCAAGCCTGGACTTGCCAGCCAGTGACGAATAGGTCGAGGAAACGGTTCCTGGACTTACGGAACGGCAGCTCCCAAATTCCCGAGATGGTGATCCGCTGGGGGAAGTCGAGATCCGAGATGACGTGTTCGGGACGGGAGTCCTGGGGGTTGTTATAGGCGGTCGCTTCCATAAACTTGGACCAGCTATAAGCAAGCTGGACGGTGAAGCCGTGGGACATGCGCTTTTGGTAGCTGACCTGAAGGCTGTGGTACCAGCTCATGCCGGCGGGTTGGTTGTTGGTGATGTCGCCGAAGTGGGGATAAGGCCGGAGCAGTTGGCTGCGGCCGATGCGGACGTTGGCGAGTCCGGTGCCGGCAAACTCGGGGAGACCGGCGAAGGGGCTCGGAACCTGGGCGGTCAGGAAGTCGATGGTGGGCTGGTCACGGACGGCAGAGGTAGACAGGTACTGGGCGGGGATGTTGTTGAGGTTCGTGGAGACGTCGAGCCCAGTGCCGCGGTTGCCGACGTACTGGACGTCGATGAGGCTGCGCCAGGGCAGGGCCCGTTGGACGGAGAGGGACCAGCGCTGCTGGTAGCCGATTTTGCGGTTATCGCGGAAGAAGCTGATGCCGCGGCCGAGAAAGGTACGGAGACCC
>Ga0163144_10030761_pt1 | contig 10260 bp, 10 predicted proteins | sample OliLak19BULKMAT1_FD_123175 | JGI IMG/M metagenome (GOLD analysis project Ga0163144, IMG submission 123175) | Freshwater microbial mat bacterial communities from Lake Vanda, McMurdo Dry Valleys, Antarctica - Oligotrophic Lake LV.19.BULKMAT1 | ecosystem: Environmental > Aquatic > Freshwater >...
AGGCGGACGTATCACTGACTCAGCTACGGCGCAAACAACTGCGTCACGACAGCACCCCACCGCCCGCCTACTGTCACCCCGATCCCAATCCGCCCGAACTCCGTCCGCAGGATGTTCTCACGATGCCCATCACTGGCCAGCCAGCGCCCTACTACGTTAGCTTCAGCGTCAGCCAGCCCACTAGCTCCGGCCAGATTCTCGCCGCAATAGGCAACCCCAAGCGGCGCGATGCAGTAGGCCCCTACCAGAGAGTCGCCAGTGGCCGGATCGGAGTGGCTGAAGAAGTCACGGTCAATCATGTCCTGGCTGCGCTGGCGGGCCAGAGTCGTCAGCGTGGCGTTCACTTGCAGCGGCGGCAGGCCGGCAGCGGCGCGGGCCGCATTGGTCTGGGACACGAGGCTGGCTTCCACCTGCTCCACAGTCAAGCTGGCTGGCGCTGGGCTGGAGGGCGCGACGGTCACGGAGCCAGGTTCACTTCTCGGCGCGGAAAAATCCACATGAGCAGCCACGGCATCAATCAACCGGTCGAGAATCGTCGAAACCTGCTGCATAAGTTCAATGAGCCACGGAAGTTCGTAGCCAGGCGACGTTGACAGCAAGCTTTGCTCAGGTAGTACCTGGTGCGCCGCCGCGGCAGGACGAGCAATTGGGTTCAGCCCGCTCCATGCAATTCCAGGTGCAGCAGACCCGAAACTCAAGGATGAGCTGACTGCCAGAACAACCATCCCGCGCCCAAGTCGCATCATCGTCATCATGCCACCATTGCCCTTGTCGTTTTGTCGTCTAAACATTCAGCACATCCGTTCGTTTGCATTGTCTACTGGAAACGGCGACTGTCAATAGGCAACTGTCTTGTCAGCGCTGGTGAAGCCAGAGCGATCCATCTTGACCGCGCTTTTTAGCAGCATATTCGCTGATATTGAACGCCCAGAGCTTGAACGCGCTACCCGTGGTCGCCTTGATCTCGGACGTGATGGCATCCATGATCTTGCGGTTCGGCGTTATGAGACGAATGATGCCGTCATTTGCCTGGGCGGCCCGGCTCCACTTCGCCTCGCGGGCCTTGTCCCGTGAGCGTTCACACTCCACATAAACCAGCCGGCCCTCTTCGCGAGCGGCAATGTCCGGGCAGTATTCGCCCCCCGCGACCTGGAAGCACTCAGGCAAGAAGGACACCTCTGTGTAGCCGGCGCCCCGCAGAATGTCAGTGGCGGTCAGCACCAGGTACAGGTGATCGGCCGTCTTATGCAGCTTCATACCCGCCTCGTATTCGTTCGGCACGGGGATTGCCTTGAGTTCCACGGCTCGGGCTCGGCCCGCCGCCGTCAACACCAGGAACCGTCGCGCCTTCTCGCCTGGCCATTCGACCACGCACGGGAAAGGCATAACGAGACCATGATGCACAATGGCTCTAGCCGGTAAGCTCACCCGACTGCTGCCTCGGTCAACACCCAACTCTTCCGCTAGCTGTTCACGAATTTTGTCGTCTCGTGAAAGCCCGGTCGTGGCCATTAGTTTGATTACAGCGTCAAGGCGGTCGAGTGGCACGGCGGCAAGCTGGTGTGCGTCATCCGCATCGTCGTCTGTGGAGCCTGCTTGTGCAACCTCAACTTGTTCATCCGGCGATGGCAGGTTCGCGGCACGGGCGCCCCGCCGGCCGCTTGCCGCCTGTGCGAGCTTTTCAGCCGTGGTTCGCGCCGACGCCTGTGCCTGTTGCAGTTGCAGCTTTAGCCTCCCAAGCTCTTCGCGCGCGGAGATGAGTTCACTGCTCGTCCGTTCATATTCAGCCGCCAAGTCCGGCTGCTGTGCCACATACACGCGCTGCAATTCAGAGAGAGTGTGTCGCACAATGAACTTACCCATGTTTTCGGGTGCCCACTCCTCAGGGTTGTGGCCAGCCCGCTTCACCTTGTCCCATTGGCTGGGGCACAGCGCCTCAGCAGTCTCGACCAGCGCCCGAATCGCCTGAGCCCGGCCAACCTGTGCCACTTCACGCAGCTGGAACTGGGCATCCAGCATGTCTGACATCTGCTGGTGATCTAATGGACTGGCGGGCAAGGCGTTGCGGCGGGTCGAATGCTGGGCATTCCCCTGCACCGGACCCTGCTCACTGCTGCCTAGTCCGCCACGCAGCATGTCTTCGTAGCCATTCGGTGGCTTTGAGAAGCTGCTCATTGCAGCCCGTTCGTGACAGCCGGCATGATCCACTCATTCCCCCCCAAAGTTGCCAACGCCGCGCTTGCACGGCTCAGGGCTTCTTGTGCGGCAATCCAGTTCTCATCGGAAGGCGCTGAGAGCCAGCGCGTGATGGCCGCACCCGCCTCAATGTAGCCGTTGCTATTGGCAACTGAGAGTTCTTGTAGCCCCAACAGGGCCGGCGGCGATTCAGTCCCGTCTACGTCTTGCGCCAATACGACTGCTCGATCAAAAGCCCGCTGCGCTTTGCGGCTCCGCGACAGCAGATCCGTGTCGGTGGTCGCCATAATCTGGGTCAGATCTTCGTCTATCGCCTGCCACTCCGCTACCCAGTGGACTACATCGCGACGGTAGAGCTCGACGGCGCGCACATCGGGTAGCAGGAGCACTGGGCGCCCCACCGCATCCCTGGGCGATGCCTGGTAACCGACGGCGGCCAGGACAACGATTGCACTCACCGCAAGCACCATGGAGAAAGCGCCGGGACGGATCTCAATTTCCATTCCTTCACATTGGGTCGAGGATGGCATCTTCCGGCCCCAGGATAATCGGCCCGCTAACCAGGTCTGGCGGCACAGCGGCACGGTCGGCCTCGAGCTGCTCCAGAATGCCGAGGCGCTGGCGCTCGCCGCGTACAAAGTCGCAGCCAGGGCCACAGCTAATTTTCTGCGCATTGACTTCGGTCACTCGCCGCATACGTTTCGTTCCCCGGTCCAAATAGCGCCGCGATAGGAGCCAGCCGCTGATGGTGACCTGCGCGCCCTTCTTGAGATAGAAGAAGTCAAGCCTGGCCCGCACCCCGTATTCCGTCACGCGGATCAAGTCGGCCCGCCGTTCGGCCTTGCGTCCAGCTCCGGTCGGCCAGCCGGCGAACCCTTCCGGGTTACCGGCAGGATCGAATGGACCTGGTCCACCCTGCTCCGAGTCGCGCTCCACGACCAGGTCGAACCGGATATACGGCATTTTGCCTGTATCACCTGAGATCATCTCGAAGTATGGATCGTCGGCCAGATTGCCCGACAGGTGAACGAAGTTATTCAGCGGCACCGATACCTCCTTAGCAGCAACCAGAATAAATCAGCTACCCGCAATGCAATTCGCGATCGACTGAATATCTTGTGCGAATGTGGCGTGCGGCTGCAACAAAACGGGTGGCAATCCCCGCCAAGACATCTCCGGCAGTTCGGGCACATACCGGATTGCGCCGAGGGAACGCGCCCCGGTGCCCCCATCATCTTTCCCACCGACGTTCGCTGACGTCCAGTCCGGCAGCACCTTATTGGCGACGATCCCAACCAAGCCAGTAATGTAGGCCTGTTGCAGGCGCGACAATCCACTCAAGCCCCGACCTCCGGCCTGACCGGGGCAATAGGTTATGACGACCTGCTCTGCCACCGCCAATGCAACAGATTCGATGGCGCCAAGCCAACCGGAGGTGTCCAGTAGTACGTAGTTGTAGTCATTGGCCACAGCATCGAGTTGTTCGCGCAGGAGTTTGGAAGCCAGGCCAGGAGTACCTGCTATGACAGCGATCTCCGAGTGTCCGGCAACGAGATCAATGCCCGAGGCAGTGGGCAAGCGCACAGCCATAAGCGAAGCTTGCCCACCCAGCACCGCGCTGGCAGCGAACGAGCCAGTGTTTACGCTCACACCCAGCGCGCGGCTGGCGTCAGCGGTGCCGGCCAAGTCAATCAGCATGCAGGAATAACCTTCCATAACGAAGCTCGCGGCCAGATTCACAGCAACTGTCGTCTTTCCTGATTTGGCCCGGAGGCCAGTTACGGTAATTACACACGCCATCGGTAGCCAGACTCGGAATTGAGTGGGCCAACCGGCCCCGGTCATAAACGTGCTCGCATCCTACTGGCTATGGGGGTCGGCGTCTATGACATGCTTGCGTCATTTTGGGCATGACCCCCAGGTGTCATGGTTAGCTACAAGCCGCTTACTGCGGCCAACCAACGTGCTCCTTCCTTGTGTATCTGACACTGTAGTGTCATGCCATCCCCCCCAGGGGCTATACCGTCTTGGCTCGAAGGTGTCATGGCAACCAGTCAGGTTTTCTCCTATAATGCGGTAGTGTTTTCACCTAAACCAACTGCGGACCCCATTAAAGTCGTCTTGATTGACGACCACTTCCTAATAGTCGAGTCTGTCCGGCACAAGCTGGCAGGCAACTCGGAATTCGAACTGGTGGGCACGGGCACATCTGGCGAGGAACTTGAGCCGCTCATTGCACAGCACCAACCCAGGGTCGTTTTGCTCGACCTGGGTATCCCCGCTAAGAAGGGCACGACCATTCGCGATGGCGCCCGGTTCCAGGTGCTTCCTGCAATCCGTAAGTTGCGCCAGAAGTATCCCGATACGGATTTCTTGATCCTGTCTGGCGATGTGGATGCCTCCCTGGTCGAGGGCGCGCTCGAAGTCGAGGCGCGGGGGTATCTTCTAAAGGATGATGAGCTTTCGGTTGATCTATTGCCAGCCATTCGCGCGGTAAGTAAAGGGGCGGTGTACTTCTCCAAGGAAATACAGCGCCAATTCATGATCAGGAAGCCCAACCGGCCGGCGAAGATGCTGACTGATCGTCAGCTTGAAATATTGCTGGCTGTCTGGGCGAACCCCAACCTATCCTATGGGGATCACGCCAAGAAACTCGAGATTTCAGAGAACACGTTCGACAATCACCTGAAGGCCGTATTTCGCGAGCTTGGGGCGAACAACCTTGCGGCAGCGGTAGTGAAGGCTGTGCAGGCCGGCTTAATTCCGCCGCACATGTTGAGCAAGTCCGGCACGTCGGATACGTAGGTCAAAACGGTGAGTGAGTCGCCGGTTACACCGAGACTGATTGTATTTGCATCCCAGCACCCTCTGGCGACCCGGGAATTCCTAGACGATAAGGAGAATCACCAATGTTCGATCAATTGCTCGAAGTGTCCGTTACTGAAGCTGAATCCCTCACGGCATCCGTTGTACGCGAGCGAGATCCCCAGTCGCTAGCGGCAGTCGTTGGTGCCGCGGTTACCAAGTCGGCCCGTTCGCTGCCGGTTGATGTCATGCTCGCCGGCCTCCTGGCTGTGTTGATGCTTCCAGAGAAGAGCAAAGTTTGGTGGGCCATCTGAGCAACGGCTGAACGCAAGGTCGCTGCTGGCAGGACTCGCACCGTCCGCAGCTTGTCTTGGGATCAAGTCCATGGCTTGGAATGACGCGGTTCTGGCCTATATCTATCAGCACCCCTACCTCAAGAATTGGCCGGACGCGAGGGAGGTTCTCGACCGCTTCGATGTACGCCTCCGCATGTTGCTTCCCACGGCACTGCCGCTTCACACGTGTCACGCGGTTGGCGGTGTGCCCGAGCAGGCCTTGCCGCTCGGCGCAGCCTTCACGCTTCTACATATGGCAGCCTCTGTGCTCGACGACTTCCAGGACCAAGATGCAGATCACCCATGGACAGGGTGGCCGCTGGAGCGCGTTCTCACGGCCACCCTGTCCATGGTCTTCTTGTCCCAATCCTGCCTGGCGCGCCTTGAAGCGAACGAGCTCGCCAAGCGCGAAATCCTAGACGGATACGCCCAGGGCTGGCTGCTCGCCTCAGTCGGCCAAAACCAGCCGATCAATTCCAAAGCGATGGTCACGACCTACTGGCGCCATGCCCTGGCAAAGGCAAGTATCGGATTCGCGGTCGCAGCCTGGAGCGGAGCGCGTCTCGCAAGTGAAGAGCTCGAGCTGCAGCAGGCGGCGAAGGAATATGGGATGGCGCTCGGCACATTGCTCCAGATAGCCGACGACCTTCAAGACTTCGTCGCAGCGCCGGAGGCACGGTCGCCCAGCGCCCTGCGCGCCTCGCTGCCCGTCATCCTCGCCTGCGAGGAACGGGGGCAACCCAACCAGGCAATGCTGGTCGAGCTGGTAAGCCAGGACAGTTCACTGCATGATGCGGAATGGACACAGGCGGTCTATCAACTTGTACTCGAACTGGGAGGCCTGTCTAGGACACTTGCCCTCGGCAAGGTCTACGAGCATAAAGCCGTGACAGCCTTGGCGATCTTTGACGCGGAGCGGGCCTCCGCATTGGCCAACTATGCTCGGTCCATCCTCCCCGCTCACGCCGCTTAGCGGACGCCGCCCTCTCACACGTCGGCGTGTGCTCTTGGGTCTGTGGGCCTTATGCCTGATCGTCTTTTTCGTGTACGAGTACGCCTTTGTCGTGCCATATAACTCCGTCTGGGTCATTTGGCTACCTGACGGGACGGCCGTTGTCGACGAAGACATCCCAGGTCCGACCCAAGAGCCGTCCCGACCATCGTTGGTTCAAAAAGGGGACGTGCTCCTTGCGATTGATGGCATCCCCACACGCTATACAGATCTACACTTTCGATTTGGTCCACGTGGGCCTACACATTCCTATGATTTTCGCCGTGGACAGGACGTCTTTACTGTTATGATCGCCTCGGGCAGCCCGACTGCCCTCGAGTTATTCAACCTGCTCCTACCCGCCATAGTCGCTTTGGAAGCTTGGCTCGTGGGTTTTGTCATCGTGCTCCTCGCGCGCGATCAGGATCGCGAAGCCTGGCACGTCGGTTCTGTCATGCTCGGGTTTGCGGTAGCCCTGGCAGCCGCGCCGGCGGGAGGTGTGGGTGTTCCGGGGGCACGCCTCGCGTATGGTGTATTAGTCCCCGTCATGAGTGTTGGCTACTTCGAGATGGCCCTATTGCCAGATCGACTCGGAAGACGAAACTCGATCGTCTTTCGAATCCTATATGGCCTTGCGGCTGTCCTGGCTGTGGGGATGCTCGTCGAGATCCTCATCCTCAATCCGAACGCTAGTTGGGCGGCCTTGATAGGAATTCGCTTCGAAGCGTTCGTTTTAGGCTTGCTGGCCGTGTCGATTTTGGCTGCACCGATCACAATAGCGGTGCGCGCCTGGCGTCAACAGTCCGGCTACTCGCGCCGCCAGGCCAACATCCTTTTGCTCGGAACAGGCGTGGCGCTGCTGCCATTCGTTCTGTTGACCGCCTTGCCGCAGTCCATTTCCACTACCACATTGCTGCCCGTTGAGGTCACCCTGCCCCTGCTCGGGGCTATCCCCGCCACCTACGCCTATATCATCTATCGCCATCGCTTTCTGCGCCTTGATCTATATGCCGGTCGGTCAATCTTGCTGGTGTTGGCCGCGCTCATCATCGCTGTCGTTTTCTTCTCAATCCAGCGGGTGGCCCAGGCCTCACCCCAGATGGCGTCCATTGCGCCGTTTGTCAGCATGGTATCCGTGCTCGTTGTTTTCGGGGTCGTGAGCCAGACAAACCCACGCCTAAAGCCCGCGATTGATTTCTTGCTTTACGGTCCCGATCGGCACTTTGACCAGGCACTCCAGGTCATTACCCGCGAGTTGGTTGCCAATCCCCAGAGCCACACGCTGATCAAGATGCTAGTGGAAAAGGTGCCAGCAACATTGGAAGTGCGCGATGCCGCCTTATTCCTGCCCGACCACCACGGGCGCATGGCATTCGCTGCCGGCGCTGGTAACCAGGTTCAATTAGCCCCCGACCACAATGCGCTGAGTGACGTCCAGTCTGTTGCGCTATTTCAATCATCATCTCCAGCCCCTGTGTTTCAACTTTTCCCATGGGCCAGGCTCGCGATACCCCTTCGGGTAAATGACATGACCACGGGACTGCTGGTTCTCGGAGCCAAGCCCTCGGACGATCACTTTGATTTCCAAGAAGTCGCCTTTGTCGGGCAGGTAGCGGACGCCGCCGCCATCGCCGGCGAGAATGTCCGACTGTTCGAGGCGCTGCAGGAAGTGGCGGAAGATCGGTTGCGCGTGCGCAGCGCGGAGCGGATGCAACTCGCGCATCGCCTGCACGACGAGCCGCTCCAGCGGACCTACACGCTTGCTCAGGGTTTGGAGAAAGTCTCAGCGGCGCTGTCGGACGATCACCCGCTGTCCAACCTGCTACACGCGCAGCGGGAAGAAGTGCGAACGCTCGCTAGAGAACTGCGTGATATTTGCGCCGGGCTGCGTCCGCCCATCCTAAGTCAGGGCCTTCTATTAACGCTGCAGCAGGTCGTGCGCGCGTTTCAGGCCAACAATCCGGGCCTCCTGGTAGAGCTTGCGCTGGCAAGCGAAGATGAACCTGAGATTAGCGAACAAGCGCTTGACGCTGCGTATTATGTCGTATCGGAGGCGCTCACCAACGTTGGCCGGCACTCGGGCGCACGGTGCGCTCGAGTCACCCTGGAAACAATGCCGGACACTATTCGGATCTGCGTCAGTGACGACGGACGGGGAACACCGCTGTCCAGTTCATCGCTCCCGGAGCTGGTTCGCGACCGACACTTTGGCATCACCGGGATGCACGAATGGGCAGAATTGGCGGGAGGCCACCTGCGAATGATGGCCGTCACGCCTTCAGGCACATCGGTCGAGCTCCACATTCCGCGCATTAGCAGCCAGACAAATTGACTGTTGTCGCAAGGGTAAGGCATTGAAAGCATACGAGTATCTAACTGAACTTCAGAACTCGGTCGGCGCGCGTCTGAATGGTAGCCAGGGGGAGGCCAAATCCATCACTTGGCTGCGACACCAGTGTCTCGCAATTGGCCTGGATCCACTGACAGAAAGCTTCGTCTATCAAGCAGACTCTTGGTCGGCTCGCTTACGGAGCATCGGCCTTGCGTACAGCATGATTGGGTTGACGCTATTTTCTCGGCTTCTCAACCCCTGGTTGAGTCTACTTGGTTTGCTGTTGGCGTTTGTCGTCTTTGGCCCCCTGTGGCGGCGTCTGGAGCGCAGCACAGCGAAAGTCGAAGGTCACAACATTTTAGCCGGCGTGTCGAGGCCGTGGGCTGAAATCGTCTTGCAGCCGGCACCGGGAATAGTCTTTCTATGCGCGCACTACGACACCGCCCCCAGCGGATCGGCGTGGCGGCAGCGGTTAGGAAATTTTTATGATCTGGCGGCCGGGGTTGCCTTCCTGGGAGTGGTAGGCCTGGCCGCCTATTGTCTAGTCTTGGGCACACTTTGGGCCTATCCCGCGACAGGAACGCTCGCCGCAAGTGTTCAGGCGTTTTGGCAGGCGGTTGGCGCCTGGATTGTCCTCGCGGCCGGTCTGCCTGGTACGGCAATCATCACACTTACCGCCCTAACCTATCGCTCACAAGCCGCCGTACTGGAGAATCCTGGGGCCGATGACAATGGGTCCGGCGTGGCTGTCGTACTGGAGCTTGCGGACACGTTAGTACAGCGTCGGACAATGGCCGTGGATGTGGTTGTAGCCTTCTGGGCGGCTGAGGAGGCGGGCCTGTGGGGCTCAGAGGCCTTCGTTGCGAAGCATCGCCATCACCTGGATCCGCAGAATACGTTGATCATCAATGTCGACACGGTCGGGCGCGGTAGTTGCCTGATGGCGGTTGCAGGCGAGGGCATGCTACCTCGGCGCCCGGTGGACGAGGTACTTCTCCAGAAGTGGGAGCAGGCGTGCCGGAATGTGGGTGCCCGAACTATTCGAGAGTGGCTCACTCCGCTGTCGGGCTCCAGCGACCATGCAGCTTGGCTTAATGCCGGCTTCAACCGCGCGCTATCGGTGGGCCGAGGCGATTTGGTCCCGATCGCTCTGCCCATTCGATTGTTGAACCGAATTCTGGCCGTGCCAGCCGGCGCGCAGCAAACCGACGTCAGCCACATCCACTCTCCGGTTGATAGCCTGGAGAACGTCCGGCCAGAGAGCCTGGATGAGACTTGCCGCGCCATCCAGGCGTTTCTTTCGCTCCAATTGTGACGCTCTCTATCGAACCTGCGAGTCAAGGCGGCCGTGGCATCGCGAGCACCCGCGTTGGGATTTACCTCAACGCCCCAGCCACCGAATTCGTGGAATGGCTGGAGTCATGGTCACGACAATGCGCCAAGACGGCCTTTGCTGTGGGGCAGTACCACGTATTGCTCGGCGCAGCCCGGAAGCGCGTGCTTCTTTCCCAGCATCTGCTTTTCGAGATTCCGGGGACACTGTCCGGCATCCGGGATATCCCGGATGACCTAGCAGTACCGGTCTCCTTCCAAGTACTCCC
>Ga0163144_10030762_pt1 | contig 10260 bp, 5 predicted proteins | sample OliLak19BULKMAT1_FD_123175 | JGI IMG/M metagenome (GOLD analysis project Ga0163144, IMG submission 123175) | Freshwater microbial mat bacterial communities from Lake Vanda, McMurdo Dry Valleys, Antarctica - Oligotrophic Lake LV.19.BULKMAT1 | ecosystem: Environmental > Aquatic > Freshwater > Lake...
AAAACCCTATTCCATCGTTCTATAAACATGTCATCCTTTCCCTTCGGGATTTTAAAATAATATGGGATTGTTCCAAAGGATTAGGGTTAGGTTAATTCAGCGAAGTATAATTCCTTCTAATTTTTTATCAAAATAATTTTTAAATTAAACCTGCTTATGATTTAACTTTCATTGCTATTGTTTTAATAGCTTATAATTCCCATAATTCTCAATCGAGAGTATATAAACACCCTTTTTAAATTCCGAAATATCCAAAATCCGGTTTTTAATATTCTCGTCATACGATTTAAGTAATTCTCCAGTTACAGAGTATATGAACATTCGTTGCGGCTCAGTTAAATTAATTGTATACAAGCCATCTGAAGGATTCGGAAATATCGAAATTTTATTGCTTTCTTCTATTTGCTTTACAGATAAAGTATTATGCAATAAAACCTTTGTAATTGAATACGTACATTTATTTACGTCTGTAATTTGATATTTAATGATTGCGGTGTCTTTGCGCAACACGGCATTGGTTTCAAATTTATTTAAATTATCTATATCGCCATTGGTGGCAGACCACTTGAAGATACTCCATTTTTTAATATTTTGTAAATCAACGAGACTAAAAGGATAAACCGTGTTGTAATTATAATAATCTGTACCACTTATTATTTTGTTGTTTAAATAATTTGGTGAGTAGTTTATAATGAATGATTGCCCAATAGTACAGCCATTTTTATCAATTGCGCTCAACGCAAAGAATCCAGATTTATTGATTTTTGTATTTTTATCAATAGGTAAAAGGTTCATTTTAAAATTTGACAAATCACCGTTCAAATTTAAACTGATTTCTTGTGATGGACAAAGGATTGTATCTTTTAATGATGCTATTTTAATGGATTGAGCATTCCTAGCATACATTACATTTGACAAAAAACTGGTATGGTTTGTTTTTTGGGAAGTGGCCGTAAATACCAATCCTTCATTGAGCGAACAACCTGAAAGTGTATGAGAAAACGAAACCTTGATGGTGTCTGAGGTGATGATTGTTTTTGTTCCCAAATAATTCTTCATTGGTTCATGTCCTTTTTGAACATAATCAGGTGTAGAATAAAAATGAAGGTAAAAGGTATCGTTTTTCAATTTAGGTACTAGGCTTCCAAAAATTTGAAGGGAATTTGAATTTTTACAGCTGTGAATTGTAGAATCAAGTGACAAGGTTTTTATTGGATGATTTGCTTTAGCAAAATTTAAAATGACCGAAGTTGTGTCAGGATTGATCACCGTATTACCAATAAAAGTAAGATTTTTCAAGGCATTACTCACCAAAATCCCATTATTGCCAAGGTTTCTCTTTTGATTATAAATTTTGTTTCCTTCATTGACAGATGTTCCTCCAATATTGAGGGCTTGATTTTGATAATAAGCTTCAACATTAATAGCAGTTCCTTTTAGACCAATGATGTTGTTGTTGAAAGGATTTAATCCAAAAGTGTTGTTTAATATCATGCCACTTGTTGCAAAAAGATAAAGACCCATCCATTGGCTGTTTCCAAAATGGTTATTCACAATTTTAAAATCCGTATTACACTGATTTGTTGCAATCGGATTATTTACCTTTCCCGTGGTATCAATCCCTGGTTCAGCTCCAAAATAGTTTCCATTGATGGAAGCAGATTGAGTGAAGGCTAATCTTATTCCTGTTCCTTTTTGTGAATTAAAAAAATTGGCTTGCTTTAACGTTCCGTTTCCAATTTCGGTACGGTCATTAAATGAAACTGTATCATCATAAACCAGATAAATTCCCATAGTACAATTTATGAATTTATTACCAAAAACTTTAATTGATGCTTCGGCGTTTTGATTAGCAGGGTTATAAAGATATGAATAAGGCGTATTATTAAACCCATAAGTGTTATTCGTAATTGCATTTTCAAAATCTCTAAATTCCAGTCCTTGTATAGTATGCCTACCACGATTAATAAGAAAGCAATACTTAAGGTAGGTTGTTGACGGAAGATTATTTTGCAAAATAATGCTAGGTTGATACGGTTTATTCGCCTCAGGCAATTTATATCCCAACTGAGAAGTGCCATCCACCATAGTGTTATCAATAATTGGGGGCAAAGGTTTACTTATAGCAATTGTATTGATGTGATTGGGAAGTTTAAACATTATGGTATCATTTCCCTTGCAAGTATTGGCATTAAGGATGGCATATTTCAAACTTCCCAATCCTGTTTCTTTTACATTTGTAACCAGATAATTTCTTTTGGATACATATACTTCCTTATCTAAATAGCAGTAAACACTATTTAAGGTATCAGAGGTATATCTAATTCTATAAGTTCCTGTTTTTTTTACCCAGAAATTTATATCCTTGTCAATAAGATTATTTACAACCACATCCTCATGATATAGAAATTGGTGAAAGTCAGTTAATCGTTTAGCTACAAGAAGACCTGAATCTTTATCACATAAATTAATTTCAGAAACATTTACATCAATAGGGTAGGATAGACAAGTAGAAGGCGGAGAGATCGCAAATTTATCGGAAATATATTTTTTAATCACATTGATTTCAGCCGATCCAAAAACAAGCGTATTTGCTTGCCCACACATTATTGTTCCATTGGCTGTTCCACAGTAAAATGCATCACTGTGTTTAGCATTGAGATTATGACCCAGTTCATGACATAGAATGATTGTATGACGAGAAATACCGCCATTTCCTATGGATAAAGAGACATTGGAGGCATTACAAGTTGTTCCTAAATAAGCAACCCCATCTGCATTTTCAACAGATGAAAAGCCTTCGGTAAAAAGATGATAGATATCGGGCGTTATTTTACCGGTAAATTGTAAACGTTTGTTTTTTAAATCAATTAGCCTGCTATCAATGGATCCACTTGCGTTTAGTGGGCTTAAAGAATCCATAGAAATAGCATTGGAAGCAATACGTAATCTTATTCCAATATATTTTGAATAGATACCATCTGATAAATTTACAATGTTTTTCATCTCATTAAAAGTTGCTGTAGAATCGAAGTTGTTCTTCTTGAATCTTCCATAAGCAGCAATAGATGCGAGTTTCACTATTTTACAACTGTGAACTTCATAGGTAACAGACTTTTTATTTAAACTATTTTCTTGAGTTGTAAGCTCATCCTTAAGGCCGCAAATACTTCTCAATTCATCGTTTTTTGATTCAGACGTGTTATAAATTAACAGCGTATTTTTACCTTCTATTCTAATGGTTTCAAAATATACAAATCCGGTGTCTGTTTCAACATAGCCGCTTAATTCATTGCTATAAACGTTTAATCTGGCAATTTTATCAGTACCAACTGCTTTTCCCTTCCAAAAATGCAAAGCCATATCAGCGTTTTGAACTTGAATTTTCTTGTCTTTGAAAACCATAAAGTTATCTGCTTGCTCTAGCATAAGTTGTGAAGGAGATATTTCTAATTGATAGCTACCATAGTTTTTTAAATCGAGATTGATAAAATATTTGGATTCAGAACTAAGGGTGTAAAATAGTTTCTGAAAATTAAAACTTGAGGTATCATAATGGGTAAAATTCTGAAGGTATTTTTCATCAGAGATTTTAATCTGCGAATATCCTAAGCTGTAAGTCAGCATTATGGATATGAATAATAATATTTTCTTGTTCATTTAATAATATTTATTTTTTCTAAAAAAATCCTCCATCCTCCTTTAATACAGCTTGCTCATAGCCTGTGTCAATCAAGAGCTTGTTACCATCGGCTGCATTGCATGCCAACACATCACAGCGTTCATTCATTACATTTCCAGAATGACCCTTTACCCAATGAAATTTTATAATATGTTTATTGTACAATAAAATAAGTGGCTTCCAAAGATCAGGATTTTTTATATTCTTAAATCCTTTTTTTTGCCAACCTAAAAACCATTTTTTTTCAAAAGCATCTAACACATACTTACTGTCCGTATAAATATCTATTTCAAGTTCATCCTTTGTAAGTGCTTCTAATGCAACTTTTACAGCCATCAATTCCATGCGATTGTTTGTAGTAAGCCTATAACCGGCACTCATTTCTTTGCTGTGTTTACCAAACATTAAAAGAGCTCCATAACCACCTCTTCCAGGGTTTCCCCTTGCTGCACCATCGGTATATATTATTACTTTCACTAAAGTTTTTTCAATCAAAATTTATAAAGATATTAAAGTTGTACGCATGAAAGCTGTCGAATTTCGAATTTTTAGGTACTCTCATGTATCAGTTTGCAATAATATGCAATTATTAAAAATTGACCTTTGTTAAAATTTATTTTTAATGTAGGTTTGACGTTCAATATGCGAAAGAGAATTCTGCCATTATTTCTGTGGCTTATAATTTCAATACCTGCTTTTTCACAGTATGATTATAGAATATTTGGTTATGTTACCAATGAACAGACAGGAGAACCTTTAATAGGAGCAAAAGTTAATTTACCAGATTGGCGAACAGAAACGTACACCAATAATTTCGGATATTTTAGCATTTCTGTTCCTCCTCAGGATTTCAATATAGAATACAGTTTTGCCGGATTTAAAACAAGGGTTGATTCGATGTTTGTTGATTCTGATAATCAGGTGAATATAAGTTTGAAACGGACTGTAATTGATGAATCACAAATAAATGATTTAAAAAAATCACAAAGCGATATAACAAATCCAATTTGTGGTAAAATTGATGTTCCTACTGGCTTATTAAAAGAATTACCTTATCTTTTATCTGAACCTGATCTTGTAAAGGGTTTGCAAAATTTACCAGGTATAGCGCAAGGTGCGGAGTTTGGCAGTAGCCTGTATATTAGGGGGGGAGGAGGAGATCAAAACCTGACCCTTTTAGATGGAGTGCAGGTTTATAATGGAACACATCTTTTTGGGTATTTGTCCATTTTTCAGCCAGACATTACCAATTCGTTACAGGTATATAAAGCTGGGTTTCCTGCACGTTACGGCGGAAGAGTGAGCTCCGTAATTGACATCACTTCCAATGAAGGCACAAATCATGGTTCTTACGGCTCAGCATCGCTAGGTTTATTCCTTGCAAAAGTTGCAATTCAAGGCCCTTTAGGAAAAAATCAAAAAACAACTTATTCCTTTGGTATGCGAAGAAGTTGGTGGGATGCCTTTACAATTTTTCAACAACAAGCGAATAAAGGAAGAGTGCTTATTGTTTCAGATTATAATTTAAAATTGAAACACAAGCTCAAGAACCATGATTACATAATGTTTTCGGTGTATGCAGGTCGCGATAAATGGCCAGGGTCATTCATAGATAGTACTTTTGAGGTTTATAATGACCTCCATTACAGCAATATGACCTCCGTATTAAGATGGAATCATACATTTAGCCCAAAGTTATTTTCAAATTTGTCGGTTGGCACCACGCGCTATAAAGTGAAAAACGCCTATTCTGAATCATTTTTTGACTCAGCGTTAAATGCAGGTGTTAGAACAACTTGGGATTATAAAAATGGTATTACAGATATTATTGCTAATGCTGATTTTGAATACAGTGCTAGTAATACGCATTTTTTTCGATTTGGTTTACAAAATAACAATCATTTAGTAAATACAGGTTACAGTAAAATTGAAAGTACAGATAAAACCAGCAGCTCAGAAGAAAGTGGCACAAAAAAAGCGAGTTATATTCCTGAAATTGCCCTCTATCTTGAAGATGATTTTAAACTGAACGATAAGGTTAAAGTTAATATGGGTCTTAGAACAGTTGCGTTTATTAATAACGCCTATAACTATAACAAAATATTTATTGAACCAAGAATATCTGGACGGTATATCCTAAGTCAAACTGCAGCAATCAAAGCCTCCTATTCAAGAATGAATCAAACCATGTTTCTGTTAACAAATTCTGGCATTGATGCACCATTAAGTTTTTGGGCAGGTGCAACCCAAGCAGCGCCTGCTCAACAATCAGATAATATAAACATTGCCTTAGCTAAGGAATTAAAAAATGGCTATAATCTCTCAGTAGATGCCTATTTTAAACAAATAAAAAATATCAATTTTACCAAGGAAGATCCGGGTGTTGTAACAATAGATGCCGATTGGCAAAAGAATTTGGAAATAGGAAAATCTCATGGATATGGTTTGGAAATGATGATTCAAAAGAGCGCGGGCTATCTTACAGGTTGGCTTTCCTATACGCTTGCATTTGCCAACCAAAAATATGATAATATCAACCTTGGAAAGGCATTTGAATTCTCATATAATAGAAGAAATACCGTTAATTTAGTTATGAACTACCGCCTTAGTGAAAGCAATTCTATTTTTATGAGTCTCACACTGGCTTCCGGTCGTCGTTTTACCATACCAGGTGGAAAGTATTTGGATATAGACGGAAATTCGATCCTTGATTATCGAACTTTAAACAACTATAAAGGGCCATTTTTTCAAAGACTTGATTTAGGTTGTATATTCGTTAGAAGTCATTATAGCAATGCAGATGATCATCAACTTTATCTCACCTTATTTAATGCCCTTTTGGCTAAAAATCCAATCAATATTTATACAGATTATGTGCCGTCGGGCAGTGGTAGCGGAACAGGTAGCTATAAGGTTTATTCCACTTCCGCGCCATTCTTTATACCGGGTATCACTTATATCTTAAAGTTTTAATCCTATGAAAAATAAAATTCTATATTCAATTTTTATATTCGCCCAATTTGGTTGTATTGAGGAAATACCGGTTGAAAATATCGCCTATTCCGAAAAGTTAGTAGTCAACGAGCTTTTTTCAAACAATGAGCCATTTTCTATTCAGATTTCAAATAGCAAAAATGCCTATAAAGAGCCAAACCCTATTGTACTTGATTCTACTCAAGTGTCTGTAACGCTTTTTGAAGACAATAAACCTGTGAAATTGATCTATGATGCGTTTGCAAATATTTACTATTCTCAAGTAAAACCTGTAACAGGTAAATCTTATCAATTGTTTGTATTGAGCAAATTTAATAAATACACCTCTGTGAGTGCAATAGGAAATTTACCCGAGAAGCTTAAAAGCAAAAATTCTAGTTTTATTGAAGATGGTGGAATAGATATGCAAGGAAACACTTCCGATTTATTAAAATTGACTTTTCTAGATGATGCCAATTCAAAAGACCACTATAAACTCAATTTCTTTTATTACAGTGAGCTGATTGATAAATTTACAGCCTTTGATTTTGAGTTAAATGGAATTTTAGCTTCGGTTACTACCATTAAAAGCCGTGATGGTGGATTTCTGTTTTCTGACGAAACCTTTAATGGTCAACAACAAACAGTTACTGCTGTTCCACCCTTTGGACTTGTGAAGGGAAATACAACTTATAAATATCTCATTCAAATTCAAAGAATTAGCGAGGACTACTGGAAATATTCTTCAACACTTGAGCAATACAGGGGTGGTTTATCAGGTGGCGGAGGTGGTGGAGGCGGTGTTTTTAATGGGGCTGTCGTGGTTTATACAAACGTTTTAAACGGTCTAGGAATTTTTGCAGGTGCCAATGTTGAAGGTGATACACTGAAGTAAAGATTAATTCATTTGTATTTACAAAATAAATATCATTAAACTCTTTTAGGGAAGTTTTTAAAATAAATTCCCCGAATAAGGAATGATTACAAGGTAAATTTAAAATTTGTTATCTTTAGAAGTTTGTCTTTCAGACGGCTGTCTTTTATTTTTTTTCTGCAAAAAAAAGAAACAAAAAAAGGCACCAATAGAAACAATCTCGTCTGCGCCGATACAAGCATTCAAAATATTTACGGAGACCAGTTAATGGACTTATAAAAGTCGAAAATTATGCAGTTCGCTCTTCCCTTGGATGGCCATCCGCAAACGTTCTCCAGAACCAACTTTTCATAAAAGGACGGAGTAATCGATATTTTAGCCCCGTTATCAAAACTATCTAACCGTCTAACATCCAACCGTCTAACATCTAACATCCAACCGTCTAACATCTAACATCCAACCGTCTAACATCTATCATCTAACATCCAACCGTCTAACATCCAACCGTCTAACATCCAACCGTCTAACATCCAACCGTCTAACATCTAACAGTCTAACATCTATCATCTAACATCTATCATCTAACCTTCTAACATCCAACCGTCTAACATCTAACCGTCTAACATCCAACCGTCTATCATCCAACCGTCTAACATCTATCATCTAACAGTCTAACATCTATCATCTAACAGTCTAACATCCAACCGTCTAACATCCAACCGTCTAACATCCAACCTTCTAACATCCAACCGTCTAACATCCAACCGTCTAACATCCAACCGTCTAACATCTAACATCTAACCTTCTAACATCTAACCGTCTAACATCTAACCGTCTAACATCCAACCGTCTAACATCCAACCATCTAACATCCAAACAAAGTCAAACTTAAATTCCGACTATCCCACTCCACTCAATCGGAATTTATCCCTTTAAAAGTCAACTTAGTGAGACTTAAATTGTGGAAGTTATTATGACAGGCTTACTTAGCCAATACACTATTTTTGTATCCATAAACGAAATAAAATATCAGCCCAAGGGCCAGCCAACCAAGAAACCACGCCCAATTCGCCTTGGTCATTCCAGTTAATAAATACAGACAGGTTGTAACGCCCATCAATGGAATCAACGAATACTTTTTAAAAATAGTTATGATCGCAAGTAAAATAGTTATTCCCCAAAAAATGATCAATGATATGTTGGGAGTAGCCACGTCTAAAAAGGAAACCTTCCCTGTTAGGTAATCCATATTTGCAGAAAAATCGAAGTTAAAGATGTTTTTAAAATAGCCATCTGAAGCTATTGAAAAGAAAAAAATAGCAAAGGCAACAATTATAGGGAAGCTTAACTGCCCATTGATTTGGGGCATGCTAAACCTGCCACTTATTTTCTTTTTAGGAGGTAAAAGAAGTACGCCACCACACACCAACACAAAGGCAAATAAGGTGGCAATGCTGGTAAAATCGAGAACGAAAGTTTTATCCGTGAATAATATGGGAATGCCAACTACCAGCCCAGTTACAATGGTTGCAAAAGAAGGTGTTTTAAATTTAGGGTGAATTTTTCCAAAGCGCGAAGGCATAAGGCCATCGCGGCTCATACTTAGCCAGATACGTGGTTGCCCCATTTGAAAAACCAATAAAACGCTTGTCATAGCTACAATGGCACATAAAGCAACCAGTATTTGCATCCAAGGTATATTTAAATTTTGGGTTTCAAAAATAAAGGCAAGAGGATCACCAACCCCATCAAACTTTTTATAATCAACAGCTCCAGTTAATACCAAAGCCAAAATGATATATATAATTGTACAAATAACAAGAGAATAAATCATACCTTTTGGCAAATCGCGTTGGGGATTTTTACTTTCTTCCGCTAGTACACTCACAGCATCAAAACCAATATAGGCGAAAAACACCCCGCTCACAGCCATCATAATACCTCCAAATCCGGTAGGCATAAAAGACCGTATTCCTTCAGCGTTTGGCGGGGTCCAATTAAATGATAAACCATGAGTATAAATGAGCGTTCCACCCACTAAAATAACCAAGGTGATGATGAATAATTTTAACACAACCATCGCATTACTGAAATTTCGGCTCTCCTTAATTCCTCGGTAAACCAGATACGTAATGAGGAAATTAATTAACAGGGCTGGTAAATCCGCAATCATTCTCAATCCTCCAACCAATGGCGCGTTGTTCCATGCACTGATAAGTTCTGTATTGGTGCTACCAGAATTGACCGCTTTTTTTGCTTCAATATAACTGCAAGAAAGGTAGTCAGGGACATGTACATTTATTTTGTACATAAAGGAAGTAAAGTAATCGCTCCAACTAAAGGCAACATAAATATTCCCAATGGAGTATTCCATGATTAAAGCCCAGCCTATAATCCAAGCGAAGAGTTCACCAAAACTGGCATAAGCATACGTATAAGCACTACCTGATACTGGAATTCGACTTGCAAATTCAGAATAACAAAAAGCAGTAAAGGCGCAGGCAATCCCTGTAATTATAAAGAGAATAACTACCCCAGGGCCGCCGTTAAAAACTGCCCCACCAAGACTACTAAAACTTCCAGCGCCAATGATGGCAGCAATGCCGAAAAATGTAAGATCCCTTGCTGTAAGTACCTTTCTCATATTGTTGGCACTTCCTTCACCCTCTAAAATATCAAGATTGCCACCTTGATGCGGGTTTTCATCCTCAAAATCAACGCCTGCCTTGAA
>Ga0163144_10030764_pt1 | contig 10259 bp, 3 predicted proteins | sample OliLak19BULKMAT1_FD_123175 | JGI IMG/M metagenome (GOLD analysis project Ga0163144, IMG submission 123175) | Freshwater microbial mat bacterial communities from Lake Vanda, McMurdo Dry Valleys, Antarctica - Oligotrophic Lake LV.19.BULKMAT1 | ecosystem: Environmental > Aquatic > Freshwater > Lake...
ACGAGGCCCAGTCCCAGTCGAGCGCCAGCGAAGCCTCGTCGGTGGTCACGGGTGAAAGCACCACGCCCACGATGCCGCGCGCGCGGATGATCTGCTGCAACCGGCGATCGGTCATGCCGGAGTCGCTGGTCCAGAACTGATCCAGATCGAAGCCCATCTGGGCGGCGCGCCGCTGGGCGCCGAGAAAGACCCGCTGGAGAAACGGATCCTTCGCCGACTCGGCCCGCGGGGTGTGCACCCACACAAAGGCGATGCGTTCTCCCGCCGCGACCGGACGGGAATTGCGGATATGGGACATCAGCGCCGAGAAGCGCGGATTTGGTCGGTAGCCCAGCTGCTCGGCGACCTTTTGCACCCGCGTCCGGGTTTCCGAGCGGATTCGCGGGTCGTCCCGGAGAGCATAAGAAACCGTGGCCAGACTGCAGTCGGCGGCGCGGGCGATTTGTTGCAGGGTGATCACAGCGGGGAGACGTTGGTGGTGATCTATTGATTTGCCCGCAGCCACGAATGCAATCCCGCGGATTGAAGGGTTTCAAAGAAACAACAGTGGCCTCGCCGGTGGCGTCGAGTAAATCCAACCCCTGACCCCAGCCGCCCGACTTGATCGCGCAGTGCCCACCCCCGCACACCTCCCGAAAGTTTTCCATGAAAACCCTGTCTCGTTTGACCGCGTTTCTTTGCCTTGCCCACGCCCTCCGCGTGGTTGCCGCCGAACCGTCGTTGGCCGGTCCGACTGCGCGGCTCACCGTAACGCCGTCCGGGGACGTCGAAGTGGTGATGACCGACGGCGGCGTCGCCCGGTTTGCCCCGGTCGTGGCCGTGTTAAAGGCCCGGGCCAATCCGAACATCGAGATGCGCTGGGGGCAGTTTCTGGACCCCGCGTTGAAGCTCAACGACACGGGCTCGCTCTACAACGTGCTGACCTGGGGCCCCAAAAACACCGGTCCAAAAGCTGCGGCGCAGCACGTCGAGGACGGCTTCGACCCGAATGTCGACCGTGGCTACGGAAGCGGGCGCATCGCCAATTTTTTCGCCGCCGGCCAACTGAAGACGCTGCGCGCGAGTGCCAGCCGTTCCGAAGGCGACAAGATCTTGTGGGACTTCCCAGCGGATGAAACCGCCACCGTGCGCGCCGAACTCGATCTGCCGCCCGACGGCACCGCGCCGCGCCTGCGGCTCATCACCACGGTCAAGGCGGACGGATGGTATTCGTTCGGCTACATGGGCGCCCCCGAAACGCCCGCCGCCGAGGTCGACGAACTTTGGCAGCCGTTGATTTACAACGAACGCCGCCTCCCGCAGGAGTCGTTTCTCGAGGCAGCCTACCGTTGCCCGCTGCCCACCACGCTGGTTACCCGCCGCGGCGTGACGACTGGCGTCATCGCCGATCCGACGGAGTATCCGTTCCAGCCGCTGCCCAATTTTGCGAATTCGCGCTTCGGCGTCGCCCTGCGCAATCAGCGCGGCGCGGCGCAGCCGATGTTGTTTGCGCCGCTCCTCGGCGGTGCCGGTTCGCAGATGAAGGCGGGTGAGACCCGCGAGTTCGTCATGCGGCTCGTCGTCGCCAAAGCGAATCTCTCCACCACCTACGAGCGCGTCGCCCGGGCGCTCTACGGTTTCGCCGACGTGAGGCACAATGCGCTCGGCTCACTCAACGCTGCATTTGAGCGCATGCTCGAGTTCGGCCTGAGCGACTACGCGAAATTCAACGCCGACCTGCGCGGCTTCGCCTACGACACCGACGTGCCCGGTGCGGTAAAAAACGTCTCAGCGCTGCACCCGCTCGGCCTCGCGCTCGTCACGGACCGGCCGGAAATCTACACGCAGCTCGCGCGCCCGCTGATGGAATATTTCGTGTCGCGCGAACGTTTCCTTTTCACGACCGATCCCAAAGTAAAGGGCCAGTCGGCCTCGTCCCGACTGGGCGGACTCGGTGCGCCGCTCACCGAATACGCGAATCTCTACGCGATGTCCGGCGGACGCACGCCGTTCTTCCGCACGGCGGCGGAGGGGCTGTTCGGGAAAGACCGCGTGTTGAATCTGGAGGGCAAGATTCGCGGCGACAACTGGTCCAATGCCCTCGGCCTCTACCGTGCGACGGGGGAAAAGCGCTGGCTCGACCACGCCATTAAGGACGCCGACGCCTATCTGAACACCCGCGTGAAGGTGCGACAGCGGGACTTTTCGGATCCCGATTCGCGCGGGTTGTTTTTCTGGACGGCGTTCACGCCGCAGTGGATCGAGTTGTTGGAGCTTTACGAGGAGACGCGCGAGGCGCGCTTTCTCGCAGCCGCTCACGCCGGTGCGCGCGACTATGCGCAGTTCGTCTGGCTGGCGCCGCGCATCCCCGACGGCGAGGTGCGCGTGCACGAAGACGGCCTCGCGCCGGCCTACCGCAGCGGGCCGCGCTTCCCCCGGATCAAGGCTGCACCTGAAACCGCCCCCGCCTGGCGCACCTCCGAGATTGGGCTCACGAGCGAGTCTGCCCCGACGAGCAAGGGCGCGCGCGGCATCTTCCTCGCGTGCTACGCGCCGTGGATGTTGCGCATCGCCGCGCTCACGAACGACGCGTTTCTCCACGATATCGCCCGCTCCGCGATCATCGGCCGCTACACGAGTTTTCCCGGTTACCATCTCAACACCGCTCGTAACACCGCCTACGAGAAACCCGACTTCGCGCGTCGCGGAAAGGATGAGCTCAATTCGGCGACTTCGATTCACTACAACCACATCTGGCCGCACATCGCGCTGCTGCTCGATTATCTCGTGGCGGACGCGTTTGCGAAGTCGCGCGGTGCGATCGATTTTCCGGCGCGCTACGCCGAGGGCTACGGCTACCTGCAGCAACGCGTGTTCGGCGACCGCCCCGGCAAGGTCTACGACGCGAACGGCCTGTATCTATGGATGCCGCGTGGCGTGGTGACCGTCGATCACCCTGAACTCAATTTCCTGACCGCCCGCGGCACCGCCAAGGTCGCCATCGCGCTCACCAACCAGTCGAAGTCCGCGGTGAAATCCATTGTCACCCTCTCGCGCGAGCGCATCGCACTGGCACCGGGCGCCCGCGGGAAAGTTGTCGTGTGGGAGAACAACCGGCGCGTCCGCGAGGAACCGCTGTCGGCCGATGCCCGCATCGCCGTCGACGTCGCGGCCGAGGGCATCACCACTCTGATTATCAGCGGCGTCGCGCCGCGCGTGGAGTTTCAGGACCAGATTCTCGGCCGCGCGGCACACCTCCCGGCGGAAAGCGTCGTCGAACTCGGCTGGCGCGGTGCGCGCGGTGTCGTGCTGTCGTTCGGAGCCGGCGAACTGACGAGCGCCTACGTTTACCTGCCGGACTTCGAGCGCACCGTGACACGTTGCACGGTCCACTATCGCCAGGGCGGCGGCGAGTTCCGAGCCATCTCGGATGCATCGTATCCCTTCGACTTCACGCTTCCCGTCTCGGGCGATGCGCCGCTGGAGTTCTGGTTCGAGACTCAATCGAGTTCCGGGTCCACCGAAAAATCGCCCGTTGGCCGGCTGCTCTTGAAATGAGAATGCCGTTATCCTCCCGGGTCCGCGGGTGGTGTGCTGGCGTCGCTCTGGCGATGGTGGTCCCCTTTGCTCCGGCCCAAACTCCCGCACCCGGCCCCTCCATCCTTTGGTATCGCGAAGCCGCGCGCACGTGGCACGAGGCGCTACCCGTTGGCAACGGCCGGATCGGCGCGCTCGTGCATGGCGGCGCGGACGGCGAATTGCTCCAGCTCAATGAGGGCAGTGTGTGGTCCGGCCGCGCCGCCTACGTCGAGAAACCCGAGGTGCTGCAAAATCTTCCGCGTCTGCGCGAGTTGCTCTTCGCCGGGAAATACGCCGAGGCCGAGGCGCTCGCCAAAAAGAACCTGACCACCGTGCCGCGTCCCGACTACGGCAGCTTCCAGCCGCTGGGCGACCTGCGTCTGGAGTTCGAAGCCGACATCGCGCACACGCGCGACTACCGGCGCGAGCTCAACCTGGACACCGCGGTGGCGCGCACGACGTTTAAGCGCGGCAGCGTCACGCACACGCGCGAGGTGTTTTGCAGCGCACCCGGCGGCGCGCTCGTGATCCGCCTGACCGCGAGCCGGCCCGGGCTCATCACGTTTCGCGCTCTGCTCGGACGCATGGGCGCGGTCACGCGGGCCGACGGCGCCGATGCGGTGCTGATGACGGGTCGTTGCGCGGAAGGTGGCACCGAGTTTGCCGTGGGACTGCGGGCGCTGGCCGAGGGCGGACGCGTCACCGCCACCAACAATGCGCTCACGGTCGATCACGCCAACTCCGTGACGCTCCTGCTGACCGTCGGCACGAGCTACTATCACCGCGATCCCGCCGCGGCGGCCCGCCTCGCGCTCACGCAGGCCGCCGGCCACGCCTACCCGCAACTGCTCGCCGACCACACGCGCGACCACCAAGCGCTTTTTCGTCGCGTCACGCTCGCGCTCGGCGGCACCGATGCCGCTACTACGGCTCTGCCGTCCGATGAACGTCTGCGTCGGGCCGCGGCCGGCGGGGCCGACCCGGACCTGATGGCACGGTATTTCGACTACGGTCGCTACCTGCTCATCGCGTCATCGCGAGCGGGCGCGTTGCCGGCAAATTTGCAGGGCCTCTGGAATCCGCTGCCGAATCCCCCGTGGTTCTCCGACTACACGATCAACATCAACACGCAGATGAACTACTGGCCCGCCGAAGTCGCGGGCCTCGCGGAGTGCCACGAACCGCTGCTCGCCCTGGCCGAGGCGCAGGTGCCGCTCGCGCAGCGCACCGCGCGCGAGCGCTTCGGGGCCGGTGGGCTCGCGCTCAGCACGCGCACGACCATTTGGGGTCGCAGCGATTTGCGCGGCTCGACGGGACTCTTTTGGCCTGAAGCGTCGGCGTGGCTGGCGGCGCACTTCTGGGAGCATTGGTTGTTTTCGCAGGATCGGAAATTTTTGGCCGAGCGCGCCTGGCCCTACCTGCGCGAGGCGGCCCGGTTCTACGTCGATACGCTCGTCGAACACCCGAAGCACCGGTGGCTGGTCAGCGGCCCGTCAACTTCACCGGAGAATTCCTATATTGCACCCGACGGCACTCGGACCGCGCTCGATATGGGCCCGGCGATGACGATGGCGATCGTGCGCGAGTTGTTCGACCACGGCATCGCCGCAGCGGAACTGCTCGGCACGGATCGCGAATTCGCCGCGCTCCTGCGCGAGAAGCGCGCCCGGCTCGCCCCGATCCGAATCGGTGCCGACGGCCGGCTGCTGGAATGGTCCGAGGATTTCAAGGAGCACGAGCCCGGCCACCGCCACACGTCGCACCTGTTTCCGCTGCACCCGGGCGCCGAAATTTCCGTGCGCCGCACACCGGACCTCGCCGCCGCGGCGCGCAAATCCCTCGAAGGGCGCCTGAGCCACGGCGGCGGTTACACCGGCTGGAGCCGGGCGTGGCTCATCAATTTCTGGGCGCGCCTCGAGGACGGTGACAAGGCCCACGAGGGCATCGTCGCGCTGTTCAAGGACTGCACGTTTCCCAACCTCTTCGACAACCACTACCGCCCTGACGGAAACGTATTTCAGATCGACGGGAATTTCGGAACGACGGCCGCGATCGCGGAAATGCTCCTGCAAAGTCACGGCGGAGAACTGCACCTGCTGCCCGCCCGGCCGCGCGCGTGGGCCGAGGGCAGTGTGCGCGGACTGCGTGCGCGCGGCGGATTCAGGGTCGACCTGCAGTGGCGCAACGGTGCGCTGGCTGCAGCCACGATTGTCTCCTCCCACGGCAGTCCGTGCACCGTGCGCGCGCGGACGCCGCTCCAGCTTGGCACGGCTCGCAGCCATGCCGACGGATCGCACCACGTTCTTGAATTTCCGACCGTGGCCGGAAAATCTTACGAGGTCTTGTCGCATCCATGACCGCGTTCACTCGCCACCTTTTCCTTCCCTTCCTTCTTTCGGTCGCGTTGACCGCGCGCGCTTTCGCGGCCGCGCCGAGTGCCGCCGCCGGCTACGAATTCAGAGTCTCCACCGACCGCGCCGATCAGCTTTACCCCCGCGGCAGCTCCGTGACCTTCACGGTCGCCCTGCTACATGAAGGTAAACCCGTCGCCGGCCCGGATGCGAAATGGAGTATTACCAAGGACGGCGTGCCGTTGAATCGCGAAGGCTCTGCGCCCATTCCCGAGTCAGGCCTCCTTCTCACCGCATTGCTCGACGAGCCCGGTTTTCTGCACTGCTTGGTCGAGTGCACGCCGCCCGGGGCACCAAAGCTCACCGCGCGCGGCGGGGCCGCGATAGAGCCGCTCGCGATCAAGCCGAGCCTGCCAACGCCGATTGACTTCGACGCGTTCTGGGTGGCGCAGAAGAAGCAGCTCGCCGCCACGCCGCCCCACCTCCGGCTCACCGCGGTGAAGTCGCCAGTCCCCGGCGTCGAGTGTTTCGATGTGCAGGCCGACACCGGCGTGGGCCGCGGTTTGTCCGGCTACCTCGCGCGTCCGGTCGGCGCAAAAGCGACGAGCCTGCCCGCCATCGTGCTCGCGCATGGTGCGGGCGTGACGACCTCGCGGCTGCCGAACGCCGCGAAATGGGCGAAGGACGGATTCGTCGCCCTCGACTTCAACGCCAACGGTCTCCCCAACGCTCAGCCGCGCGAATTCTACGCCGCGCTCCAAACCGGTGAACTCAAGGAATACTATCTGCAGGGCCGCGAATCGCGCGATACGATGTATCTCCGAGGGATATTTTTCCGGCTGCTCCGGGCCATTGACACCGTCGCCGCCCAGCCCGAGTGGGACGGTCGCCGCCTCGTCGCTCTCGGCCGCAGCCAGGGCGGCGGTCAAGCGATCGCCGCCGGCGGACTCGACCCGCGCGTAACCTACGTCTCGGCAGAGATTCCAACCTTCTGCGATCACACTGGTATCACGGTTAATCGCATCAACGGCTGGCCGCGCATCATCCCCAACGGCACGCCGAATCCGGATGCCCTCGTCGTCGAGGCGGTGCGCTATTACGATTCGGTCAACTTCGCGTCCCGCATCCGCGGGCAGGTGTTTTTCACCGTCGGCTTCATTGATCACATCTGCCCTCCCACGGGTGTCTACGCGACGTTCAACCAGCTCAAGACCAAGAAAGACATCTGGAACCACCTCGACACAGGCCACGTGAGCCGTCCCGACTACGAGGCGCGCGTGCGCGACGAGGTTTTGTCTTACATCCGTTCCTCGAACTCCAAGTGACGCGACCCCAACTCCATGAAATCCCAGCCCGCTCGTTCACGTCGGCCTCCAAGATCGCCAGCGGCGGCCGGCACCCGGCGGCGGCGGGCTTCTCGAGCGTCAACCACTGGAGATAGTCCGCGGCGCAGTGCCCCGTAGTCTTCCGCCGCGTCCCACACCGTAAACATCACTGCCCATGCGCCCGCCCCGTCGCCCGGCCCTTGCGTTGTTCATGCTTTTGCTGGTCGCACGCGCCACCGGTGCCGATGCTCTCGACGCCGGTTTCGCCGCACCACCTCCGATCGCCCGCCCGCTCGTTTGGTGGCATTGGATCAATGGCAACGTGAGCAAGCACGGCATCGAGGCCGATCTTGCCGATATGAAGCGCGTCGGGATCGCGGGCGTGCAGATGTTCGACGCGAGCATCTACCTGCCGCCCGGTCCCGTCCGCTACGGCACCGACCAATGGCATGAGCACGTGCAGCACGCGATCGCCACGGCGGACAAACTCGGTTTGGAGTTTCACCTCATGAACACGCCCGGCTGGTCCGCCAGCGGCGGTCCGTGGGTGACGCCCGAGCGCTCGATGAAGAAACTCGTGTGGAGCGAAACCCCGGCGACCGGCGGCGGCGGGCTCACACTCGCCGTGCCGCGGCCGAAGATAGAGCCGCTGAAATTCCGCACCCCGCCCGCGAAGAAGATGGAGAATTTTTTTCGCGATATCGTCGTGCTGGCAGTTCCGGCCGAATCCACCCGCCGCACTCCCGACTGGGAATTCAAGACCAAGCTCAAGGAGAAGACGCTCACCGCTGCGCCGCTCGACCCGGATGCCACGGGCGGCATTCCCCGCGCCCAGGTGATCGACCTCACGGCCGACTTCGATGCCGCCACCGGCACGTTGCGCGCCACGCTCCCCGCCGGCGAGTGGACGATCTTACGTTTCGGCTTCACCTCGACGAGTTCGACGAATCATCCCGCCGTGCCCGAGGGACACGGCCTTGAGATCGACAAAATGGACGCGGACGCCGTCTCGTTCTACTTTGATCAGGCGCTCGGCCGCATCCTGCGCGAGGCCGGCCCGCGCGTGGGCCGCACGCTCAAGGGACTGCTCTTCGACAGCTTCGAGGGCGGCCCGCAAACCTGGACCGACACCTTCCCCGCGCAGTTCCGCGCCCTCAAGGGCTATGACTTCGTGCCGCTGCTGCCCGTGCTCACGGGCCGCGTCGTGGAGAGCCCGTCGTTCACCGAAGCCGCGCTCCGCGATTTCCGCGGCGCGGTCGAGGAACTCATCGCGAAAAACTATTTCGGCACGATGCAGCGGCGCGCGCACGAGCGCGGGCTTGTGCTCTACGCTGAGGCGCAGGGCGGGCCGCTGAATCCGGTTTCGGCGAACGAGTTTGTCGATGTGCCGATGAATGAATTCTGGATGCCCGACACCGCGCCGCGTCTTCCGCGGATCAAGCTCGTCGCGTCCGTCGCCAATGTCCTCGGCCGCCCGCTCGTCGGCGCCGAGGCGTTTACCGCCAAGCCCGAAGACGGCCGCTGGCTCGCGACGCCCGCCACGCTCAAGGATCCCGGCGACTACGCGTGGACCGCCGGAATCAACCGCTTCATCCTGCACCACTACACGCACCAGCCCACCGACGACGGCCCCGGCTTCGGCCTCGGCCGCTACGGCACGCACTTCGGCCGTCTCAACACGTGGTGGCCCCTTGCCGGCGCCTGGATCGATTACGTGGCGCGCGGGCAGTTTCTCCTGCAACAGGGCCGCACCGTCGCCGACATCGCGTTCCTCCACACCGAGGACCACGGCTACGCCTTCCCCGCCGGCATGGTGACCGCGCCGGCCGGCTACGATTTCGACATCGTCTACCCGCACCACCTCGCCGCGATGACGTGGCGCGACGGCGCGCTCACGCTTCCGACCGGGCCCGCGTATCGCGTCCTCATGCTTCCGGCGAACTGGACCGCCGATCTCGCGACGCTGCGCCGCCTCCGCGATTTCGCCCGCGCCGGCGCACCGATCTTCGGCGCCGCGCCCGTGGCTCCCGCGGGTGTGCGCGACTACGAAGCGCGCAGCGAATTCGCCGCGCTCGTGCGCGAGCTGTGGGACGGGCCCCGCCCGCTCATCCGCCGGTCTCCCTTGTCCACCGCGCTCAAGGAAATTGGTCTCGCGGCCGATGTGGTGCTGCCGGCCGCGCCGGCGGGAGGCGAACTCCGTTTCATTCACCGCCGCACCCCCGGCGCCGAAATCTACTTCGTCTTCAACCACTCGGACCGCGATGTCGCCGGCGACTTCACCTTCCGCGTCACCGGCCGCCAGCCCGAGCTCTGGAATGCGATTACGGGCGCCTGCGCCGACGCCTCCGCGTTCCGCCCGAGCGCCGCCGGCACCACCGTGCCGCTCCACCTCGAGCCGCGCGGCTCGATCTTCGTCGTCTTCCGCCGCGCCCCGGCCGGGCCGCGCGCCGGCGCTCCGAACACCGCGGTCGCTGCGACTCTGCCGATCGCCGGACCGTGGCGCATCGCGTTCCACGACGGCCGCGGCGCACCGCCCGACGCGACCTTCGCGACCCTCGCCTCGTGGACGGAAAACGAAAACCCCGGCATCAAGTTCTACTCCGGCACCGCCACCTACCGCACGAGCTTCACGACCCAACTCCGCGCCGGCGCCACCGCCACACTCGACCTCGGCACGGTCGCCGATCTCGCCGAAGTCCGGCTCAACGGCGCGCTCATCGGCACGCTCTGGCAACCGCCGTTTCGCGCCGAGGTCACGCGCCACCTGCGCCCCGGCGACAACATCCTCGAGGTCCGCGTGGCCAACCGTTGGATCAACCGCGTGATTGGCGACGAGTCACTGCCCACCGATCTCACCTATCAGCCCGAGGGCACGAACAAGTTTACCGACGGAAGGCTCAAACAACTCCCCACTTGGCTTTATGACCGCACGCGCCCCTCCGAGCGGAAGCGCACCAGCTTCACCACTTGGAAACACTACGAGGTAAAATCCCCGCTCGTCCCCTCCGGTCTGCTGGGCCCCGTC
>Ga0163144_10030766_pt1 | contig 10259 bp, 8 predicted proteins | sample OliLak19BULKMAT1_FD_123175 | JGI IMG/M metagenome (GOLD analysis project Ga0163144, IMG submission 123175) | Freshwater microbial mat bacterial communities from Lake Vanda, McMurdo Dry Valleys, Antarctica - Oligotrophic Lake LV.19.BULKMAT1 | ecosystem: Environmental > Aquatic > Freshwater > Lake...
TAGCCATTACTTTGCCATATTAAATCTATACTTACCGGTACAAAAGAGTAGTTTTTCTGCATAAGACCACTTTCTAAAGTGTCCACTATCATATCCAGATTAATTTTCTGACCAATTTCTCCCATCGTAAAATTAAACACTTTTTCGCCGTATCCTGACTTAATAGTTTTTCCATTGATTTTCCAAGTAAATTTTGCTGAGTCTACATTTAATGAGTAACTCTTAACATAAACATAAACAATTTCATTTTCTTTAGGTATTTCAGGTATGAATTCAATTATAAGATTTCCTTCATCAACACCAAAACCTTGAGCGTTTGTTGTAATAAAAACTCCAAAAATAGAAATAAATATTAAACATATAAATACTGGAAGTCTCATCCCAATAATCATATCATAGCTATTTTTTTCTGTTTCAACGTTATTCACAATTTTATCTTTCGTCTACAAAAGGAACATGTGGTAATTTTCCTGTTTTATTCATTGATTTTATCTTCATACCTGCTTTTACAGCTCCGGCAGCTAGGGTTGGGTGTTTAGCTGCCATTTCCTTTATTTTTGTAGTACCTATCAGATATACAACAACCATTGTCCATGCTGGCAGTATGTTTAAATATGGAACCAATTCAATAACTCCACCACCAATCATCCCAGTAAGTCGCTTTGGGCTAATCATCCTAATCCCATTCATATAGAACCATAAGAAAAAGGTCATAAATGCAAAAATACTTATAATTGCTGCTAGGATATTTCCAACAGCAGGTATCCAACCCACTACAGCTTGAAAAAAATCAAAAAACAGAGCAGTGCCTATCATTAAAATTGTTGTAGTGTCACTAATTTGATTTTCTTTTTCCATACCTTATTTACTATTTTCCAAATCCGCTCGAGCTTTTTTTATGGAAAGCACTTGGGATGGGTCAGAAGTTATTATTTGGTCTTCTGTATAAGACGCGATTATTTTTATAGCTACGTGTTTTAGTCCAGCGAAGAAAATACCCTCTCCTACATCCGATTCTAGAAGTAGATACTTTTCTTCATCTGTAAGATTAAAGGCCTTTTGAAGCTTATCTATGGCCGTTGGAGACTGTTTTAGGAGTATCTGTATAGAAGAGTTTGTAATAATAGGCAATCCATAAGGGGATTTCATAAAGTCGTCCACATCTTGTGTGATTGTGGCCAGTCCTAGATAGTATTTTCTTCCTCTTTTAGCTAGGGAAAGCAGGAAAGATGCTGTATCTTCGGATTTCATCATCCACCAAGCTTCGTCAATAACCAGAAGGCGCTTTTTTAGTTTCTTTCGTATCATATTCCAGATGTAATGCATTATGATATACATCGCAATAGGTTTGAGCTCGTCCTCCATATCTCGAAGAGAGAAAACTATAAATTTTTTGTTTATATCTACGTTACTAGGTCTGTTTATAAAACCAGCCCACGTTCCTCTGGTATATTTTGTAAGTCTTTGAGCAAGTGAATCCCCTCCTTCCATACCAGAAAGTACTAGTTCAAAGTCAGAAAGAAGTGGTGGTTCTACGTTTTCAAAATTAGAATCAGGTGTGATGTCTTTCAATGCATATGTTTCAGTAATAGCTCTGTCGATAATAGCATCTTCTTCTGGAGACAATCCTCCCATCATAATCCTAAACAAACCCACCAAGTTTATAGTGTTTGATCGAAGAACGTTCGCGAAAGACTCTCCTTCCCCTGGTGTAGGTAGTTCAAAGGGATTTATATGATGCTCGGAGTTAAGTGATATATTAAAGTATCTTCCCCCTACAGTTTCAGCTAGGTATTCATATTCTTTTTCAGGGTCAATAACCATTACGTCTGTATCAAACATAAGCGTCCTAAGTATTTCTAGTTTTGTTGCGTAAGATTTACCTGCTCCAGATTTTGCAAAAGTTATCGAGTTGTAGTTTTCAAGTGAAAATCTATCAAAAAGAATTAAAGAAGAGTTGTGCCTGTTAATTCCGTACAGGATTCCTTTGTCTGAAGTAAGGTCAAAAGATATAAATGGAAACAGTGAAGAGAGTGGAGAAGAATTTAGTTTACTATAGACTTCAAGTCCATCTGTGGCTATAGGAATAGCTGCTTTGAAAGCTTGTTCTTGTTGGAAGAGTGCTGGTTTTAAATAAACAAGTTTTGCTTCCAGAATTGATTTTATTTCTGACTCAACTTTATCTAGTTCTTCAGTAGAATTTGCATACATTGTTATATATAAGCCAACATCAAAAAGTCTTTCCTGAGCTTGTTGGAGGTTATCTCTGAGATTTTCCAAATCTTGGTATGCAGTATCGAGCATAGGATCACGTACTAGACCCTTTGCTTCTCTAGTGTTTATTTGACTTTGTACTTCAGCAACTTTTTTTTGAAATGTTTTTAGAACTCCAGCTGTGTCTATTGGTTTAATGAAAATTGAAACATCGAATATTTTATCTAGGTTAATAACAGGAGCAAACCAACTATCTGACAGAAATCTTGGGTATGAAATAACAAAAAAACTTCGAAGTACTTTTTCACCAAGGTTTATTTCCTTTGGAGTAACTTTGAGAGCACTGGGAGCAATTATGTCTTTTAACTCTAGGCTACTAGAGTCATATATTTCTTGTGGAAGAATTGTAGAAATCTCAACCTCTTCCTTTTTTGTTTTTAAAAAATCAAATATGGACATAATAGTAGTTAGTAGCTAGGATAAAGTATCTAGGTAAAATTTTTTACTTTCTTAATTAATGCATTACACATTTTGCTAATTTCTATACACTCATCTATCATTATATTACATTGCTTAGAATTAACATATTCTAAATCTCTAGATATTATCAATTGGTTTTGAATTTCATATAAAGATCCTAATGCCATAGTGTAAAAGTGTGACTTATCATTAGGTTTATCTCTACCAAATCCTTCAGCAATATTTGATGTATATGAAATTGAAGCTCTTCTTAATTGATCAATCAAGCCAAACTTTTCATCTTTAGGAAAATTTAGTGTTGTTTTATATATATCAATAACTAATCTATGACCTCTTTGCCAAACTATTAAATCAGTAAAATTTTTTATCTTATTCTCCATGTTTTTCCTAGCTACTAACTACTAGTAATCTAGCTACTCTTTATTGGTTTCTCAGTCTCTCCTGGATTAAATATCTTATAAAAAAGCTCTATCACCTCTTCTGTTCCTAGTCTTATGACTCTAATCCCACATCTAGAGAGTCCTTGTTCTACAACAGAAACTCTTTGCTCTAATTGAGTCCGGTTTTCTTCAAAAGAACTTTCTTTTCTGGCCAGCTCTTCGCTTGCCGAACTTTTTTTAAAAAAACTAGAACCACTTTTTATGTTTAATAGAGCTGGATCATAAGGTACGACTATATAAAAACTTTTTGTCATTATGTTAGTCGTTTCAGTAAATTTTCTAATGAAATCTATGTATTCTCTGGTTTGTATTTTCATCAAATCGTTTATCTGCTCTTTGTATCTATCCTCTAGAAGAGCTATATATGGCCTTATATCCAGTCTCCTAGACTGAATTGATATTTGAACAGTAAAATCAAGCGAGTTTAAAAAATCTTGGAATTGTAAAACAATTGCGTGACGTTCATCTTCGGATTTTAAACTAAAGTTAAGTGATGATGACATCACAATGCCACGCATTGTTCCGTCTTTAAGAACAGCAATACCATCCCTGACTTCTTTTATTGGAACAAATTCTTGTGTAGCTTTTGAGTTTACAGGCATAGGGTTTAGTTATAAAGTTTGAAAGTTCATAAAGAAAATTAAATGATAATGTTATTATATAATACTTTAAAAACTTTAGAAACCTTATAACTTTATGAACTACTATTTTTCTACTTTGTTTTTATTCCGTTTTGACCAGTTAGAGGATTTAAATTTTCATTTACATCTAATGTCCAAGATAAATCTTTTAATTTACTATCAGAAAGTCTGGGGACATAGACTTGTTTTGGGTCTATCACAGCCTTCATCTCTTCAGGAGTGATTTTTTTCTGTTCTTTTTTCCATATATATAGGTTTTCTTTTGTATAGAAAATAAAAGCTGATTCTAGGAAATCAATAAATGGTTTGTTGTTTATTTTATAAAAAGCCAGAGCAAGTGAAACAGGGATTATTATGCCAATTATTACAATAGCTATGAATAAAGGAAAAAAGGCATATACAACATACGCCATACCTGCTCCTCCTGCTATATATAAAAACTGTTTTAGGGTTAATGGCCCTACAATTTTATCTTCTACATCTATAAATTGTGGTACTTGGTAGCGCATATAAATAGTATACAGTAGCTAGTAGTTAGTATCTAGGTTTATTATCCAAAGAATTTTCTAGCTACTAACCACTAGCTGCTAATTACTACCCCAACTCTTCCCTATACGGATCCTTATCGTATTTTTTTGGAGCTTCTGTTATTCCCGGAGTAACACTGTTCATTTTTTGGTCTATAATACTTCCTGAATTAGAGGAGAAGTTTTTACCAACACTTACACTAGAAACATTATCTGCATATCTAGGAACTCCAATATTTAATGACGGTGTTTGTTTGTCCAAAACCTCATTTTGAAAAGGAGGAATTACTCTAACTGGTTCATTTTTCTCTACCATAGGTAAGTTCACTGGCCTTATCTCTGGGATAGTGTTTACGACAGGAGATTTAACAGAATCTATTGTTATAGATTCCTGTTTTTGAGGGGTTTCAATTTTTCTTGGAGTTGTGTTAAATAATCTCTTGCTTAAATCTTCTACGATTTGTTCTGCAAGTATACTCGATACATTCAAATTACTTTCTATTGTTTTCGACAAAATTGATGCATCTTTTAAGGCACTATTTAACAGAGTTTCTTCTTGTGATTGATTCAAACCATATTTTTGTGATATTTCAGAAACTATTTTCCTCCTGTCTTCTCCACTAACTCCACTCTCCATATTCAGATGGATTTTGCTGAATATATTGCTTTCTAGTTTTGATTTTAGGCCATATAAATCTGTTAAACTTTTATTGGTTATTTTAGATATTGTATCTATAGCTTCATCTAGTGATTGTAACCCATACATTGCGTACAGTATTTCACTATCTGCAGAATTTGATTGGTCTTCATTTAAACCAGATTCTTTTAAATAATTTTCAATGAGTTCAGTAGTCTCATTGTCCATAATAAAGTCCTGAACTTCAGAAGGGAGGTTTTTGTAAGCTTCTTTTTTTTGTTTTAAAGTATACATATTTTATGCTGGGAAATCTATTTCACCCTTTGCAACGTCTGTTAACCAATCCTTAACTACCTTGCTCACTGTCATTGATGCTAATAATCTAGCCCGAAGAGTGCTAATATCATCAGCAGACATATCATCATTTAGTGCCATTCGTTGTAATGTTTTTACATCATATGCAGGTAATGCATCTAGATCTAGACCTACATTTACTCCCCCAATGACTTTTGTTTTCAAGTAACTGATTTTAGTTTTTATGTCGGCTTTTTTTATTAAAGATTCTATAGTTGCTTTATGGGCTGGGGTTCTAGGAGAGGCTGTCAATGCATCCATAAGGGGTCGTATTCTCTCACTCTTGACATTAGTTCTCAGGGTTGAACTAAACTTACCACCCTTGTTATTAATAATAGTATCAGCTTGTGCTGGTCTTAATTGAGAAACAAACTCTTGAGCTCTTGCTTTGACTACAGGGTCTGTCGAGGTTGTATTAAAGTTTTCTGAGTCGATCATTTCAAATTCAGAATCAGAAAGACCCTTTGCTTTAGCTCGAGCATCATCAACCACCTTCGCTGCAGCATCTTCCACTGGGGTTAATGCTCTTGTTCCTTTTGTTCTTACATCAATTGCAGCAAGACCGGCAGCATCATTAATAGATGCTAATTGTGAAAATCTGTGGCCTTTAAGTGTATCTTTCTCTGAATCAGAGAATTGGTCACTCTTGTTTAGCGCTTCAAGTTGCTTCACACTAATGCTGTTAGCAAAGTTTAAGCTGTTCAAAAGTTCTCTATTTCCTGCAACCAAGGTTTCAGTTTGTTTATCTGAAAGTTTAGCAAGAGCTTTTTCCATAGCATCGATTTCTGTCTGACTTGCTGTATTCTTACTTCCAGCCACTATATCTCTTTTTGCTTGTGCTACAGCTAATTCATCAGAATTTTTAGCTTCTTTATCCCGTTTCTTTTTGTCTTTATCTTCTTTTTCTTGTTTGTAACCTTTCTCATCACCTTTTCCTAAACCAGCAATGTTAGACATATATGAACCTATTGGTGTCATATTTGGCATACCAGGTACTGAGGCATTACGAACATCAAAAGTTGCGTCTCTACTTGTACGTGCTGAATATAAAGCTGTTTTGGCCAACATCCTTGAAGCAATATTTTTATTATTATCAGATGCTTTTTCCTGGAGGTTTACGTTATTAGCCATACTATTTCCAACATAACCAGCACTTCTCCTACCTAACCAAGCCCCTCCCCCCATAACTGCCCCACCTGCGAATCCGGTTAATTTACTAGTCGCGTTGGATATGTGTGATGAACCATCAGTAGATATTTTTTTGGAAATTGTAAGAGAAGCTATTATTAATCCTATGAATATTATAAAGTTTAGCAGTAGCTGAGCAGTGCCCATAGATAACTGAGGGTTTGATCCATTAAGACCATTAACTATTTCACCCCAGTTGCCATTAGTAATAAAACCGGGACTTACTGCTATAGTCAGTGATACAAGCATCATCAACATAAACACTGGAGGGAAAATAAGCTGGCTGTTAAAAGCTTTCCACCACTGGCTGGAGTAGGGTTTCATAAAATTCAGTGCCAAACCCATATATGCAATTGGTGATAAAATAAGCAATAGAATCAAAGTAAAAAATCTCACTATTAACATTCCAGCGACTGCAATAAATACAAATGTTACAACTATAAATAAAAATATTCCCAAAATAGGAATAGCTAGTATGTTCCAGAAACCACCAGCAGATTCCATCATTGTGGTAAATGTTCCTGTATCATAAAAACTGGTTAACCCAACGACTCGCATTATTGGAGTAGATAATCCCAAAAAAGCAGGTGCAGTAGGGTTTGTTACTATGACAGTAGATCTGTCTATAGTGGCGTCATATAGTCCAACAGTAACTATGTTCGATGCGTCTATCAATACTTTTGTAAAAAATAAACTAAAGTTAATTAGAAGTGACGCCAAAACAATACCTGTGATGAATTTTTTTACTGATTCTCTACTTCCCTGTCCAATAATTAGTTTTATAGCTTCGTATAGTAGTAAAAAAATAAAAGCTATATTCATCAAGTCTTTTAGGATTTTCCATGCAATATTTATTCCGTTTAAACCATCTATTCTAAGACGCATATTTACAATAGTGTAATTCACAACAAAATCCATCATTGTGCCGGCAATCATTAATAATAAAGAAACTAGAGAAAGAATTCCGTATAAAAAGTAAAGTAATAGGCCTTGAACACACAAAGTGGGATCAGGCATATTTGGAACTCCCCAATCAAAAGTTACTGTACAATTAGAAATAGATTGTGCACTTACAAATGTTGGACTAAAAATCCCCACCAGTATTATAACTATTAGAATGTAAGCGAATAATTTTTTCATTAATAACCAAATTTATTCTATCTAAATATTGCTGTAACAGTTCCATCTCCACTGACATTACCTTCACAAACTGGATTACTACCAAATACCGCACAGGCTCCTCCCCATGTTACAAATGATGTACTTGGAGAAGCTGTAATTGTTTGGAATGAGTTTGCTGGGTAATTTCTAGTTTGAGTTGTTGTAGCTAAGCCAAGTGATGGTATGGTGTCTGCTCCGTTAGATATGGTGCCCGGTCCAGAAACTTCAAAAGTAACAACAAACGTATTTGATGGAAATGGAGATCTAAATATCGCTGTAACAGTTCCAGCTCCACTGACATTACCTTCACAAACTGGAGAGTCTCCAAATATTGCACAGGCTCCTCCCCATCCAACAAAAGTAGACCCTATGTTAGCTGTAGCTTCTACTCTTTGGAATGAGTTTGCTGGGTAATTTCTAGTTTGAGTTGTTGTACCTAAGCCAAGTGATTGGATAGTAAATGTTCCGTCAGATATGTTACCTGGTCCAGAAACCCCAAAAGTAACAGCAAATGTATTTGCTGCAGTAGGTACTGGTGTTGCTGGTGTTCCAGCGTGACCCGCAGGGTCTCGGTTACAAGCACATTCTACATCCCATACAAATGGCCCTTCTGCAAGTGAATCTACACCGTCTGGTCCATCGGTTCCAACTGCACTCTGCAATACATCAACAATCATCCCGTTTCCAAAATTTATTTTATCTAGCCTCCTGTGTTCCATTACTTCTGCCCCAGGATAGAGTGCTGCTATCTCTATTTCTGCGGCTCTCATTCCTCTGTTTGATCTTGGATGATTATTTAAAATACTAAGAACTCTAGCAGCATCTACTCTAGTACAATCAACGCTAGTGTTTGGAGTGTAAGCAGGACAGCTATGACCACCACCAGCGCCATTACCTCCTAGTGGCCAAGGAGGTAGCCCTCGAATACTTCCCGGTGTGCTGACACATCTTGCTGTTCCACCAGTTCCACCTCGTCCACCTCGTCCACCTCGTCCACCTTCACCATCACCTTCACCATCACCTCCAGCACCTCCATCACCTCCATCACTTCCAGCACTTCCAGTACCACCAGTCGAAGTACAGTTAATTGAGCCGGATGTTGCACTTATTTGGTAATTTTGAAATGGTTGGATCTCATCTCGGAGTTGGTTTGTTAGAACTCCGTTTGTGCCAGCAGATCTTTCACTTGCTCCAAAAAGTCCGCTTGCTTTTCCAGCAACTTGTTCAACTATCTGAGTAAGTAATGCTGTTATTATCTCGTTGAATTCATCAGCTGCATTCAGTTTGTCCCAAGTAGCTCCAAGACTTCTAGATAGTTGATCATTAATCATAACTCCTGGTGTAACTGTTTCTTCTGCAACCTCACATGCTGGTTGACCATTTAAAGTATATTCTGCTCCTCTCGGACATCTTTTGAGATTTAAAAATCCACCACTTAGGTCTAACTCTTTTTGTTTTTGCCCTCGTATTGATGCAACTTGCATAGTCAAATTATTATTTGCTTCAATATATGCACCCAAAGGGTTATTTCTAGGATTTTGTGTCATTTCAAACCAACCTTGCCAACCACCTTCAGAGAAGTCTCTCGTAAATGCATCGTAGTTATTTCGAAGTATGTCTAAAGTACAAGAATAATTTTGGTTATCATTTACATAATTTTTCACTAATGCTAATCGGACTTGGGGTCTAAATGGTGTACATAATTGATTGACTCCACTTTGTGATAAGAAGTCAGAAGCCACTTCATCACCTACGTCCAAGAAAAATTGTTGTGGATTTTGAAGATACCCAGGGTTACCCTTAAATCCATTGTTAATCCAGTTGACAGTTTTAGCTGTTAACTTTCTAAGTAAAATTGATGCAGCTATATAAGCAACTGTATCAAGACCATATTCTTTTCCAGATTGAGAAGGGTCTAATACAATGTATTGAGCCTGACTTTTTTGAGGAGAAGAAAATGATAATAAAGATATGATGAGGACAGTTATTAAAAAATTTTTCATAAATAATTATTAATAAAACATACCAATCTATTACATTTCAATTATATCTTATTATATTAAGGAAATCTTTAAATAAACAGGAAATATGTTGAAAACTGTTATTTGATTATGAGTTTTTCAACAGAAATTCATTCATACTCTCAATTACAGTTTTAAATTGAGCAGAATCCTCAGTGTATTTAGCAATAGCTGGGAAAATCTTGACAGGATCCTCCAAGCCCGCCCTCATTGATTCTAAATCGAGTAATATTGATGAAGAAACATTAAGTAATTTTAAGTGTATGTCTACTGCACTTTCAGGAACCTCCATCCCAAGCAAGTATTTTATTTGGGCTTTGTTTATGGCTATTATAGGGTCTATTTTTTTCAAATCTTCGAGGTTTTCAGTCTTTAGGGCATTTACTAATATAACAAGAGGATCATCTTTTAATTCGTAGTATATAGATTGTAAACTCTGGTTTATTTGTTGTTTGTATTTTTGCATAGTAGCACTGTCATTCTTCTGTGTTATTTTTAGATTTTGTCTTATATAAACAACAGATTTTGCATTGTATTCAGGTAAAGAGAGAGTGTTTTGTGCTATAGTCTTGGCTATTTCTGGAGTTATTGTCTGA
>Ga0163144_10030767_pt1 | contig 10259 bp, 11 predicted proteins | sample OliLak19BULKMAT1_FD_123175 | JGI IMG/M metagenome (GOLD analysis project Ga0163144, IMG submission 123175) | Freshwater microbial mat bacterial communities from Lake Vanda, McMurdo Dry Valleys, Antarctica - Oligotrophic Lake LV.19.BULKMAT1 | ecosystem: Environmental > Aquatic > Freshwater >...
AACGGGTTGGTTGCGGGCGTTTGGTTTTTTTCATCCCTGCCGTGTGGCAGGTCACCTCGCCTCAGCCAACCCTTTTCTTTTCGCACCGTGGGATGGCTGTGAAGGGGAGTGGAGGTTGGGGCGGCGGGAGGTGACGGTGAGGAGGACGCGGCGCGCGTGATCGGCGGCCATGCCGGCCATGAAGTCGGTCGTGGTTTTGCGCTCGGGCCTGGGTTGCTGGCCGCGTCATTCCATGAACAAACTGTTGGCCAGGCATGCACCGTCTCCGCAGGGCGCCCGTCCACCTCGCGCCGCAGCCGCGCGGCTTGGGCGGCGAGCGGAGGACGCGCGTCTCGGCGGGCGATGGGAGCCGTTGGCTGATGATTCATGACCGAATTATCCTGTCTGGGTTGAAAAGCCACAGCGTTGGTTGGTTATTCGCGGCCACACAGGTTACGCAGGCGATTGCAAAATATAGTCATTTAATGCCCACGTTGGTCGTTGCAGATAAACACCCCTTACAAAATTTCTTCATTTCATCGCACTCGTTCAAAATGGCCCGTGTTGATTTTGGATCAAACGGTCAACGGTCGAGTTGAAGACTGAGAGAGGGCGTCGGTGCGGTGCAACACGGTGTATTGGGCACGTACCTCATGCTTGCCGTCCGAGACGACACCGTGATTTCGGTGTAGCTCACGGTCGCGGCATCTTCGCGGTGCATGCAGTGGGAGTAGGGGCCGCGCTCTGGACCGTGCGAGCGGTGGAGGCGACGGAGCCAGTCGATGTTGCCGGCAGATCTCTGGCGCATTGCTTCGCGGAAGGCTTTGGCGCGCGTTTGTTGCGCGCCGGGTTCGTCGAAGCCGGATGAAATCCAAGTGTTGGTTCGCCAAGGGTGGTCGAGACGTTCGAGTCGCTCCAGGTTCCAGCGCCATTCGACGACGGTCTTGTGAGTTGGGAACACGCCGATGACTCGGAACGGATTCCATCGCGCGAGTGGTAACTCCGCGAGCGCCGCGTCAACGAGTGCGGAAGAGTCGGACGGGAGCGCGCACTTCACGACCTCGCCGCGGCTCATGGTTTGGGCAGCGACGCGGGCGGTGATGGAATACCAGTTAATCAACGCGATGGTCGCGCCGGTGTCGTTCACACCAATCCAAGTGCCGCCGTTCGGTTCCGAGGGAAAAAGAACGTCGCGGCAGCCGAGGCGTTGTCGCGTGGGAGGAAGACCGGGCACTCGAGTCAGTTTCTCGTCCCGATTCATGCCGAGCGCGTAACCATGGCGGCGGGCGATGAGGGTGACAGTACACATGCGGGTCAATCAGCGAGCGGATACGAAGCGATGAGCGCCGTGGTCTCGCGCCATTTGTGCCAGAGCAACGCGGGTTTCGTTGGCGAGCAGCCCCGATGACGGTTGGCAGCGCCGATGGCGAAGACGAGTTCCCACTGTTGAAAGAGTTTCCGGTAGGCGGCGTAGAGGGAGTTGCGCGCGTCGTAGATGCTCGTGGCTTCGGAGGCGGCCCCGTTAAGTTCGATGATTTGGAAATTGCGGCCCGCTCTCAAGTCATCGTCCGAGGCGTAGCGGATGTCGTATCGCCCGATGAAGAAGCCGTCAAGCCGCCGGGAAATCTCGTCGATGCGTCGCTCCAATTCCTCTGACCACAGGTGTGCGCCGTCGCGGAAGATGCAGCCTTGGGCGTGGTTGCCGGCTTCGACGAGCTTCAGTGTTTCGCCGGCGGGCAAGACTTCTGAGCGCCGCTCTCCGAGCCGACGGAGGTAAGTTTCTGCGACGAAGCGGGCACGCTCATCTTCCCAGACGAGGTCTTCAATCGTGCGTTTGCCATCGCCCGTGATGGTTGGGAAAATCTTTTCAGTGATGGCGAAGATGCGACCACATGACTCGTGTGGGAAGCGATAGTAGAAGACGCCGACTTCGCACGGGCCGGGAGCGTAGCGCTGGATGAGCAGCGGGGCGCTGGTGGCACGCAGATATTCCGCCGCTTGCTCCGATGTTCGGATGAGCTTCACGCCGACGCCGCGCTGGCCGACGTCGGGTTTTACGATGAACGCATACTCGATCGAATGTTTTTCGCGGAGATGTTCAAGTGAACTGAGGCGTTCCCCTGGCGTGGCTCCGGCCAGGAGATGCGCTTCTGCGGTGAACTCCGGACTCGTGTTGCGCAGGTCGTGTAGCGTGGCGATCTTCGATTCGCCGACGAAGCCGCCGGAGAAGATGCCGGGGTTCGCCGCCGTCGGCACCGTGAAGCCGCGATACTTCAGCGCCAGCCGGAGGTAGTTCAACGCGACGGGAAGGTAGAACAGCCACGCAGGCCAGAACTCCCAGCGCGTCCAGCGACCCAATGCTGCACGGAAGCGTCGGCGAAAATTCGCCTGGACAAATAGGACGCAAAGCCGAATCCCAATCACCAGCACGATGACGAGAAGCATTACAACCCAGCCTCCAGAGTTCCATCGTTGAAGCCAGCGCAGCAGGTCGGGGCCGAGAGCTTTCGCGAGGAGAAAGATTCCGGCGGTCCACACCGCGACTGCTGTTCCCGTTACAACGAGGAACTTTCCGAACGGCAGGCGAAGGAAACCCGCCGCGAGATAGGTCGGGAGGCGGGTGCCGGGCACGAAGCGGCTGCTAACGAGAAGCCACGTCCCCTTCTTAGTGAACCATTCTTCGCTGCGCGCGACGGCGGTCGGGTCGAAAAATCTTTGCGCCCATGAGCGTTGCAACAGCGGTCGCCCGACGCCGCGCGCCAACAGGTAGAGCAGCGCGTCGCCGATCCAGATGCCGAGGAACACGCCGAGGAATCCCGTCTGCCAGCTCAAGTTGCCGGCTGCGGCAAGGAGCGCGGCGCTGACGGTCGGAACATCTTCCTGCACGAACGTGAGCAGACCAAGCGTCGCAGCCTGCGCGACAGGCAGCCATTCGTGGAAGCCCAACGGGAGCCCTTGTGGCGAGATGACGTTCATCGCGTGTCTTGTTTCGCGTTGTGGGCCACGGTTGATGGCGCGACGCCGAAGTGTTCCGGGAGCTTCGCATCCATGAGCCGGGCCATGATGGCAATGAGCGCGTAGTGATGAATCGCGTGAGCGATGGCATAGACGAGTTCGCGTCTGAAGGTGGAGCCGGTCACGGGCGAATCGCCATGCACGTAGCTGACTTCGCAGCGCGCGTTCACCGGGGCTTCCAGCGCGCCGAGTGGGAGCCGTTCAAGCTGCGCGCGCAACTCACGCGTCAGGGTGAGGGCGAAGTCAGGCTGCGATTCGATGCGCGCGTCGCGCTCACGATGATCGTAGTCCACTTCATCCGCGTCGAGACCGCGCAGCAGGCTGGTGAAGTGGTCGAGGCAATGGCGGTAGTGGCCTCCGATGCAGGCATTGAAGGCGAGCGGCACGCGGCGCGTGTAATCCTCGGCGCTCGACGCGCGAAGCATGTCTTCGCCCTGCGCGAGAATGGCGATGGCGGCGGCGAGAATACGGCGTGAGTCAGCGGACTGATCAGGAGGCAGCATAAAGTCGGCGGGCTGACTGGAAGTCGAAGGCCAGCGCCCTTTCGGGTGGGGCGAGGTCTGGCTTTCGACGGATGCAAGAGTGATCATGGCGATGAATTGTTTTGGAGTTCAAACTGCGCCTCAGTGGCGACAGGCTTTAGCGTCGCAACTCAGGTCGTGGAGTGGAACGAAGAGATAGCCGAGAATGGGTATCTGTTGGCGGCGCAGGAAAAGAATGACCACGCTGCAAAGAAACACCGTGACGCCCAGGCCGAAGAGCAGGCCGCCGTCGTTCTGGACGACAACGCCAAGCTTGGTCAGATGCGAGCCAATGGCTCCGGTCATCATCCCGAGCGAGAGCAAAGCACCAAGCGTCACCGTGCGTGGAACCAGCAACAGCACGACAGCTAGAAGCTCCGCGCATCCCGAGGCGACACGGCCCCACGGCTCCACTCCGAGCGTGGTGAAGATGTATTTGGATTCCTCCGCGCCGGTGAACTTGAAGAACAGCGTCTGTGCCAGAATTACGGCGGCGATGATCTGGAGAATCCAGCTTGCAATGGTGTGGGTGCGGCAATTTTTCATGGTGAACCTCGTGGATTATTCGCCGGCGATGTTTTTCCAGTTCGTGTCGGCCTTCGTGGTCTGGTTCGGCTCGTCCTTGTTCCAGTCCTTGATGGCGTTTGCGTAAAACGCCTTGAAGAAGAGGAAGAGCCGCCCGTCGGTGATTTTGAAGTTCGTCGGATCAATCTCCACCTTCTCGCCCTTGGCCATCGCGGTCGCGCACCAACCACCGTAGGTCGGCAAGTATTTCTCCGGCGACTCGGTGAAGAGCTTCTTGTTCTCCTCTGTCGCGAAGTGGTAGGTGACGCCGCGATGTTGGGCGGTGATTTCTTTCCGTCCCTTCAACGCCTTGCTCTGTGTGAAGTAGCCCACCGGATCGTAGCCTGCGATGGCCACCTTGTCCGCGCCGAGATTGTAGTGCTGAATGGCGGCAGGCTTGTCCTTCAACTCGGCCAGCTTCGCGGTGAATTGTTCGAACGAAAACCGGTCGGCATTGCTCTTGCCGACGTAGCGAAAGACTTCCTTGCCAGCCGGGTCGATTAACACGAGCGCCGGAAAATGAACCATCTGTCCATGAAACTCATAGCCGCCGGGAATCTTGAACTCGTCAGCAAGTTTCTCCTCGCCGTCGCGGTAGATGGTCACGTTCGCGACGTCATCACCGCGATTGGCCTTGGAACTCCACGCCTTGATTTCGTCGGCGCTGTCGGCCTTGAGGAAGACGTGAACCACGTCGGGCGTCGTCGCGGATTTCGTCGCGTAATCGCGCGTGTGTTTCAGGCAATAAGGGCACTCGGTCTTGAGCAAAAAATGGAGCGCGACGAATTTGCCCTTCGCTTCAGAGAGCTTGAAGGTCTTGCCGTCCGCCGGGGAATCCACGGTGAAGTCAACTGGCGCGGCACCCAGGCCGGTCGCGGAGAGGATAACCGCCGCAACGGCGGAGAGGAGCGAGAGGTTCGGTTTCATTGAGTCAATTTCGTGCGTCGTGAGAGTTCAGTTTTGCCAATCGGCTGCCGGGCGGAGGAGCCCGACAATCGCTGGCTATGGGTGGGTCGGAGGGAAATGAAGAACCTTACGAAGATTCTTCAGGCGCGCTCGAACAGAACTGAGCCGACTGGCTTCGGCGCCGAACGCAGCAGCCATTCGAGGATGTCCTCGCACAGTGCAGGCGTGTCGGAGCAGGTCTGCACTCGCGCGTCTGCGTCGCAGAAGGCGAAGCCTTCGCCATACGCCGCGCCGTTCAGGACGCAGGCGTCAGTCTCGTATTCGAGAAGTTGTTTCCATGCCTTGCCAAAGGCGTCGGCGCGTGTGCCGGCCAAATCATACTTCCAACCGATGATGCGTGCCTTGGGAAACCAGCCTCGCATCCTTGGCAGAACCTTCATCGCCGGTGCGAGGATGAGATGAAGCCGCCCGTCGCGCGTGGCGAACTTGGCCGAAGTGATGGCTTCGCCTGCGCCGCTCAGGACCTGCTCGACGCGGTAATCGCACAGCGCGGCAGCATGGAACACAGCGTCGATGTTCTCCAGGCGGCTGATGGATTCGAGATGCTGCGCGAGATCGTCGTTGGTCGCGAAGGTTTCGACGCGCGAAGCGCGGACCGGGCCGGCGAAAGTGCTCCCCTCGCCCCTGAGGCATATGACTTCATGGCCTGCGTCTGTGAGAAAGTTCGCCAGTGTCACACCCAGCTTGCCGGTGGACATGTTGGTCATGCGGCGCGCGCCGTCGATCGGTTCGTAGCTGGGGCCGCAGGTAACGAGGATCTTCATGGTTTGGTGCAGAGGGATGAAACCCCCTTCAAGCGCACGACTTCCGCGTGCAATTGGCGGGCGAGCAGTTTCCTGTCGGAGTTGGGTTGGCCAAATGCAGCGAATCGCACCTGCGCTGATACAGCGCGCTTGCCGAGGAGATTGAGCAAATGCGGGCCGAGCGTCATGTCGCGCCAGTAGCATATTTCCTCCGCTACGCTTCCGTCGATGAGCGCGTATTCGAGGAATGCAGCCGACAGGCAGTGGGGTTGGCGAGTTGCTGGCTCGAGGAGAGAAGATTTGAACGGCAGCACACTGCGGCCATCAGACGTTGTGCCTTCGGGAAAGAGAACCATGAGCGCGCCTGAGCCAAGCCTCTCCTGCATCTCAGCAGCGATGCGGACCACCTCGGACCTCTGGTCACGACGGACAAAGACCGTGCCGGCGAGTGAAGCGAACCAGCCGAAGACCGGCCACCCGCGAACTTCGCCCTTGGCTACAAACGTGCAGGGTGAGATCGCCCCGAGCACAACGATATCGAGGTAGCTGAGATGATTGCAGACCAGCAGGCCGCTGGTGGGCCGCGGCCCGGCGACGTCGAGCTGCAGATTGAAGACGCGGATGAGACGCCGGCAAATGTGTTGGAGCCAGCGGGCCCGGTCCGCTTGGTTCGGAATACCCCGGATGAACGTCTGCATGGCGAAGCGCATCAAGGCAAACGCCAGTTCGCCAGCCAGCCACAGGGCGCGCAGCACAATTCTAAAATAGTAACCACCGGCAAGCACGATTGAACCCGAATCCGAGTCAAAACGGGATCCTGTCCAGTTCACGACTTCTACGTTCCGGCAGCCGTCAGCCGTTTCGTTTCGATTCGTGTCCATTCGTGGTTTCTCTCCAGTTCAACCCAGGAATCGCGCCCTCGCGAGCGCCGGCATCGCGTGCAAGTCGATCAGCGTCAGGAAATCGATGGTCTTGAACTCGCGGTCCAATGCAGGCGGACCGCAAATCTTCGCACCGAGGGAAAGGTAGGCTCGGAGCAGCTTTGGAATCTTTGGTGGTGTCTCGGCCAGTTGGTCGATCGGGCAATCGAAGGCGGGCAGCGGCTTCGTTCGCCATTCTGCCGGCGCGAGGTGTTTGCGAAACAGTTCGGCGTAGGCGGAAGCACCGACCGTCGGGTCTTGCGACGTGATGGAACTGCATCCGCAGAGATAGCGACCGCCGCGCGCACACGCGTAGTCCGCAATGCCCTTCCAAAGCAGGCCGAGCACGACGAGGTTGCGGTGCTGTTGATGGACGCAGGCGCGGCCAAGCTCGATCAGTTCGGCGCGGATAGGCTCGAACGAGCGGAAATCAAATTCCTGTTCACTGTAGTAGCCAAGATGCGCGGCGGCACTCAGTCCGGTTTGCAAACGATACGTGCCGACGATTTCGCCGCTCGGCACATGCTCGACGAGCAGATGGTCGCAAACTTCATCGAACGGATCGGCATCGAGTCCGGTGGCAAGCGATTCAGCCAATCCCTCGTTGAGTTCCAGATTAAAGATCTGAAATCGAAGCGACTGCGCCGCCTGAATTTCGGATGAGTCGCGCGCTAAGCGTGCGGTGTAGACTTGGGCCGAACTGGTCAGCAGACAGGTTGAGTCTAGTTGGGAAGACATGGCGAGTTCCTATTTTCCAGCGTTGATTTGCACCGAAACTATCGCTGCGATTCGTTAATGTTTATGCTCACGGCAGCGGGATGTTGCCCCTTACCCTGTGGCGGAGACGTTACGAGCAATTGAATTCGACATGACATTTCTCAGAGAACGCCAAAGGACGTTCGCTGATGAGTCGTGGAACGAGGGGGCTGCCTTACAGGCTATCTTACAAAGGTTGGAGCAATCTACTTCGCCTGATCGCGGAGGGCGCGCTTGAGCCGCTCGCGTGTGTCGGGGGAAAGCGTTTGCGGCGCGGCTTCGGCCACCTTGTCCTGATGCTCATGGGCGGCTCCGCGAAGGAAGCGCAGTTGCCTGCCGTAGCGGCGGCACCACTTGCACAGGACAAGATGCAGACGTAGCCCGAGCCGTTGCAGCGGAGACAGGGCGTGATCGAGCGCTTCTGATTGCAGCCGACTGGCCTCGCGGCAATTGGGCGAGATGGCGTGCAGCCCTTTCTTCAAGGTGTCGAGGAAATTATTCTGTTGTTCCATTTTCAACCGGCGGTTCCCGTGTTTCAGGCATTCCGGCGCGGTCCCGCACCGCCCAAGAACGCTCCTCGGGCAACTTTGTCCACTTGGATGTCGGTGGGCATGAGCGAAACCTTACAGGAAGTTTCCCCCGGCTTCGCAGGTCAGGATTTCTGCTCCCGGGGCGGCTTCGTCTGGTTCAACCACGCTCCGCCTCGCGCAGGCGTTGCAGAAGCCGCTGCCGGGCTTCCGGCGAAAGTCCCCGGACCACAAGCGAATCAAGTTCGTCATGCGCGTGAGGGGTGGCACGATGTAAAAACACCAACTGCTGCTCGTAACGTCGGCACCAGACGCAGATGAGATGATGCAGACGCATCTTGAGTCGCAACGCGAATGGCGGCGGTTGTTCGATGGAAAGCGAGGCGAGTCGCGACATCTCCGCGCAGGTGGGCGTGTGGTTCCAAACCCAGACGACCCATCGCATTTTGAGTGCTTCGAGGAACTTCATGTCAGACCTGTTTTCCAAACCAGTTTGTTTCGAGACAACTCCGCAGCGCCATGCGCGCCCGGTAGAGCATGACCCACAGGTTGTTCTCCGAAATGTTCAGCGTGCGGCAGATTTCCTTGCTCTCCACGCCGTCCACTTCGCGCATCGTGAAGACAGCGGCGACATTCTTCGGCAGCTTGCTGGAGCAATCGTGAAAAGTTTTCCAAAACGCTGAACTGTCCAGGCTCGCTCCTGGGTCGGTGGACCATTCCATCGGCCCCAGTTCACGCCCGGCGTCGTGAATCCATCCGCCCTTGAAGAGGCCGTCGGGGATGAACTTGTCGCTCTCCTCATCGGAATAGAATTCGAGATCGGTGAACGAAGTCTCACGGCCCGCCTTGCGATAATGGTCGAGAATCTTGTGCTTGAGGATGCCCACCAGCCAGCTCTTCTCCGCGCTGCGGCCAGCGAAACTCTGCCCGCCCTTGAGCGCGGCGAGAAATGTTTCCTGCACCATGTCCTCGGCTTTCGATTGGTCGCGCAACCGGACGAGCGCGAATTTGAACAGGTAATCGCCGTGCTCCTCGACCCAGCGCTCCGGATCAGAAAGGCGCGGCGTGGCCGGCGCTGCCGATGGGGCCGCGGCAGATTCAAGCGGGGGAGAATTCGTATCCACAAGCTGTAATGGTTGACATCGGTTTCAAGCCCTGCCGAGTCACATGCCCGGCGATTGGCCACTGTCAAGTCGTGGCAGACTCAGGAACCTTACGCAAAAGTTTTTGATCCGCCCATTCGTAAGGATTGTTTTCCAGCAGCGACAAAGAGGGCGTGCAACGAAACTAAACCAAAACCACGAACGATCCGCTCGAAATCAAAACGCCTTCCGGTCCATGGATGCCGATGTCGTCCGCTCACGAAGACCTGATGCAACATCACCTACGCGACGAGAGCCTGCCCGAAACGATGATGTCAGCCTGCTCCATAAACAAGGTTCTCAAAGGCCAAAAGGGTTTGTCACCGGCGCAATCTTTGGGATCGGGCAAGCCGTTGCTCTTGCCCTTGGCCGCGCTGGGGCCGACGTGGTCGTAAACTAAGTTTCTCGTCTCGCCGCCGCCGTGAACTCGACGCTCACAATTATCGCCAACGCGCTGTGCGTGCGCGAGCACTTGGTCGAACCGCTTGGGGCACGGAGGAACGTGGCTGCGAGTTCTGTCGCTCAGCAATCCCGCGCTCACGTCCGCCTTCCAGTCGAATCGCTAATGGCAAAGTAGCCCTCGCCTGTAAGGAATTCATCCCTCTCTCGACTCATTGCCGTGGATATCGCCGTCATCGGACTCGGCCTGCTTTGCGCTTATCTCGCCGCAGGATTGTTTTTCGCCATCCCCTTTGTGCTGGTGGGCGCGGGGAAGATCGATCCGCACGCGGCGCACGGAAGCTGGGGGTTTCGCGTGCTGATCATACCCGGCACGATGTTTCTGTGGCCGCTGCTGGCGCGGCGCTGGATGAAGGGTGTTCACGAACCGCCGGAGGAAAATAGCCCGCATCGGCGCGCCGCCCGTGATTCCCGTGGCAGCCGACGTGAGGAGGCTCAATCTTTCTCCCTCACTTCACCCCAATCCTCTCCTCTCCCGCTGGGAGCGGAGAGGGAGAAGAACAATTCACCATGATTCGCTCGTTGCGCCGCCAACATTGCGTGAATAGGGTAGGAACAAGGGATAGAACCTTGCCCCTCCCTCCGAACCGGACGGGCGGATCTCCCGCATCCGGCTCTCCAGTCAGTGGGTTCGTAATCGTACGATTGTCCGCTTCCAGTCATGAAG
>Ga0163144_10030768_pt1 | contig 10259 bp, 10 predicted proteins | sample OliLak19BULKMAT1_FD_123175 | JGI IMG/M metagenome (GOLD analysis project Ga0163144, IMG submission 123175) | Freshwater microbial mat bacterial communities from Lake Vanda, McMurdo Dry Valleys, Antarctica - Oligotrophic Lake LV.19.BULKMAT1 | ecosystem: Environmental > Aquatic > Freshwater >...
CGACAGGCGTCTGTAGGGCAACTGCCCAGCCATGGGGGTGGATTGGCTGCGCTCGGACCACCAGGCTTTTGGAAGCCGTCCGAGGAAACCGGCCTGAGTGAAACCGGCCTGAGTGAAACCGGCCTGAGTAAAACCAGCCTGAGCGGAACTGGTCCGAGCCGAGAACCGAACCGCGCAATCTGATCATCGACCGCCACAAGGCGGGGGTTAGGTGCCGGGTCGTGCCGGATAGACCCACCAGACGTGCGATCCGTTGGATGAATTTGGAGACGTGTCGAGATGGCAATTGAGACTTCGAAAGTCGAGCAGCAGACGGGCGACACCTTCGCCAAGCTGCTCCTCTCTCATGCCAGCAAGTGGCCTGATCGTGCTGCCATCCGCGAAAAGAGCCGAGGGATATGGCGGACCCTGACTTGGCAGGAGCTGTCGAACGAGGTCGCAGCCATCGCAGCTGCACTTCAAGCGCGCGGCCTCGCGCGTGGTGCCCACATCGTGTTCGTGGGCGACAACCGGATGCGCCTTCATACGGTTATGTGCGCGGCGCACGCGCTTGGTGCCGTCATCGTCCCGCTGTTTCAGGATGCGACCGCCGAAGAGATGCTATCGCCTCTGCAAATGACACAGGCCTCGCACGTGTTCGCGGAAGACCAGGAGCAGGTCGACAAGATCCTCCAGCTGCTGCCCCGTTGCCCCGCAGTGCGCTGCATTGTTTACGACAGTGATCGCGGCATGCGCCACTACGAGCAGCCCCAACTCATTGCCTATCCTGCCCTGCTCAACGAAGGCCGTGAGACGGCCGGAGCCGGGCGCGATGTTACGTTCAACGAAGTTGCGCGCGGCACCGGTCACGATGTGGCGGCTGTGTTCTTCACCTCCGGCGCAGCCGGGCCCAGCAAAGGGGTCGTCCACACCCACGGCGCGTTGATCGACCGGGCTCGCTCTGCAGCAAAGATGGACGGACTTGACGAAACCGATGTCGCACTGGCGTTCTTGCCTCCAGCGTGGATCGGGCAAAACTTATTTGCCTACGCGCAGCCGATGGTAACCGGCTCTTGCATTTGTTGTCCAGAATCGGCCGACACACTGTTTTCTGATCTTCGCGAGATCGGTCCGACATATCTCCTTGCGCCACCGAGCGTTTTTGAAGCCATGGTCGCTCGGGTCGGGTCGCGGATCGACGGTTCAGGCCCGATCACACGCGTCCTTTACCGCGCCTGCATGTCGCTCGGCAAATCGGTCGGCGGACGTGTGCTCTCCGGGCAGCCGGTATTCATCGGTAGTCGCCTTATGTATGGCGTCGGGGGTCCGTTGATTTATGGCCCGTTGCGCGATGTGCTCGGCCTCAGTCGAGTGCGCGCGGCCTACACGTCCGGCGATGCGATCAATCCGGAAGTGCTGACGTTCTTTCGCGCCCTCGGGGTCAACCTCAAGCAGCTTTATGGAACAACCGAGACGGGGTTCTTCGTCACCATGCAACGCGACGAAGCTGTGGAACCTGGCTTTGTCGGTCCAGCCGCTCCTGGCGTCGAATTGAGTGTTTCGCCGGCCAACGAAATCCTGGTCCGGTCGGCAGGTGTGTTCAAAGAATACCTCCACGATCCAAAGGCAACCGAGCAGGCCAAGACCGCCGACGGCTGGTTCCGCACCGGCGATGTCGGATCCATTCGGGCTGATGGCCAGCTGAAGATCGTCGATCGCATCAAAGATATGGGTACTCTGACGAACGGCACACCGTTCGGGCCCAAGCAGATCGAAATCAAACTGAAACAATCTCCGCATGTGCGCGAGGCAGTTGCCTTCGGTGGCGGGCGCGACACGGTGTGCGTGTTGGTCGACATCGATACCGCCACGGTCGGTGGCTGGGCGAACAAGCAGCGCATTTCCTACACCGGCCGTGCCGACCTTACGACCCGGCCCGAGGTCCACGCGTTGGTTGGTGAGGTCATCGCCAAGGTCAATGCCGAACTCGCCGCCGATCGACAGCTGGCTGGCTTGCAGATCGCCCGCTTCGCGGTCCTACCTAACGAACTCGACGCTGATGATGGCGTGCTGACGCGGATGCGCAAGCTGCGGCGCGACGTCATTGCCGATGTTTATCGGCCGCTGGTCGACGCGATGTACCTCGGCCAACATCGAGCGATGTTGCAATCGACCGATCGCGGATCGGATGGGCCGACGGTCGTGGCGGACGCGGACGTGGTCATCCTGGACGCCCGGACTTTCCAAGCCTCGCAAACGAAGAGCGCTGCCTGACATGATGGACATGACCCCCTTTTCGACTTCAACGCGCGGTTTCGCGATCGGCGAACCGATCCTCGAACTCAAGGACATATCCTTGCGGTTTGGCGGCGTGAACGCGTTGACCAAGATCTCTTTTGACGTGCGCGAACACGAGGTGCGAGCGATCATCGGACCGAACGGCGCTGGCAAAAGCTCGATGTTGAACGTCATCAATGGCGTTTATCGGCCCCAGGAGGGTTCGATCATCTACAAAGGCCAACGTCTATCTGGGATGACGCCGCCACGCGCAGCCCGGATGGGTATCGCGCGGACCTTCCAGAACATCGCCTTGTTCAAAGGCATGACCGTACTCGATAACCTGATGGCTGGCCGCTACCTGCACACCAACGCCAACTTTCTTGAAGTGGCGCTGCAGATGCCGCGTGCGCGCCGCGAGGAGACGCGCAACCGCGAGGCAGTCGAAGAGATCATCGAGTTCCTTGAGGTCCAACAGATTCGCAAGACGCCCGTGGCGCGCCTGCCTTACGGACTGCAGAAGCGGGTCGAACTCGGGCGCGCTCTCGCAGCCGAGCCCAAGATTTTGCTGCTCGACGAGCCTATGGCTGGAATGAACATCGAGGAGAAGCAGGACATGTGCCGCTTCATCCTCGACGTCAACGATCACTACGGCACCACCGTGGTTTTGATCGAGCACGACATGGGTGTGGTCATGGATATCTCGGACCGGGTCGTGGTGCTCGATTACGGCAAGAAGATCGGTGACGGCACACCCGATGAGGTGCGGTCCAACCAGGACGTCATCAACGCCTATCTCGGCGTAGCGCACTGAGGATCAGCCATGAACAATTATAGCTTCTTTTTCGAGGTTCTGATCGGCGGTTTGCTGTCGGGGCTGATGTATTCGCTCGTCGCCCTCGGCTTCGTGCTGATTTATAAGGCGTCGGGGGTTTTCAACTTTGCCCAAGGCGCGATGGTCTTCCTCGCGGTTCTTTCGTTCGTCGGGTTCATGGAGTTGGGGCTGTCGTTTTGGGCCGCACTGCCGGTGACAATTGCGATGATGGTCCTTGTCGGCATGGCGACGGAACGGTTCGTTCTACGTCCTCTCGTCAACGAGAACGAGAATACCTTGCTGATGGCCACGATAGGCCTTTCGTTTGTCATCGAAGGCGCAGCGCAGCTCGCATGGGGGGTGGATGTCCGCCGCATCGATCTGGGCATCAAGGATGAACCCCTGCGCTGGCCAGCCGAAAATTTCGGCGTGTTCATTAGCGCGCTCGACCTGACCGCCGGTGTGGTCGCGGCCGTCATGGTCACCTTATTGGCGATGCTGTTTTCGATGACCAAGGCCGGCCGCGGTCTGCGTGCTGTCGCCGACGACCCGGCAGCTGCGATGTCGATTGGCATTCCGTTGCAACAAATTTGGATGCTGGTTTGGGCGGCAGCCGGTGTGGTCGCGCTCGTGGCTGGCATGTTGTGGGGCGCGCGCAGCGGCGTGCAGTTCGCGCTCGTCCTGTTGGCATTGAAAGCCATGCCGGTGCTGATCATCGGCGGTTTCACGTCGGTGCCTGGCGTCATCGTCGCCGGTCTGATTGTGGGTGCGTTTGAAAAGCTCGCCGAAGTCTACCTCGGCCCCTCGATCGGCGGTGGCATCGAGGGCTGGGCGCCCTACATGCTCGCGGTCTTGTTCCTGCTCATCCGCCCCGAAGGTCTGTTCGGCGAGAAAATCATCAGGCGCGTTTGACATCGCGGCCATCTGGAGACTGCCATGTTCTATCGAGAAGCCGGTCAGTTCCGAACAAGCTACGCGCAGGATCAACAAATCCTGCCGCTGTGGCAGGACAAGCTCGGCATGGCCGCCATGCTGGTCGTGGGCTTTTGCATTGTTCCGTTTTTCGCCAGCAACTATTGGCTGAGCGCTTTGCTGATCCCCTGGTTGATCCTCTCGCTGGTCGCCCTTGGACAGAACATCTTGATGGGCTATGCGGGGCAACTGTCCCTTGGAGCTGCCGGGTTTATGGCGGTTGGTGCGTTCGCTTGTTACAACCTGATTTTGCGCATTGAGGGTATTCCGTTCCTCGTGGCGTTATTCCTGTCAGGGCTGTGCTCGGCCGCCGTCGGCATTGTCTTTGGCCTGCCAAGCCTTCGCATTCGCGGCCTCTATCTGGCGGTTGCAACGCTGGCGTCGCAATTCTTCATCGTGTGGGCGCTCGATAAGTTCGGCTGGTTCAAAAACTACGACGTCGCCGGCGTGATCACCGCACAGCCGATCGTGATCTTCGGGCACACGTTTGCTTCCCCTCAGGAAAAATACATCGTTGTTTTAGCCGTCGTCGCGCTGCTGGCACTGGCGGCGAAGAACATGGCGCGCGGCAGCATCGGACGCGGCTGGATGGCGGTCCGCGACATGGACGTCGCCGCCGAGGTCACCGGTTTGCCGCTGATGCGCACAAAGCTTCAGGCATTCGCCATCAGCTCGTTTTATTGTGGCGTCGGCGGCGCGCTATTCGCCTTCGCCTACCTGCAGACCGTTGAACCTTCGGCGTTCACGATCGACCTCTCATTCCGCATTCTGTTCATGGTGATCATCGGCGGGATCGGCACCATCTTGGGCTCGTTCCTGGGTGCTGGATTCATCCTGCTGACGCCGATCTTCTTGAACATCCTATTCCATACCGTGTTCGGCAAAGCGGTCGACGCGACGATCGCGTCGGCGCTCGAACAGATCATCTTCGGCATGATGATCATCATGTTCCTGATTTTCGAACCTAACGGGCTCGCCCGCATCTGGTCAGTCACCAAAGAGCGGTTGCGGCTGTGGCCGTTCTCGCGCTGAGGCCCCCGCCTCTGAGCGAGACAGGTGAAGTGCAGTCAATAAACACATCCTGCAAAAAGGAGTGCTTACAATGGAGGAGACACCAAGCATGTTGGCCAAGATGAAACGATTGATTGGTCCCATCGTCGCGTGCGCCGCTCTGGCGTCTGCGGCGACCGCCTCGTATGCCGCAGAACAATACTTTGGTATTCCAAGCAGCCGGGTCGGTCCCTATGCGGCCATGGGCACCGGCTACTACGGTGGCATCATCGACTATATCAACTACGTGAATATGAAAGAGGGTGGCGTCAACGGGGTGAAGCTCACCTACGAGGAATGCGAGACCGAGTATAACGCGGCCCGCACCGTCGAGTGCTATCAGCGCTTGCTGCAAAAGGGCGATCAGAAAATGGTCGTCTTCGACGTTCTGGGCACCCCTGGCGCCTATGCTGTGATCGGACGAATGGCCGCCGACAATGTCGTTCTCGCCCAGTACGGATATGGCCGGACCGACGCAGCCGATGGCCGGGTCTGGCCGTGGGTGTTTGGCGCTCACAGCAACTATTGGTCGCAGATCGCCGTCCAGATGAACTTCATGGCCCAGAAGGAGGGCGGCATCGAGAAGATGAAGGGCAAGAAGATCGTGCACCTTCACATCGACAGCGCGTTCGGGCGTGAACCCTTGCCGGCCATGCGCTTGATTGCCAAGGATTGGGGTGTCACGCTCATCGAAATCGCTGTTCCCGCGCCGGGACTGGAGCAACAATCGCAGTGGCTGCAGATCCGCCGCGAAAACGCCGACTGGGTGACGTTCTGGGGTGCTGGCTCCGGCATGAACTCGACGGCCATCACGACGGCCGCCCGCATCGGTTTCCCGCGCGAGAAGATGATTTACGTCACCTTCGGCGGAGCTGAAGAGGACATGATCCCGGCAGGTGAAGCTGCAAAGGGCACGTTTGTCACCGCGAATGCGGTCCCGGGCAAGAGCTTCCCGCTCGTCCAGGATATCGAGAAGGTCGTCTACGGCGCCGGCAAGGGCAACTTGTCAAACACGGCACGCATCGGCACCGTCTACTGGAACCGTGGACTGTCGGCTGCGGTCATGTGGGTCGAGGCGTTACGCAACGCGCAGAAGATGAGCAACAAGGTCGGCAAGCCCGTCACTGGTGCCGAGTTCCGCGACGGCTATGAAGCGCTCAACATGTCGCCAGAGCGGCTCAAGGAACTGGGCATCGAAGGACTGGTCCCACCGTTCAAGCTGTCTTGCGCCAATCACGAGGGCGCTGGCAAGTTCAAGATGATGCAGTGGGATGGCGCGAAGTTCCAGCTCGTTTCAACCGACTGGGTCGCTCCGCCCGACCCGAAGTTTGTCCGAAACCTGATCGAGGAATCTGCGGCAAAGTATGCGGCAGAAAACAAGATCACACCGCGCACCTGCCAGTGATGCGGCCAGTGACGCGGCGAGCTTAGCTCACGTTCGCCACATCGACCGGCAGGATGGAAGCGGCACGTCCCGCTTCCATCCTTGCCCCCAATCCCGGCCGTCGCGAGGAACCTGGACATGAAGCTCTTCGATCTACCCACTGAGCAGGCAGGCGCCGCCGCCGCAGTTGCCGCAGCGCCCGTGCTGGCCGTCAAGAATATCGAGGTCATCTACTCGTCGGTCATCCTCGTGTTGCGCGGTGTTTCGTTGGTTGTGCCGCAAGGCAAGATCGTCGCGCTATTGGGCGGCAATGGCGCTGGCAAAAGCACCACGTTAAAATCAATTTCGACCCTCCTAGCGTCGGAAAACGGCGCCGTCACCAAAGGCTCGATCGAGTTCCGCGGCAAGCGAACCGACCAGATGGAGCCGGGCGATCTCGTCGGCATGGGAATGGTGCAGGTCATGGAAGGCCGCCGCTGCTTCGGCCACCTGACGGTCGAGGAGAATCTGATCACGGGTGCCTACGCGCGGTCTATTTCCGGCGCGCGGCTGCGCGGGGAGCTCGAAAAGATCTATGACTATTTCCCGCGGCTCAAAGTCCGCCGTAAGAGCCTCGCTGGATACACGTCGGGTGGTGAGCAGCAAATGACGGCGATCGGTCGCGCGATGATGGCAAAGCCAAACACGCTTCTGCTCGACGAACCGTCGATGGGGCTAGCACCGCAGATCGTTGCCGAAATTTTCGAGATCGTCCGAGACTTGAACCAGAAAGAGGGCGTCAGCATTCTTCTCGCCGAGCAGAACACCAACGTCGCCCTGAAATACGCCGACTATGGTTATATTCTGGAAAGCGGGCGCATCGTTATGGATGGTCCAGCAAAAGCACTGGCCGAAAACCCGGACGTGAAAGAATTCTACCTCGGCATGTCTTCGGATGGCCGCAAGAGCTTCCGCGACATGAAATCCTATCGGCGCCGCAAGCGTTGGATTTGACGACGATCGATACGCGTCTTGCAGCCAAATTAGGATTGCATCAGCCTTCGGGGTGCCCAGGCTGCGATTTGGACGATGCACTTCGAATTCAAAAATGCGGCCAACCCTGCCAGAAGCGGGACGTTGCAGGCTTTCAGCGTTCGGGTCGACTGCTCCTGACGGACACGATGCCGCCTGATATTGGTGTTGGTATTGGCGTTGCCGCTTGGAGCCGTGCCAAGGGGTGTTAACTCGAAAGCGGGTTCGCTTCTCTTCGGATTGCCAACTCGCTCTATCCCATTGTTTTTGAGCATATTCTTACGCTGAACCGTTCATATTTCGGCTAAAGGCGCAGCACGTGCCGCGCGAAGTTCAGGCCATTCATTGAACGTCAGATCGAACAGCTTGTCGCCCGCCTCGTTGAAGCCGACAACCGCGCCGTCATCGGCGCAGCTTGAAAAGCTTCAAGATCAGAAAAATTATTAAGGCAAGGTTCACTTTGCCAATACGGCGATGGCGTTGCGCGACCCACCTGACCATTAATTCCCGCTGGCTTAGATCGGGCACCCGACAGATCAACACGAAGCCTGCCAATCCGTGGTCATCGGCCATAACCACGCACTCTTGCGGATCAATTGCTCCTTCGCTGCAATGGGCAAGTCGCGCGTGCAGCTCAAAGCTATCCAGGACCCGCTCGGCATCGACGACGTCGGCGATCAGCGCGACATGCTTTGGATCGAACTCAACGCATAGTAGCCGGAGATCACCAAGACGCGTCTGGAGGGCTGCTAGCCGGTGGCGTGCCTTCGCAACATCAACTTTGAAGTTTGCCGAAGTCGGACCGGTTTGCAGATACCCACGATCGATCAGCAGGCGAGCTGATCGGCCTGTGGAACCAAATTTGCCCTGAGTTTCGATCCGATGCGCCCCGTGATTCCGAGCCAGCGCTTCAGTGCATCGATCGCACAACCTGAGCATGCGGAGCATTCAAATACTCGCAACGTGGCGAGGCCATTTTCCCAATAAAGCAGGGCGGGATCGCCGGTTTGGCTTAAAATCGGAGCGACGCAATTGGCCTTGACTGCAACCTGATCGAACCAGCTGTGTCCCATAACGCTTCACCATTTCGCGGTTTCACGCCTTGATAACGGCGATCGTCGCTAGGCGGTTTATGCCGAGCAAGTCTGCAACATACCTCAACGGTCACCACATCCGCCCCAAGCAAGCCGACCGTCTGATTGGTGGCGGGAGCAACCGCCATGGTCCAACCAGCACATTGATCGCGTTATGACTAAACATGTTGGACATCACTCCTGCCAAAGCGCCCGCTGAGACCCGCCTTACGCGCCACATCCGGCGCTCGTTATCAACGCCACATGCTGTGACCTTCAGAAATGGAAAGAAACTACGCCGGCTTACCTCCGGACGCCTTCGAGAAGGTCGATCCGGCCAACGATGATCTTTTCTACGCTGAGCCGCGGCTCGTTCGGCACATCGACGACGCTGCCGTTGCAGCATTGACTCGGCTTTACGCTGCAATGCTGCCGGAAAGAGGTGTGATCCTGGATGTGATGTCTGCTTGCGTCAGCCACCTGCCGCCGGACTTCACAGGTCGTGTGGTTGGTCACGGCATGAACGCTGATGAACTCGCCGCCAATCCTCAGCTTGACGACTTTTTCGTGCAGAACCTGAACCGCGAGCCCGCTTTGCCGCTCGACAATGCCACCTTCGATGCGGCGCTGTGCTGTGTTGGCGTGCAGTATCTGACGCAGCCGGATCGGGTGTTTGATGAATTGGCCCGGGTGTTGCGCCCGGGCGCGCCGATGATTGTCAGTTTTTCGAACCGTTGCTTTCCCACCAAAGCCGTCACGGTCTGGCGAGCACTCGATGCGCGCGGCCATACCGAGCTGGTTGCGTATTATTTGCATGGCGCTGGCTTCAGACAAATAACACCGCATGTCTTACGCGATGGGTTAGACAGCGATCCGCTCATTGCAGTGACTGGCTATCGGTAATCCGCGCTTCTCTATCGCCAATCGACACGATCGACCGCCGCCATCTACGATCGTAATCCCAAATGTCCACTACGCCGAACGTGAACATGCCAAAAAGAACCTCCCCTAAGGATATCAATCGCGTCGAGATTGCTGCTGATCTCGATGAGGTCGTGGTTGATAAGCGGGAGGACTGGCGCGCCTCGGATGCCAAAGCGCGCCGTCGTCAGCGGCGGTACCAACGGCTTTTGATCCGCGAACTGGTCAAGCAGCCCAACGCCACTGGCGAGGGCCCGGAAGACGACGACGATACGATCGACTAAACTCCCTGTTGTCATCGGCATTATAAAACTGACCCAGACGGCAACTCGGATCTGACCCACCACATCAGGCAGCGCCTTTTACAAGCGCACGTTACTTATAGACAGCGCGTCGATCGGCGAAAGTGCGCACGCGCTTGCGCCATGCACGATAACTGCGCGGCTTAAGATTTGATCGCATAATGGCTTTTACTTGGTCGGCACTGACCCCGTGCAGTAGCGCGATCGCTTGAAAGCTCACATGATCGCTCAGAGCCATTTCAATGATCTCGTGAACGGCACCCAGTTCCAGCTGACTCTCGCGCATGTTGGTTCCAGTCCTGGCTCGAAGTTGTCAGCTCCGGCACTTCCCGCCGTATCCAGCACCGCGTTACCCGGCAGATGCACTTCTGGGTCATGTTGTACTCAGCGCTATGTGCCAAAAACCGCAACTACCGAATTGGCCGGTGCTTCGGGGTTTTCCGCTTAGCTTTTGAAGGCTAACCTGAACTATTCAC
>Ga0163144_10030770_pt1 | contig 10259 bp, 6 predicted proteins | sample OliLak19BULKMAT1_FD_123175 | JGI IMG/M metagenome (GOLD analysis project Ga0163144, IMG submission 123175) | Freshwater microbial mat bacterial communities from Lake Vanda, McMurdo Dry Valleys, Antarctica - Oligotrophic Lake LV.19.BULKMAT1 | ecosystem: Environmental > Aquatic > Freshwater > Lake...
ACCCCACCATCCGCATCTCGCCACCCACTCCCCCCTCCACACGCACCCACGTCTAGCCTCCAACTAGCAACCCCATGCCCACACCCAAACCCATTCCCGCGGTCTTCCTTGACCGGGACGACACCCTTATCGATACCGACGGCACCACCGCCGACCTCCGCGTCCCAGGTGACCTGCTTATCCCCGCACGCGTCAAACTCCTCCCGGGCGTCGGCCCCGCGCTGCGCAGCCTCGCCGCCCTCGGCTACCCGCTGGTGGTCATCAGCAACCAAGGCGGCGTCTCCCGCGCTATGGGCACACTCCATGACGTCGAAGCCACCAACGACGCCCTCCGCGCCCATCTTCTTCCTCACGGCGTAACCCTGGCCGCCTGCTACTACTGCCCCTTCGCCTCCAGCGGGCACACGCCCCCTTTCAACACCGATCACCCCTGGCGCAAGCCCGAGCCCGGCATGTATCTCGCCGCCGCCCGCGAGCTTCATCTCGACCTTTCACAGAGCTGGGCCGTGGGCGACAAAGCACGCGATCTGCAGGCCGCCGCCGCCGCGGGCCTCGCGCTCAAACGCTGCATCTTGCTAACGCGCGGCCCTGCGCCGCAGCCCTTGCCTTGGGGCCTGACTTGCCCGAGCGTCGTCGACGCCGCACGCCACATCGCCGCCGCCAGCCCGTTATCCTGACCCCCTCCCGCGCCTGACCCCACGCCCAACGCCCCACACTCAGCCTCCCGCGATCAGCACCCCGCGCTCACACCCTGCACCCCGATGTTCACCGCCCCGCGCATCTTGATCCACCTGCCCTCGTGGGTTGGTGACACCGTCATGGCCACACCCGCCATGGCCCTGCTTCGCCATCACCTGCCCAAGAGCATCATCGTCGGCCTCGGCCGCCCAGGTGCCGCCGAACTCCTCGCCGGCTCCGAGCACCTCCTTGACGAAGTCATTGAGGCCGACACCCGCACCACCCTCGGCCCCGCCAAGGTCGCCGGCCGCCTGCGCCCGATGAAGCTCGACGCCGCACTCATCCTGCCCAACTCCTTCGCCAGCGCCATCACCGTCCGCCTCGCGGGCATTGAGCTGCGCGTCGGCTATGACCGCGACGGCCGCGGCATGCTCCTGACCCACAAGCTCCAGCCCGCCAGACGCCTGAGGCCAGGCGTCGGCGCTGACGCCGCCTGGGCCCCCGTCTCCGCCGTCGACTACTACCTCATAGCCGCCCACGAACTCCTGCTCGCCCTTATCGCCGGCGAGCGCCTCGTCCCCCAGCTCTCAGACCCGCCCATCGCCCTCGAGCTCGGCACCGCCCGCACCCAAGACCAGCTCGCGCAAGACATCCTCGCCCGCGCCGCGCTGCTCAACCACGCCAGCAAGCCCCTGCCCTACGCCCTGCTCAACCCCGGCGGCAACAACCCCGCCAAACGCTGGCCTGTCGAACGCTTCGCCGCCGCCGCGCACCACCTCATCACCAAGCACAACCTCCGCGTGCTCATCAACGGCGCGCCCTCCGAACGCAACCTTTGCGCGCTGATCGCACAGGCCATCACCCTTAATCAGCCCGCCCACGCGCACTTGGTCGCCAGCCTGCCTGACCTCGGCGGCACCATCGGCTCGCTCAAAGCCCTGACCCGCGACGCACGCCTCATGGTCACCAACGACACCGGCCCACGACACGTCGCAGCCGCCTTCGCCACACCCTGCGTCACCCTCTTCGGCCCCACCGACCCGCGCTGGACGACACTCCCCGACGCCTTCACACGCCCCGGCGTCCCACGCGAAGTCGTCCTCGTCGCTGACCCCACGCTCCCGCCCAGCGAGGTCGCCGACGACCACCCGCAACGCTGCCGCATCGACCGCATCGCGACACAAACCGTGCTCGCCGCCATCGACCGCGTCCTGGCCTAACGCACTGCTGCACACCTGCACATGCGCACATCGGCACGTCAGGACCCCTCGCGCCCGTTCACCATTGCCTCTCTTGATCCTCCGCCCTCTCACCGGCGCGCTCGCTCTGCGCTTCCGCCTCCCTCCCCTTGCTTTCGTACCTCCCGCTCGCCACACTCTTGTTCATGCCCGCGCTCCGCACCGCCGACGTCCTGGTCCTCGTCGGCTACCTCCTCCTGCTCATCGCCACCGGCATCGTTCTGGCCCTGCGCGCCCGCCGCCGCGCCGCCAACGCCCGCACCACTACCTCCACGAGCCCCGCCCGCGAGTACTTCCTCGCCTCGCGCTCCATGCCCACTTGGGCCGTCGCGCTCTCGATCCTCGCCACCGCCCAGAGCGCCGCCACCTTCCTTGGCGCTCCCCAGCAAGGTGCCAGCGGCGACCTCCGCTATCTGCTGGGCAACCTCGGGGTCATCCTCGCCGCGCTCGTCACCTGCCTGGTCTTCCTGCCAACCTACTACCGCCTCAACCTACAAACGCCCTATCAACTCCTTGAGCTCGCCTTCGGCCCCGGCACACGCCGCCTCGCCAGCGCCTGGTACCTGCTCGGACGCCTCATGGCCTCCGGCGCTCGCGTCTACATCGGTGCCGTGCCCTTCTGCCTCGCCCTCACCGGCGAAGTCACGCCCCACGGCCTGCTCATTGCCGTCGCCGCCTTCATGCTCTTTGGCGCCCTGTTCACCATTGCCAGCGGCGCACGCGGCGCCATCTGGACCGACGTGGTCCAAGTCGCCGTCTACCTCGGCGCACTCGCCGTCATCACACTCGTAGTGCTCAACCGCCTCCCCGGCACCACGCTCGAAGCCCTCCACAGCGCCCTTGATCGCCCCGCCAACGCGCCCCTCATCATCCTGGGCCCACTCACAGACTCCGCCGACCTCTGGCGCACCTTCACACCGCTTACCGCCATCACCGGCGTTGCGCTCCTCAACCTCGCCTTCTTCGCCATGGACCAAGACCTCACCCAGCGCCTGCTCGCCTGCAAGTCCGCCGCCCACGCCACACGCTCGCTGCTCTTCAGCGCTGTCGCCGTCACGCTCCCGGTCGTCGCCGGCTTTGTCACCCTGGGCCTGCTGCTCTCAAGCTACTTTCACCAGCTCGATCCGAGCCTCATTAACCCCGCCGCCGCACCCATCGCCGACGACCGCCTGCTCGTCTTGTTCGCACTCGCCCACAGCCCCGCGGGCGTCGCCGGCCTCATGCTCGCCGGCGTGCTCGCCGCCGGCCCCGCCGGAATCAACAGCTCGCTCAACGCCATGGCCAGCAGCTTCATCACCGACCTCTACCGCCCACTGCGCCCACGCACCACCGACGCGCAAGCCGTCCGCGCCGGACGCGTCGCCATCCTGGTCATCGGCCTGCTTATGGCCGGCTTCGCCGCCCTCTGCGTCCTCTGGCACCGCGCAGGCAACCTCTCGATCATCGACTTCGCAATGTCCGTGATGATCTACGCCTACGCCGGTCTCGCAGGCGTCTTTCTCGCCGCCGTCGCCTTCCGCAAACTCCCGCCGCTCGCAGGCCTCATCGCCCTGCCCGCCGGCACACTCACCGTCATCCTCCTGGGCACAGTCAGCGTCCCCGCACCAACCCCCACCGGCCACGCACCGCTCGCCTGGCCCTGGCAGCTCGTCGGCGGCACGCTTGTCGCCTTCGCCGTCTGCGCCATCGCCCGCGTCGCGAGCAACCGCACGCCCACCTCACAGGCCAACACCCAGCCCTAAATCTCAGCTCTAAACGCCGGCCTCTAAACCCCCAGCGCACTACGCAGCACGCCCGCCTTCGCCAGCGTCTCGCGCCACTCGCTGCCCGGGTCACTGTCGGCCACGATCCCCGCGCCGACCCCATACCGAAGCTCGCCCCCAGGCGCAAACACCCCGCGCTCGTGCGCCCCGCGAACCTCCGCGGTCCTGATCGCCACGCTGAACTGCGCTCGCCCGCAGTCACTCACATACCCAATCGCCCCGCAATACACCCCGCGCGGCACCGGCTCAAGCGACCTGATCAGCTCCATCGCCCGCACCTTCGGCGCCCCCGTCACGCTCCCAGGCGGGAACGTCGCCCGCAGCAGCCCCTCAAGCCCCACGCCCTCGCGCAGCACGCCACGCACCTGCGCCGTAGCTTGAAAAATCCCGCCCCCCGCGTGCGCTTCCACCCCCCGTGGCACCTCTACGCGCACGCTCCCCACCTCGCACACCCGCCCCAAGTCGTTCCGCATCAAGTCCACGATCATCGTCAACTCGGCGCGCTCCTTTGCGCTACCCAGCAGCTCGCCAATATCTTCCGCACGCGACCGCGTCCCCTTCATCGGGCGCGTCCGCACCACCCAGCTTCCGTCCGCAGCCCCACCCCCACCACCCCCACCTCCACCATCCACACTCCCACGCCCACCCCGCTCCACGCTCAAAAACAGCTCAGGGCTCGCCGAGACCACCGCGCGCCCCGGCACTTCTACATACGCCCCATACCACGGCCGCGCCGTACGCAGCAGCCGCACAAACAGCCCACGCGCGCTGCCCGCAAACGTCCCGCCCAGCACGTGCGTCAGGTTCGCCTGATACACGTCCCCCGCGCCAATCGCCTCCAGCACACGACGCACCCCCGTCACATACCCCGCCTCACCCGTAGCGCTCGTCAGCTCGCCGCACGCAAATCGCGCGCCCCCTTCCGCGCGCCGGTCCGCGCCCACTTCCGCGCCCAGCCGCGGCGGGTTCGGGCCCACGCCTATGGCCGTCCCATCACGATCAATCACCAGCGCCGACGCGCACCGCAGCCACAACCCCTCACCTGCAATACCGCCAATCCCCGCGCCGACCCTTGGCTCGATCAATCCGCCGAGCTCATACCCCAGCACACCAACCCACCCACCCACAAACGGCAAGCCCGCCGCGTTAGCCCCGCCACACATCACTCCTGCGCCCACACCCGCGCCCACTCCCACGCCCGACCCCTCCAGCGGCGGCGTCAACCCCACGTGCGCAGCCGTCGGCTCAGCAATAATCGTCCACCGCCCAGCGTCATGCTCATCGCCTGATGTCAGCACCACCACCGGCGAGCTCGCCGCACCCAATAGCCAATCGCACGCTACAACCGCCCCGCGCGTAAGCCCGCCGCCACCCACCGGCACACGCGCGCCGACTTGCCGCGATTGGTTCAGCTCACTCAAGCTCGCATCTTTGTCCGCCGCCGGGCGTGCCGCCCAACGCCCCGAACGTTCGGCCCCTTTTTTAGCCCCGGACGCAACCTTTCCGCAGAATCCCCGCCCCCCAAACCCACATTTTCTGACCGATTTCACCCCCTCTGCGCCCTCCAACCTGGCAAACACCCGCGCCCAACGCCCCCGGGGCTCGAACCGGAGCACCCAACGTCCTAAAATGCCAGCCCGACGTTCCGGCCAAGAGGCCCAAACTTCGGGCCTGCGCACAACCCCGCACCGTGTGGGAACATGCACAGCCAACCAACGACGAAGTTAGCACGCCAGCCGCCCACGCGCGCCGGCCACCCTGATCTGTTGTCCCGCCAAGGAGCTCTCATGCCGTCCCCCTCCTCGACCAAGAAGGTCCCCGCCCGCGCCGCACTCAACGGCTCCGCCAACGGCGCGCACGCCAAGCCCATCACCGAAAAAATCCAGATCACCGGCAAGGCCACGCCTAGCAAGCTCCAGGCTCACAAGATGGTCTATTACTTTGGCAAGACCCGCGTCGACGGCGACGCCTCGCTCAAGCAGCTCCTCGGCGGCAAGGGCGCCAACCTCGCCGACATGTGCGTCATCGGCCTGCCCGTGCCCCCGGGCCTCACCATCACCACCGAGACCTGTGACGCCTACTACCGCGCAGGCATGCGACTGCCCGTCGGCCTCATGAATGAGGTCAAAAAGTACATCTCCATGCTGGAGAAAGAGACGAGCAAGAGCTTCGGTTCACCCGACAACCCGCTGCTGCTCTCCGTCCGCTCAGGCGCCGCCGTCTCCATGCCCGGCATGATGGACACCATCCTCAACCTCGGCCTGACAGACGTCGCCGTCGAGGGCCTCGCCACGCTCACCAAGAACAAACGCTTCGCCTACGACGCCTACCGCCGACTCATCAACATGTTCGGTGATGTCGTCATGGGCATACCCCACCATAAATTCGAGGACGCCTTCAAGCACATCAAGGCCAAGTACAAGGCCGAGAGCGACAACCAGGTCCCCACTGACGGCATCGTCGAGCTCTGCGAAGCCTACAAAGAAGTCTTCCGTAGGCACATCGGCGAGGTCTTCCCCCAGAACCCGCACAAGCAGCTCGAGCTTGCCATCGAGGCCGTCTTTAAGTCCTGGAACGGCGACCGCGCCATCTCTTACCGGCGCATCCAGGGCATCGCAGGCCTCAAGGGCACTGCCGTCAACGTCCAGGTCATGGCCTTCGGCAACATGGGCGAAGACTGTGGCACCGGCGTCGGCTTCACTCGCAACCCCGCCACGGGCGAGAACAAGTTCTACGGCGACTTCCTCATCAACGCACAGGGTGAAGACGTCGTCGCCGGCATCCGCACCCCCAAGCTCATCGACGAGATGCCCAAGTGGAACAAGCGTGTCTACGACGAGCTCCACAAGATCAAGACCAAGCTCGAAAAGCATTACAAGGACATGCAAGATATCGAGTTCACCATCGAGCAGGGCAAGCTCTACATGCTTCAGACCCGCACCGGCAAGCGCACCGGCGCCGCCGCCGTCAAGATCGCCTGCGACATGGTCAAAGAGCGCCTGATCACCGAGAAGGAAGCCGTCCTGCGCATCCCCGCCGGCGACCTCACCCAGCTGCTCATCCCCATGTTCGACCCCGCAAAGCGCAAGACCGCCACCGTCGTCTGCGAGGGCATCCCCGCCAGCCCGGGCGGCGCCGTGGGCAAGATCGCCTTCACCGCCGCCGAGGCCGTCGAACGCAAGTCCGCTGGCGAGAAGGTCATCCTCGTCCGTGACGAAACCAGCCCCGAGGACGTCGAGGGCATGCACTCCGCTACCGGCATCCTCACCGCCACCGGCGGCCGCTCAAGCCACGCCGCCGTCGTCGCCGTCGGCTGGGGCAAGCCCTGCGTCGTCGGCGCAGGCGAGATGCACATCGACGTCAAGGCCGGCACGCTCAAAGTCGGCGGCAGAACCCTCACACGCGAAGACACGCTCTCCATCGACGGCGCCACCGGACAGGTCTTCCTCGGCGTCATCCCCACCATCGAGCCCGAGAAGCTCGGCGGCGACTTCGCCACCGTCATGCGCTGGAGCGACAAGTACCGCACCATCGACGTCCGCACCAACGCCGACACCCCCAACGACGCACGCAAGGCCCGTGAGTTCGGCGCACAAGGCATCGGCCTCTGCCGCACAGAGCACATGTTCTTCGAGGGCGACCGCATCCGTGCCATGCGCGAGATGATCCTCGCCGACAGCCTCGACATGCGCAAGAAGGCCCTCCTCAAGCTCCTGCCCTACCAGCGCGACGACTTCGTCGGCATCTTCACCGCCATGAAGGGCCTCCCCGTCACTATCCGCCTCATCGACCCGCCCCTGCACGAGTTCGTCCCGCACGAGGACAAGCCCCAGGCCGAGCTCGCCAAGCTCATGGGCATCTCCGTTGAGAAGGTCCGCCAACGCGTCGCCCAGCTCCACGAGGCCAACCCCATGCTCGGGCACCGCGGCTGCCGCCTCGCCGTCACCTACCCAGAAATCCAGGACATGCAGGTCCGCGCCATCGTTGAGGCCACACTCGACTGCCTCGCCAACGGCATCAAGGCCATGCCCGAGATCATGATCCCCCTGGTCGGCACCGCCAAAGAACTCGAGTTCCTCAAGGCCCAGGTCCTCGCCACCATCGAGGCGGTCAAGAAGGAAAAGGGCTGGAACAAGCGCATCGATATCCCCGTTGGCACCATGATCGAAGTCCCACGCGCCGCCGTCACCGCCGACCAGATCGCACACGTCGCCGAGTTCTTCTCCTTCGGCACCAACGACCTCACTCAGATGACCTTCGGCTACTCACGAGACGACATCGGCACCTTCCTCCCCGACTACCTCAAGCACGAACTCCTCCCGGGTGACCCCTTCGTCTCACTCGACGTCGACGGCGTCGGCCTCCTCGTTGAAATGGGCATCGCCAAGGGCCGCTCCGTCAACGACAAGCTCAAGATCGGCATCTGCGGCGAGCACGGCGGAGACCCCAAGTCCGTACACTTCTGCCACAAGGTCGGCATGGACTACGTCTCTTGCTCGCCTTACCGCGTCCCCATCGCTCGCCTCGCCGCCGCGCAGGCCGCCATCATGTACGAGAAGAAGTAAACCCCAACCCCAACCACAACCGCGCCGGCCTTCGGGCACCAGGTTCCTCTACTTCTTCAAACTCTAACCGCCCCCAAGCTCCGCACCTCGCGGGGCTTTTTCTATCAGCGCTGACTGCCTCGCCTAGAAGTGATTTTCACCCTGCCTTCTTACCTTCCGCGGTGCGGGTTTATAACCCGCCGCGCCGTCGCGTGGGGCAGAATTCCACCCTGCCTTCTTCTCTTCTCGGTGGCGGCTTTCCAACCCCGGTGTCTTTCGCTCCTAGCACTCCCCCACCGCCACGTGCCTTTCGCCAAAAACATCCGCGCCCTCCGCGTCTCTCCTCGAACCGCCTTCAAGCCGTGTTCAAGCGGCTAACGACCTTCAAGCTCCCCCTCACTCCCGCGTCGCCAACCTACAGAACATCTCCACGCCAAGCGGGATCGCCGCGTCATTAAAGTCAAACTCCGGCTGGTGCAAGCTCGCCGTACGCTCCGCACCCCCGGGGTTCAGCCCCAGGCAGAAGAACACGCTCGGGCACAGCCGCGCGTAATAGCTAAAGTCCTCCCCGCCCATCGTCGGGTGCTCAATCCGCACAACCCGCTCGCGCCCCAGCGCCCCGTCGGCCAGCTCAAACCACGCCGCCGTCAGCGCCGGGTCGTTGTGCGTCACCGGGTACCCGTCCTCCCAATGAAGCTCCGCCGTACATCCAAACGCCATCGCCGTCCCGCTCACAATCTCACTCAGCCGCCGCTTGGCCAGCTCGCGCGTCGAGCCCTTCAGGCACCGCAACGTCGCCGCAAAGCTCGCGGTCTGTGGCAGCACGTTCACCGCCGTCCCCGCCTGCACGATGCACACGCTGACCACCACGCTGTCCGTCGGCGCCACGCTCCGGCTCGCCACGCTCTGCACCGCCGTGATGCAATGCGCCATCGCCAGCACCGCATCGCGCCCCTGGTGCGGATAAGCCGCATGCGACTGGACGCCGCGGATGGTCACCCGCAGCTCGTCCGTGCTCGCCAGCAGCGGGCCCGGGCGCGTCCCCACGCTCCCCAGCGCGATGTCAGGCCACCCGTGCAGCCCATACATCTCCGCAATTGGCGTCCCGGTGATCCGCCCCTCAATCAGCCCCTCGTCGCACAGCCGCTCGCCGCCGCCACCGCCCTCCTCCGCCGGCTGAAACACCAGCGTCACCGCCCGTGGCCGTCGCACCCGCGCCAGCACCCGCGCCACACCCAGCATGATCGCCGTATGCCCGTCGTGCCCGCACGCGTGCATCTTCCCCGGCACCGCGCTCGCGTACGACAAGCCCGTCTGCTCCACAATCGGCAGCGCGTCAATGTCCGCCCGCAAACCCACCGACGCCAGCCCCCCGCCATGCGCCCCGCCAATTTCCCCGCCACGCGCACCGCCACGCGCGCCAGACACACCCGCCTCATCAGTCGCCGGCAGGTGCGCCACCACGCCCGTCCCGCCCGCCAACCCGTCGATGGTCCGCAGCCCAAGCCCGCGCAGCTCGCGCGCAATCACCCCCGCCGTTCGCACCTCCTGATACGCGATCTCCGGGTGCATGTGCAGATCGTGCCTTATCGACACGACCTCCGACAGCTCACGCTCACTCAACGCCATGCCCAAAGTGCTCATGCCCCAAGGCTAGCAAAGTTCGTGTGCACCCGCCCTTAAAGTCGCCAAGAACCTACTGATCAGCCCGGGGCCGCTCATGGAAACGGGCCGTGTAGTTCGATCACGGCCGTCGCGAGCTGCTGTTTCCAGTTGAGAACCTCGTCCGTCTTGCGATTCGCCGACTTCATCCCGGGAATCAACGCGTGCCCACGCCTCGCAGGGCCCGAGGCTGACTCGGGCAACGGGTCTGCGACCACAGAAAGCCCTAACCTCTCAAGGTCCGACACCCGCAGGCTCGCTATCCAAAACGTCGACTTTCCCACACGCGGGACCGCAGCCATCTCCTCCGCCGTCTGGTATTTCATGCGCGTCACTGAAAGACCGCCCACGTCGCGCTCCGAGTGCGGGCTGAA
>Ga0163144_10030771_pt1 | contig 10258 bp, 9 predicted proteins | sample OliLak19BULKMAT1_FD_123175 | JGI IMG/M metagenome (GOLD analysis project Ga0163144, IMG submission 123175) | Freshwater microbial mat bacterial communities from Lake Vanda, McMurdo Dry Valleys, Antarctica - Oligotrophic Lake LV.19.BULKMAT1 | ecosystem: Environmental > Aquatic > Freshwater > Lake...
GGAGCTTGCCGCGTGCACGCACGATCTGATCGTTCGGTAACAATCCCGATTTTGCGGCCGGCGACCCTTGCACCACCGAACGGATGACCACGCCTGCCGTCACGATGTCGCGCGGATTGTCGGTGGGTGAGGTCAGCAGTTTCTCTCCGATCCACGGACGTCGAACGCTTCCATGCTCCAGCAGATCGTCGACAATTCGACGGGCCCGGTTGATGGGAATCGCGAACCCGAGCCCGATGGACCCGCCACTGGGTGAATAGATGGAGGAGTTGACTCCCACCACATCCCCCAACGCGTTGACCAATGGACCTCCGGAGTTACCGGGATTGATGGACGCATCGGTTTGAATCATTCCGACGTAGATGCCGCTCCCTTCGCTGCGTCCGATGAGATTTCGACCCGTGGCGCTGATGACCCCCGCCGTGACGCTCGGTTCGGTGTTTCCGAGCACGAAGCCGAACGGATTGCCGATGGCGATGGCCCATTCGCCGATGAGGAGTTGTTCGGAGTTGCCTAACGTAACGACGGGCAGGTTGCGCGCCTCGATCTTGATGACCGCCAGGTCGTTTGTCTCGTCGATGCCCAGCAGCTTGGCACTGTACGTCTTGCCGTCGCGAAGCATGACCGAGATCGTGCTCGCCCCGCTCACGACGTGCGCGTTGGTGACGATGACACCTTCGGGGCGAATGATGAAGCCGGAGCCCAAGCCGGGTTGCACCTGCTGTCCCGAGCGTCCGCCGAAGAACTGCTCGAACACGTCGACCGGAACGCGGGCGACGGTCTCGGTCTGCACCGTCACCACGGCGGGCGACACCTTGGCCACGGACTGGGTGATCGCGGTGCGGCGCGAGGCGTCGATCTGCGTGGACGGCACACTCGCGCTCGCCGATTCCTGGAGCGATGCGGCGGTGGCGGCGGGGGTGCCGGTGTCGCACGCCGAGCCTAACGAGATGGCGAAGGTGGCGACGATCGCACGAGGGTTCATGCCGGTTGCCTGCCGCGCGCGCGCGCCGTGACGTCGGGAAGCATCGCGTCCAGCGTTCGATCGGTCAGCGGATGGAGGAGGAGGTCGCGCACCGTCGAGACGTCGACGACGACGGCATCGGCGCCTGACGCGGCGCAGACGCCGAATTGCGAGGCACTCACCGGACACACCGCCACAATCTCGCACTCGATGAGGTGCATCTCGTAGATGGCGCGCATCTCGGAGAGTGTGTTGGCCAGATTGAGACCCAAGGCGTCGAGCGCGGCGACCGGAACCAGCACCGCCATCGCTCCCGCCTTGGCGGCGAGCAACGCCTGCGATGACGTGAAGACCATGGAGGCCGCCACCCGCGAGCCGTCGATCACGGCTCGATGCAACGATTCGAGAGTGGCGGCATCGAGGGGCATGTCAAGGACAAGCTGGTCGCTGAGTCGCGCCAGTTCGCGTCCTTCGTGATACAGCACACCCGCGTCGCGCGCGCCGACGGATACGATCACCGTGCCGTCGATGAGCCGCGACAGCTCCAGGGCTCGCACTCGCAGATCGTCCGCGGGCAGCTCCGCGTCAAGCATGGAGGCACTGACCAGTATCCCATCGGCCAAGCCGCAGGCCACGGCCCACCGCACGTCGTCCGGAGAGGCGGTCGCGATGTACGTCTTCATTCGGGGGCGAGGTAGAGGTCGCTCGGATAGCTCACGCGTTCGAAGAACAGCGCGTGCGCCGGCGCGGGGGGAGAGACCGCGTCGTTCGAGGACGCCAGCAGGAGACGCTGCATGTCGTCGGCAGGTCGTTTCCCACTCGCGATATCGAGCATGGTTCCCACGAGAAACCGCACCATGTGATGCAGAAAGCGATTTCCTTCGACTTGAAAAGTGAGTCCTCCGACACGATCGCACCACTGGCCATCGGTCACGATGCACCGATGGGGGTCGTTGTGCGGGGCCGTGCCGCGTACGGCGAAGGCAATGAAACAGTGGTCACCCATAATCTCCCGGGCAGCAGCATCGAGAGCGGCTCGATTGATTGGGCGGGCGTAGGCCCACTCGGTGCGTCGGCGAAAGGGTGAGTGAACCTCCGCATCCGTCCCAACATAATACGCATAACGGCGTGAGAGGGCGCTGAATCGCGCGTGAAACTCGGGGCGCATGGTGTGTACCGCCGAGACCCACACATCGGGGGGAAGGAGTGCGTTGAGTGCGCGGTGCAGCGAAGTCGCGCTCCATTTCTCCGGCACTCGAATCCCAACCGCCTGACCACGCGCATGCACACCCGCGTCGGTGCGGCCTGCCCCGTACGCTACGATCCTCGCGCCGCACAGTGTGGCGAGCACCCGCTCAAGCTCGCCCTGCACGGTTCGTTGCTTGGGCTGAACTTGCCAGCCGGCGAAGGAGGTCCCGTCATAGTGCAGCACGAGCTGCATGGTGCGCACCGACATCGGACTCAAACTTAGCTTCCCGGCACTTCAAGTCAAGCAAGGTGCGGAATGAGCCAAGCGATTGACTTCGCTCGATCTACACGATCACTTTGCTTCTCCACGCAGCCCCCAATGGAAGGGAGCAGCGCCTCGTCCATTCATGTCGACACGCAGCCTCCCTTCACTCGCGCACGCGCTGAGCGTCGCCCCCGATCTCGACGCGGCGCTTGTGGCGCTCGGCGAGGCCCTGTCCGAGTCTGACCGCTCCGCCATCGTCGGTGTATTTCGATACGACGGTCGACGCGACATGCTGCGCGAACGACTCACGCCCAGCGGAGGTACCGTGCTGCGCGCGACCGTGGACACCACGATCGACCACCTGCCGCCTGCGGCGCGCGCCATGGTTGCCACCGGGGGACAGTTCGTCGACCTGGGTGACCGCTCGTTGGAGTACGCGCGCCTCTTCGGGCTGACGCCCTTTGCCGATGGCGGCGTGCTCTCCCTTCGCGGCCTAACGACCGACGGCGATTTGTCGGCCATGCTCGCGCTCTACGAGCAGCGGCGCATGTTCGGCACGCGTACGAGTGAGCGCTTCGGGCCCTGTGTGGCGCTCTTCGAGCTGGCGTACGCGCGATACCACGAACGCGAAGCGCGCGACGAGGCGGTGCGTACGCTGGAAGACGTGACCCAGCGAGTGCACGGCGGGTACGTGAAAAAACTGGGGGCGTTGGAGGTGGAACTCGGGCGGGCCCGCGGCGTCGCGACGCAGGCCAGCGCCGCCGATGCCGATCGGTTGTTGCAGCTGGAGCGTGAGAGCGCCAGCGCGCAGGAGGAGGGGCGGCGCGCAACGCGCAAGGCCGATGCGCTGGAGCACCAGATCACGGCGGCCGTGGCACAACTCGAACAGGCGCACATCGAACTACATCGGCGCAACGAGTCGCTGCGACAGAAAACGCGCACCCTGTACCTCATCGAACGCGCGTTGCGGGTGGACAATACGGCGCACGATGATGCCCGCGCGCTGGTGGATGGACTGCTCGCGCTGGTGGGGGACGACATGCAGGCGCAGCGCTGCTCGTTGATGTTGCGCGCGCCCGAGCCCGAGATGTTGTACCTGGCGGCGGCCCGCGGGCTGGCGCCCAACATCGTGCTCGGCTCGCGCATTTCGTATGGCAAGGGCGTGGCCGGCATCGTGGCCGTCTCGCGCGAGCCGCTCCTGGTGCAGGACGCCGCCGAAGCCGATCGTCATCCACTGCTCCGCGACCAGTTCCTCACCACGGGGTCCTTCATCTCCTTCCCCCTCATCTATCGCGATGAACTGGTGGGTGTGGTCAACCTGACCAACCGGGCGAAGCGTGGCGTGTTCGTGGAAGAAGACGTGGAGCGGGTGAGTCTGCTGGGGCTGGTCATCGCCCTCATCGCCGCGAACGCGCGCCTTCCCGAGCGCCTGTTGGGGGAGATCGGTGAGCGCTAACGTGCTGCAGCAGGCTATTCGTCGGCTCGCCTTCGCCGAATCGCTCGGTGCGGACGAGGCAGCCGCGGCCTTCGGCGCCATCATGCGAGGCGAGGCCACACCGACGCAGGTGGCGGCGTTGCTGATGGGTCTTCGTGTGAAGGGAGAGACCGTGCCAGAAGTCGCCGGCGCCGCCGCCGCCATGCGCGACGCCATGGTCACGCTGCGCGTCACGTCGCCCGAGTCGCTAGTCGACACCTGTGGCACGGGAGGCGGTACGGTAACCACGTTCAACATTTCGACCGCCGCCGCCCTGCTCGCGGCGGGACTAGGCGTTCGCATCGCAAAACACGGCAACCGGTCGTTTACCTCGCAGTGCGGAAGCGCCGACGTGCTGGAGGCGTTAGGCGTCCCCCTCGATGTCGCCCCATCGGTAATGGAGCGCTCGCTGCGCGAGGCCGGTCTCGTCTTCATGTTCGCCCCCAGCATGCATCCCGCCATGCGCCACGTAGGTGCTGTACGACGAGAGCTCGCCATTCCTACGGTGATGAACGTGGTCGGGCCGCTGGCCAACCCGGCGCGGGCGGGGCGTCAGGTGCTCGGTGTGGCCGAGCAGCGTCGATTGCCATTGTTGGCCGGAGCGCTGGCCTCGTTAGGTACGCAGCACGCGCTCATTGTGCACGGCGAGCCGGGCATGGACGAGGTGTCGCCGCTGGGGTCCACGAAGGTGCTCGAAGTCGTGGCCGGCGAGATTCGGGAGTGGCGCGTGGAGCCGGCCGACTACGGATTCTCGGGGTTTGTTGCCTCCGACTTGGCCGGCGGGAGCCCCGATGAGAACGCGCGCATTGTGCAAGCGGTATTGACCGGCCAGGGCAATGCGGCGGCGACGGCAGCGGTCGTGCTGAATGCGGCAGCCGCCCTGTACGTGGGGGCGATGGCACCGACCTTTGGCGACGCCGTGGAGCTGGCGCGAGATGGCATCGCGCGCAAGTTGGGACTCGAAGCGCTCGAGCGGCTGCGCGAAGCGTACCGCGCCGCCTGAGCGAATTCGCTGACGAGGCCCGCTCACTTCGCCCTGGACCACCTCAGTCCCGACGCCCTAGTACCGCCGAATCACCCCGACCACCACCCCCTGAATCGCGATGTCGTTTTCGTGTACGTAAATGGGCGACAACGCCTCGTTGGCGGGCTGTAGGCGCACCCGGCCATCCCGCTCACGATAGAACTTCTTGACCGTGGCGCCATTGTTGTCGAGTAGCGCGATGACCATCTCGCCATTTTCGACGCTGCGCCGCTCGTTGACGATCACGAAATCGCCATCGCGGATCTGCTCGTCGATCATGGAGTTTCCGCGCACCTTGAGCACGTAGTGGTCGCCGCTCCGGGTTACCAGCTCTTGCGGAACGGACATGGTCTCGTTGTGGGTAATCGCCTCGATGGGGAGACCGGCGGCCACGGTACCCAGCAATGGGAGCTCTACCGCCCGCGCAAAAATGTCTGACGGCAGAATTTCGATGGCTCGGCTTTCGTTGTAACTGCGGCGGATGTACCCCTTTCGCTCGAGGTTCGTGAGATGTTCGTGCACCGTGGCCAGCGAGTTATAGTTGAAGTGCGACGCGATCTCTTCGAAGCTCGGGGCATAGCCTCGATCTTCGGCGTACCCCTGCAGATAGTTCAGAATCTCTCGCTGCCGTTTGGTCAGCGGCATAGTCTGCTCCGCGCTGTGGTGGTCTGAGCCCGCACGACCGTTTGTCTGCGTTCCCGAACAACTGCCGAAGTTACGATAGCCGAAGAAGACCCGAAGTGCAAGACAATTTCACCTGGACGCCCCCCGTCGGACCCCTCGGCCGCCTCACGGACGCCGCCCATGCCCGCGCCGAGCGCATTGCGTCTCGCGTGGCCGAACTGCGCGACCAGGCACGAGACACCCCCCGTCCGACCTCCTTCGCGGCGGCGCTCGTACACGGCACCACGGTCGCCGTCATCGCGGAACTCAAGCGACAGTCGCCCTCCAAAGGCGTGCTCAACTCGGGCATACGTGCCTCCGACCGCGCACGGCGCTACGTGGCGGGGGGAGCGCGCGCTCTCTCGGTGCTGACCGAGCCCTCCGAGTTCGGGGGTGACAACCAGGATTTGATCGACGTGCGAGCGCATGTGCGAGTTCCCCTCCTCAAGAAGGATTTTCACGTGCATGAGGGGCAGGTCTGGGAAGCGCGAGCGCTGGGCGCGTCGGCCATCCTCTTCATCGCACGAGCGCTGGCCCCGGGGCAGCTCGCACGCTTGGTGGACGCGGCGTTCGAGGCGGGGCTTGAGCCCTTGGTGGAAATTCGAGACGAGCGTGAACTGCAACAGGCGCTCGCCACGCCCGCGCGAGTCATCGGCGTCAACGCACGCGATCTGGAAACGCTGGTTCTCGAGCCCGACGTGACGGCGCGAGTGCTGCCGGCCATTCCGGCGGACCGCGTACGTGTGGCCGAAAGCGGGATGACTAGCCCGGACGACGTGGCGCGGGCGGCCGCACTTGGGGCAGATGCGGTCTTGGTCGGCTCCTCCTTGTCGCTCGCTGCTGATCCCGAAGAACTTCTGAGAACCCTGAGCTGCGTGGAGCGCCACATTCATGGCCGTTGACATCAAGTTTTGCGGGATGACCCGAGGAGAGGACGTCGTGATCGCCCGCACGTTAGGCGCGCGATATCTCGGCTTCGTGTTCGCGCCAAGTCCGCGACAGATCACGATCGCGCGGGCGCAGGAACTGCTGCATGCGCTCTCCTCGGCCGGAGACGACACCCATTCGGCGGCACAGGCGCACCGCGAGCCGCAACGAGTGGGTGTTTTCGCCAACGAAAGCGCCGATGAAATCGCGCGCATCGTCGACATGCTCTCGCTCGATGTGGTGCAGCTACATGGCGCGGGCGATGGCACGCTGGTGAGGACTCTCCGCGGCCTGACGCAGGCGCGCCTTTGGACGGTCGTGCAGGTCGGGCCGGAAGGGTTGGACGTGCTAGCGATCGAGAAGGCGATGGAAGGAGACGCGGTGTTGCTTGACACCAAGATCGAGGGGGCGCTCGGCGGTACTGGGCGCACTTTCGACTGGGCCGCGGTTGGGAATCAGCTGGAACCCTATCGCACGATCCGACCCGTTATTCTTGCCGGAGGGCTGACATCCGAGAATGTGGGTCGCGCCATCGCCGTCCTCGCTCCCGATGCGGTGGACGTTTCCTCGGGCGTTGAACGTTCCCCCGGCACCAAGGATGAAGCGCGCATGCGCGCCTTCGCACACGCTGTACACGGAGTCGTCGCACCATGACTGTACCAGTATTCGATCGCGATCGCTTCGGCGCCTATGGCGGGCGCTACGTCCCGGAGACGCTCATTCCGGCGCTCGATGAACTCGAGGCTGCGTTCGACACCGCCCTCGAGGATCCGTCGTTCTTGGCGGAATGGTCCGATCTGCTCACGAACTACGTGGGCCGACCCTCGGCGCTGAGTGATGCGCCGCGCTTGTCCGAAGCCGTGGGCGCGCGCGTGTGGCTCAAGCGCGAAGATCTGAACCATACCGGTGCGCACAAGATCAACAACACGGTCGGACAGGCGCTGTTGGCCCGCCGCATGGGAAAGCGCCGGATTATCGCCGAAACCGGCGCCGGACAGCACGGCGTCGCCACGGCCACCATCTGCGCGCGGTTTGGGTTAGAGTGCGTGGTCTTCATGGGCGAAGAGGATATGCGTCGGCAGTCGCTCAACGTGTATCGCATGCAGCTACTGGGGGCGCGGGTGATCCCCGTCACGAGCGGCACACGCACGCTGAAGGATGCGACGACCGAGGCGATCCGCGATTGGGTGACCAATGTTCGGGAGTCGCACTACATCATCGGGTCGGTGGTCGGACCGGCGCCGTACCCACGCATGGTGCGGGAGTTTCAGGCCGTGATCGGGCGCGAGGCGCGCGCGCAGATGCTGGCGCGGGCCGGTGCGTTGCCGCGGACCGTGGTAGCGTGCGTGGGAGGCGGCTCCAACGCGATGGGCATCTTTGCCGGTTTCGTTGACGACGAGGGGGTGGAACTCGTCGGTGTTGAGGCAGCGGGAGATGGGCTCGGAACGGAGCGGCATTCGGCATCGCTTTCGCGCGGCACGCCGGGCGTGCTGCACGGTTCGCTCAGCTACCTGCTCCAAGATGAATGTGGGCAGGTGCATCCGGCGCATTCTATTTCGGCGGGGCTCGACTATCCAGGCGTTGGTCCCGAGCACTCGCACCTCAAGGACAGTGGACGCGCGACGTATGTTTCCGTCGATGATACCGAGGCGTTGAAAGGCTTCGCCGTGCTGAGCCGACGGGAAGGGATCATTCCCGCGCTGGAGACGGCGCATGCCGTCGCCTGGATCGCCTCGCAGCGCGGTCGCTGGGGGCCCGACGAGGACGTGCTGTTGTGTGTGAGCGGACGCGGAGACAAGGACGTGGCACAAATACGTGAAATGGGAATTCTCGCCGAGTGACCCACCCGACGGCACCTTCTTCGTCGAGCCTCGAAGAGAGTCGTCCAGAGCCGCCCTTTCCGGTCGCGCTGGTGGAGGAGATGCTGCGCCTGTTTGCTCGGGCGATCCGTGCGCATCATCTGTATCTCCCGAACAATCCCACCTATCTGCGAGCGCTGGAGAGCGCAAAAGCGAGCTTTGCGCCCCTGTGGCGTCACACCGGCGAAGTGGTCATCGAAGTAACCGACACGCAGTTGCGCTGGGAATCGCACACGGTCATCAACGAACCAGACAAGACGACCGACGCACTGCCGTGGGTGTTGTACAAGGACGGCATACGGGAGTTGCGCTTCCTGCGCGACGTCGAGCAGCACGAGCTCGTGACGCTCATCGACATCATGACGCGGGTGCGGAGGGCGTCACCGGACGAAGACGATCTGCTGACCCTGTTGTGGGAGCAGGAGTTTAGTTTTGTTCGCTATCGCTATGTAGACCTGTCGCTGGATGGCATTGCCGCGCTCGAGGCGTCTCCCCAGGCGCGAGAAGAGCGACTCGTGGATCCGACACAGGTTTGCGCACCGGCCGAGGAGTCGATTCTCCCGTCTGGGGTCGTCAACATGGACGACTTTGACGCCACGATCTACTTCCTCGATGAGCGCGAAATCGAGTATCTGCGGGGCGAAGTGCAGACGGAGTACAACGCGGAGCTGCGCGGAAACGTGGTGGCCATCCTGCTCGACGTGTACGAAGCGCAGACGGACCCGGCCATCCGCGACGAGATTTGCGGCGTGCTGGACAACCTGCTCGTGCACCTGCTCGCGGCGGGACAACTGCGAACGGTGGCATCGCTGCTGCGCGAGGTGAACGTGGCGGCCAACCGCGCACGCGACATCACGCCCACGCAACGCGAAACGCTGCTCTCGCTGCCGAACCGGATGAGCGAACCGGACGCGCTGTCGCAGCTGTTGCAGTCCCTCGACGAGCGGGCCGACATGCCCGCCCCGGAAGACCTGAATCATCTGTTCGACCAGTTGCGCGTGGCGGCACTCGGCACCGTCTTTTCGTGGTTAGGTCGGCTGCAGAGTCCGCGCGTGCGGACGCTCCTCGAAGGCGCAGCGCAGCGCCTGGCGTCGACGAACACCGCCGAACTGGTGCGTCTCATCGGAGCCGGCGACCGCGACGTGGCTCTCGAGGCTATCCGGCGAGCGGGGGCGATGCGGGCGCCGGCGGCGGTGTCGGCGCTCGCCCGGCTGCTCTCGCTCACCGACACCGATGTGCGGCTGGCAGCGGTCCTGGCGCTGGCGGAAATCGGTACGCCCGGAGCGATGCAGCAACTGGAGCGCACCATCGACGACGACACGCGCGAGATTCGGGTGGCGACTACCCGCGCCTTCGCGACCCGCACGCATCGGCCCGCGTTGGCGCGTATCGAAGCCGCGATCAGGGAGAAGCGCCTGCACCAGGTCGACCTCACCGAGAAGATGGCGCTCTTCGAAGCGTTCGGCTCCATGTGCGGTGACGCCGGCATTCCGTTGCTGGACGGCGTCTTGAATGCCAAGGGATTCTTCGGCAAACGGGAAGATCCCCAGACCCGGGCATGCGCGGCGAGGGCGTTAGGCAAGGTGGGGAGCGCGTCCGCGATCGCCGTGTTACGGCTCGCCGCGAGTGACAAGGAGATCCTGGTGCGCAACGCCGTCAATCGCGCGTTGCGTGGAGAGGCGGCGTGACCGGACCTCGAGCTACACCAAGCGCCGGCGTGTCGCGTCCCGGCGGACGCACACCCTCGACCGGCGCCCGCGCGCAGGCTGCGTTGAGCGATTTTACCGGTGACTCGTACATCCGGCGGGCGGGGCGGCAGCTCATCGTCACGCTGTACGGCGCGATACGGGTCATTCGCCTGTACCCGCCGGAGAACGAGGCGGTGCGCAACGCC
>Ga0163144_10030773_pt1 | contig 10257 bp, 16 predicted proteins | sample OliLak19BULKMAT1_FD_123175 | JGI IMG/M metagenome (GOLD analysis project Ga0163144, IMG submission 123175) | Freshwater microbial mat bacterial communities from Lake Vanda, McMurdo Dry Valleys, Antarctica - Oligotrophic Lake LV.19.BULKMAT1 | ecosystem: Environmental > Aquatic > Freshwater >...
AGAATCCGAGATCGGGTTAAAAAAACCGAGATCGGGTTAACAAATCCGAGATTGGGTTAAGATGTTGCATTGGCAATGGCTGGAGGTCCCCAACAGCAGGAAGTCTGCTGGTCAGTGAGAATCTGAGATCATGCCAGCATCCCAACTGTCCATCGAACAGCGCTTCGCACTTGCGAACCAACGCTGCCAGTTGTTCTCGCTGTTGCTTGTCCGGCTCAGCTTGTTCTTCACAGATCCTTTCAACATCTGCTTTGTCATGTTTGGCGTCAAGAATTCTCTTGACCCCATGTGCAGCATCTTCTGCTGGATCGCTGTCTGCTGCGCAGCGCGCTTCTTTTGCAGCAGCGTCTCCATCTTCAAAGGGCATTTCTGCGCCATCCCATTCGATGATCTCATCTGAGAACCTCAAATCCATTTTTGGCAATTTCTGAATTTCTCTGCCGATGACCATGTCACAGGGTCCTGAAGACTCAGTGACATGCATGTTCCACTCTGTCAAGCGGCCATCGTGCAGCTCTGGTGTGGCAAACTGAGCCTTGACCTTGTGGCTGGTTCTCATGTCTCCTGCAGGTGCAGTCCACACCGTGCTGGAACCTTGAGTGTCTTTCACTCGCAGTTTCTCAGTGAACGTTTTGTTCACTGTTGCATCAGAAGTGCCGCCATCCAGTGGCGCTTTGACAGTCACTGGCTTTGCTTTGCCTGGTGAGGTGTTGAAACGACGGAACAAGCGCTGTTGGGCGCAAGTCCTCTGTCTTCTGTCGTTTGGGCTGACGGCCTCGGACAAGATGAGCAACAGAAAAGGTCTCAGTCTTGCATGATTGATCAATGCAATCATCTGGATCACCAAAATCCTGATTGGAATCAATTGGCACACTGTCATCATCTTCCACAGTGTCGAAAGCCAAAACATCTCGCGTTTCATCATTGCTCACAGGTGTGAGAAAATGAGGTGGCGACAAATTCAAATCTGATCTGTCTTCTTTTTCCACAGGACCTTTCACGCTTCCTTTCTCATCCTGACCTGCCATTCAGACAGAGACTTCATCGGAATTTTCTTCCCTCCTTCTTCTTTTTCATCCTCGGACTCTCCTTGCAGATCCATTTTGTCAAGGTCCTTGCAATTGAAATCTTTCAACTCGGCATCAAGAGCGCAAAGCTCTTCTTCTTTGCTGGGCCAGTTGACCTTGCGTTTCTTCACGGGCTCAACAACATTGAGCTCGCTTTTCTTGATCACTTCGGTCGCCTTCTTGATCAAAGCGGCCAATTCTTTCTTTGAGTCGTCGGTCTTGTCCTTGGCTTTGTTCTTCCAGGACTTGTTGCCGCCGCCTTCACCTTTCTGGTTGGCGCCGTTGTCACCTTTCAACGTCTTGGCTTGCGCCATGAGTGTCTTGCACTCCAAAGCATCGTGGGCGTTGTTGTTGCCGTGCAACATGCAATGTTCAGAGCCATCGGCACCCGAATTTCCGCTGTTGTTGGATTTGTTTTCTTTGTTGCCTTTCTTCGAAATGGCAGCAACTTTCTTGTCGCCATCAAAGTCTTCTGACATTTCGATGCGCTCCATGAATGCTGAAGCGTCATGTGGAGTGGAGGCAAGAGGATCAAATCCTTGACGATCCATCTCTCGCTGCCAACTTTTGGGTGTGCCAAATGAAGGATGTCGACAACTTTGTCATCACTCAACATCTGAGTGTTGTTGAAATGTGGGGGCAATTGAGGAATCTCCTGCGTGTTGATGCGAATGACATGCATGGGATGTTCCCTCACTGTCATGTCAACTGGCTTCCTCGCTTCACGTCTCAAGTGTCGCTTGACACGCCGTGGGATTTTGGTGGGGAGCAAAATGGTCGCCAACTGCCGAAGAGCAGTGGTGACGATGTCCATTCCGGCGTTGGCAATCGCCAGTGCGGTTTCTTTGGTTGGAGCTTGCATGTCAGCTGGGTGATCTGCAAGTCCTTGAGCTCTGACAGCGTCAGTGCCGTCGTCTCTGTTCGCGGCAACTTGAGCTGTTGCAACCAAACGCAATCTGGCTGGGGTGGCTGGAGCCAGTGCGTTGGAATTGAATCCACTTGGAGCGGATCCGCAAGCAAACTGTTGGATCATTTGACAACGCAAAAGTCAATTGTTGCTGTTGAGTCCTGTGAAGGCTCGTTCCACATTCACAAACCATTGTGTGATTTCACGGGCTGCTTCGCCATGTCCTCCTTTCAAGATCTTGAAAGCGAACTTGACTTTCGTTGAGTCAGGATCAGTTGGGTCACTGAGGAGATCGACTTGAGCAAGATCTTCTTTCTTGATCAAGACGGTTGGTTCTGGGACCAATGGAAGCACCGGCTTCCTGTTGTTGCCAAAGTCTTTGGAAACAGAAACTTTCATGGTCAAATGAAGTTGAGACAAAAAAATTGTTTTGCAATGTGACGATTTGTGGTTTGACATCAAAATGCACTGCGCCAAAAGCTGCAGGCCTTTTGAGTTGTTTGCGAATGAAAATCACAAGCTTTGGAATGAAGCCAAAATGAATGAGACATTTGAGAGAGGTTCGGCTAGAGACACATCGGCGCAGTCCTCTCTCTGCTGAGATGAACGATGCTTCTGTGTGAAGAATTGGCGTGCCATTTGCATGGAATGTTGTCCTCTTGGGAATGACTTTGTCACAACGACAGCTCGTGTTGTCCCATCCAGAACAAAACGTCTTCTGGGCATTGTTGGGAGGGCAAAACATGCAGCCGTTGTCTTGCATGGGGGCTTGGTCTTGGACACTGTCCTCAGAGACCTTCTTCACCACTTGCGAAGAGTTGGGCTAGCAGCAACTGGTCCGATGTGCTGAGAAGTGTGTCTTTTGTGAATGAGTCACGGCCCTGTGAGTCCTGTGTGAGGACACTCCATGCATGGACAAAGGACAGGCAAATCAGGGTGTTGCATCAGAACCCTCTTGTCAGCTGACAATCCAGGGCAACAAGATCCATCGCCCTGCTTGCGATTGTCCATCCCGAAACATGGGGCATCTTCACACCATGCTGGTGATTTTGACCCATTTGATGAAGGCTGTTTTAGGATGTTTTGGACCCTCTTTGCAGTTGAGATTCCAGGGCAACAAGATCCATTCTGAGGTCTGCCGTGATGGGCTCGCAAACAGTTTCGAATCTTCGTGCAATGCTGACATGTTTTGCCCATTCAATGAAGACTGTTGCTTTGCGCTGCTGTGAAGACATGTTGATTGTTTTGAGCCCTCTTTGCAGTTGAGATTCCTGAGCAACCAGATCGATTCTCAGGCTGACATTTCCATCTCCCAAAGCATGAAAAATCTGCATGCCATGCTGACGCTTTCAGTTGGTTCAATGGAGGCTGCTTCTCGACTCTGTTGTGAATGCAGATTAGTTGTTTTGGAGCACTCTTTGCAGCGCACAATCCGGAGTGACAAGATCCATTCTGAGACCTGCCGTTTTGAGTCACAAACCATGACAAATTTTCTCCCATGCCCACACTTTTGGCCCATTTGATGGAGGTTGTCTCTTGACCAAGGCAGATTGGTTGTTTTTGAACCCTCCATTCAGGTGACAATCAAGAATGACAAGATCCATTGTCAGGTTGACAATTGCATCTCCTCGGACACGACACATTGTTTCTTGCACCATCGTTTTTGGATCTTTGAGGGAGGCAGTTTCTTGACTCCTTTGTGAAGGAAAATTGACATCTCGAGGGTGACAAGATCCATTCTGAAGCCTTTCTTTTCATGACATGCTCCCACTGTGTTCTCATTCGATGAAGTTTGTGCCTCAACACTGTTGCAAAAGCAGATTTTCTGATGCAACTCACTTCAGCCTTCTTGACAATGAAGAAGCTCTAGCAATGATGGCAATGAAGAAGATCCAGCAATGATGGCACCTCCAATCCTTTTCAATTGGAGGTGTTTCTTGGCTCAATTTCAGAGGGAATTTGACATCTGTTGAAGTGACATTGCCATTGCAAATTGCAGCTCAATGGATGCTCTTGAAGGCCCCATTTTCATTTGGGTTGACAATGGAGGACATCCTCCCATGTTGGTGGGTCTGATCCGTTTCAATTGGAATTGTTCACAGTCTCAATGGTCTCAATTTGAGATGGCTGTTGCTGTCTGTTGAAGTGAGGTGGTTGGAAATCCCAGCTTGATTGATGCTCTCGAAAGTCCACTCTTCCAGCTCCCAAACAATGAAGAAGATCCTCCAATGTTGGCAGCTCGGGCCCTTTTGACTGCAGCAACTTGTTGCCTCCATTCCTTGGGGAACTTGACATCTGTTGAAGCGACATGTAAATCATTTCTTTGAATTGGGCTTGGGGGTCTTCTTTGGGCGTGGTGATTCCAGGTAAAAAAATCTTTGAAATGGCCGGGGCAGGTTTGTTCAGCCTTCGTCATTGAAGCCCATTGCAATCACGCCACCTCTTTTTGACGAAGTCACTGTCGAGCACATGAGAACGGAACCACGAAGACCTGACTGACACAGCGATTTACCGGCGCCACTACCAGCACCACTGCTGCTACTACCATTGCTACGCCTGAGGCCAGTTGTGTCAGGTAGAAATGACATGTAATGATTTATTTATTAACAATTCCAATTTCATGTACCGTCCGAATGAAACAACAACACTAGCACGTATCAACCTAATCAACCCATTTACTTTTCCAATTGTTCCTATTTTTTTTGCATTTTTGCTTGTTTTCTTTCTCTTCTGGTTGTGGTTGCCATGCCCATAGATCGATCAAATCTGCGTTTGCCACAGTGATGGATCGTGCCAAATTCTTGTTCCCGCCAAGATCGAACACCACACGGGGCCACACGTATCTGGGAAAGGAAGTCATGAGAAAGGTTTGATCGCCGGTGCTGTCCTGTTTCAAGGCAGGACAGTTGGCCTTGGCGTGGTTTTGCAACTCGAAGCCTTTCCATTGCTTGGGACTTGACGCTTTCAGAGTCTCCAAGACAAACTCACGTACGTCTTCCACAAGCTGCAGCAATTGTTTCTGTTGCCTGGCCTTGTACAAATAATAGTTCAAGACGGCCAACCAAACGACCATCATGACCATGGATACGCCCCACAATAAAATCAACCAGGGTAGTTTCATTGCGGATTGAATATTGGTCATATCCCGATGGGTGATACCTTGGATAGCACACTGCCACGAGTGTTGTGATGCCTCTGATACAGGGTCAATACCAAGGTAATGAACGTCTTGTGGGACTTGTACTTCTCTTCGGACATCGCGTTGCTGTTCTTCATCCCAGACTGCGACAACGTTGGTAACATAATCCACTCGGACCTCTGTGATGAGTTTAAGCTGACATGCCGACAAGAGGGGACGGGTCTCTTCCAAAAGAGCGTACAATGTTTCCACCGGACTCATGCTACGACCACCACCAGGCAAGTATTGTTGAATGGGCTTCAACAGAAAAGGATCGATATCGAATAAATGGTCAACATGAAACATGGGTTGTTGGATTTCTCCGTCAAGTGGCTTTGTAAAATGTGGTTTGGGGGATGCCATTGCGACACCACCTGTAGTACTTGTAGTGGCTGTGTCGTTGGACTCCAAGGTCCACTTGTGGATTTGCTGTGCCACATTCTGGATGAATTCCTGGATGGGTGGTTTGACAAGACATTCTTTGCCGTTCGCTGCAACCTCAAAGTAAGTTTCCGTGGTTCTGCCACAGGCCTGTAAATCTCCACCCCAACATTTGCCTAGCGTCGGACAAGGCAAAAACGGCAATTGATCGTTGCGACATTCCGAACGATAATGCACAGGTGGTTGCTGGACATTGGTGAAGTAACAAGGCATCAATGGCACGGGAAGACCATTGGGAGTGCGATAGGGATTCATGTGGAACGGCAGAGGAATTTGTGTTGCAAACATGTGGAAGAATTCGTGCATGACATCGCCATAGAAATAGACGAAAAAGAACAATTGTCCCAACACCACCAACCAACCTGGATCGCGAGCCGCCTTTCGAAGGCTGAGTTTCTTCATCTTGGCTGTCATCGTTTCGTCTTCGTCTTCTTCGTGCCCCGTGATTTCGTAGCCTTCTTCAGGTTCCGTAGGAGCGAATTTGAGCAAGTGATCCGGAGGCGCTACAGTGAAAGGAGGGGGCTTTTGCTCCATGTCGGCCTGCACATTGGCAATCACTTGTTGTTGAAGTTCCAATTCCAAGGGCGTCGACTGCGTGCGTTTCAACGCTGTAGGAGGAAGTGGCATTTCATTTTCATTGGTATTGCTGGAAAACGAGACGGCGAAGGACTCTTCTGTTTTCGTATTAGCAGTGCTAGTAGTAGTAGTAGTGGCTCGTTGCTTGCTGTTCTTGCGTGTAACTTTGGCGGGACTACTAGCTGGACTAACAGTGATAGTACTTGTAGTAGTCGCGGCAGCAGAAGAAGGAGACTTGACCTTCGCCACTCGCCGCTTGGTGGACTTGGTCGCGATTGGGGAGTCACCATCTTCCGCCTTGCGCTTGTTGCGCTTAGGACTCGCACTCGCACTCGTACCGGTAGGCGCCATGGTTTGGTGTGGAACGAAGATCTGTCTGTCTATCTATCTTGCCAAAGAGCTATATCTCGTGAAGAAGTCAATGCCACAAATAGAAGAGATGAGTACTGGTATGTCTTATCAGAAGGCTTGCTTGCTCAATAATAACACTACTAGCTAGCTAGAGTACTGCAGCGCCTAGACGAAAAAGAATAACGAGGGAGAAACACTTGCAACAATTCTGGTCCTTTCAAAATACCGTTAGATTGCGACGACGTCACAAAATTGATCAATGGTGTCAACTTCGACGAGTCAAGAAAAGCTAACGTGCGGTCATGGTGGCTTCTCAAATGGCGCAATTATGACTCGGCGATGGGAGATGCACAGTTGCTCAACGTTTTGAGCCACTGTGCGTCGGTTTCTTTGTTGACACCAAAATTGATGTGAACCAATCTTGCATCACTTCATTTGCAGTGGAGGCAAACTGCCTTGAAATGATTTCATGGCAAACCAGTGTGAGGAACTGATTGGCAAGTTGGATGCTGCAGCGATCCAACTGACCAGTGGCAATGCCGGCGCTGAATCAGCCCGAGTGGCAACAGCCATGGACCGGGGCGCAACGCAGCGATCGCTGGCCGCCAATCAGGCTGTCTTGAAGGCAACTCAAGCTGGTGTTGCGGCCATGTCCATCAGCAACAAAGCAACAGAAGCCAGAATGGCCACCATGGAACACATGGTGGCCCAATTGGCGGCGCAACCAAGCATGACAGGGCCTGGTCAGCCAAGTGGGGACCAGATGATCCACCCCCCTCTCATCCAGCCCACATGGGATGCGAATCAGGCTCTGGAGGAGGAAGATGATGAGGACAACCCCATGTTCACTCCACAGCGCTGCAATGCGCACAAGGCCACAGTGGCTGCAGGACCCGAGGCACCGCGCGCTCTCAGCCCTTCCGCCCACCCCCCCCTTCACAAAGTCAGCAAGCCGGCCACACGGCTGACAGATGGGGACAGTCACATGTTGGATCAGAGACCCCACGAGCAAACAGGCCAGCCAGGAACCCTGACAATGGTGCGATTTCACCCGTGATTCAGTCCACGAATCAGAGTTGTGTCCCGAGTTCCAGACCAAGAGCTGATGTGTGCCCTGAAGGAAAAGACACAAGATCCAATCCGGAACACAAAGCAAAACGGAAACGCTGAGTTCCCACGCCGTGTTCTGTCATGATGTTGCATGATCCTGTGGGCATGTGACAACAAGAACACATCGCCATGATGAAACATGCGCACCGCGCAATCAATCTTGCCAATGAAGATGTCGATCTTGTTGGAACAATCGATCAAACATGGAGCTGTTTCCATGGTGGAGCGATGCTCACAACTTTCGAATTTGCATGTGACAGCATCTGTTCTTTTGGTGAAACATCAGAGCAGGAAAGTTTCTTTTCAAGGTGTTGTTTGATGTGTTTTGTCCTTTGTTTGTGGTCTGTTTTGGGTGAAGAATTGTCGTTTGTCAACCTCGGGCGTCAAGGGAGCTGAAAAATGTCAGATGCTCCACGAGAGTGGTTGGTGGACAGGATTCCTGATGAAGCAGATGCTCAGGAAACACGGCAAGAATTGGGAGATCAGTCCGCCGCAGGGTGGGCATCAAGCATGTCCGTGCCCGACATTCCACTGGGCCCACGGTGGACGTCCGCCAGGTGCAGGGCCGACAACTCCCAGGCACCCTGGCTCAGAGGACAAGGGCCCACATTTGTGGAAGATGGTGCCACAGTCAGTGAGCAGTCTGGGCAATCCCCATGGCACCTGTGATTTGGGGGGCCCAACCGACGAAAGTGAAGCAATGCGACAGGCCAATCAAGATGGAAATCTGCCAACAAGTGAGCCCTGGAACCATGCGCTGCGGCGAAATCAGCCCATTGGTGACGCAATGATGATCCCCAAACCAGGCAACAGAAAAAGGACTCGATTCTGCATGCAGAACCCCAATGACATTCAAGTGACCTTGGGAGGGAAATGGAAGGAAAACTGCAGGCACCAACAGGAAAATGAAGTGGACTGGATGGGCCATTGTGGAAGTGACTTGAACAAAGGAAACAATGCAGCGATGCAGAGAGTGAGTGCAGTGTTTGGTCAAAACTCTCACAAGATGGCAACAAGCCACCCCAACCGAGAGTCATCCAGCAACAGAAAACCAGGAGACACCATGGCTCTGGTGGCTGGTTGGCCAAAAGACAAAGTGTTTGAGACAGGAAATGATCCCTGTGGCAGATGGGTCCACACCAAGATCAGAAGCAAGTGTCATGAACTCAAGGCAGCTGGCTGCAACGACGAGCAGATCATTCGAACCATTCCCGATTTGATCGACATTGTGGAGAGCATCACTGCAAAGAAGTTTGCTCGTCCAACCATCGACGTTGATGAAAGCAGTGATGACGGCAGAGGAAAACCTGCTGCCAAGGAGACTCCGGAACGTCGCACCACACAGTCCTCGCCTTCACACTGGAAACAATGGAAAGCAAAACGACCAACTGCTTCTGGTGATTGTGTTCTCATCTGATGGAAAACATTCTCTTTGGAGCAACGCAGAAGCTGCTTTCGGCGAGTGTCCCCAGGAGCAGCAGCCGCAATCCGTCGATCTGTTGAGTGCATCGACGTCTCGGAAGGGAACCCGCATTTCATCGTCGCAATCAGAGAAATCGTTGCAGTCAATCCAATGATCCTTTTCCCAATCACTGAATTCAATCAACATGTTGTGAAGAACAACCTTCGCATCAATCAAACGGAGGATCGTCCATCACCTTCATTCGAATGGATCTCAACCAAGGGAAGCGACCCTTCAAAATGCCAATGCAATGTTCTGAACGGATCCTGACAATTGCCAACTTTGTGTTGAACTTTTCATGCTCTTCAACCAATGTCTCGCCCTTGCCCTTTCCGAACGAAGAAACCATGAACGGACTGTTCTCAAAAGCGCTGTCTCCAATGTTGCACTCCATGTCAGCAAAGCAATCCTCAGGACGTTTCACGAAGCCAGTCGCATTGTGAACACAGTTGTCATGAGCACAACCCAGAAACCCAGCCAAATGACAATGGATCTTCTTGTTGCAGTCACAAACGATCATCGTTGTGAGTGAGCAACCACATTTTCTTCCGGAGCAATCTGGAGCATTGATCGACTCCGGCTGAAACGCCAAAGGAAACAAAGTTTCATCAGCAATGCTGACAAGGTGGGGCAAACCGCCATCTTCAAAAGCAATCTCAGCCAGTTTCTTCCGCTCTTCGGCATCGGGTCAATTTCAGAACTCTTCTCTCAAAGAAAGAACTGCTTCCGTCACATGACGACAAAACACGGTGAACGTTCCTTTTCCCATCATGAAAGTGTTCCACTGATTGGGTCCATTCGCTCCGGCACCTTCAGTTCCGCGCATCTTCAGGAACACGATCAGTTGATGGGACACCAGAGCTTCTGCCTTCGAGTTTCTTGAAGACATTGTGCACTTTGATCCCAAGAAGAATCTTGTCACAATTCTTGCGGGACATGCGGAACCAAGGCTGAACCTCTGTTTCTTCGTGACTTTCGACTTCCATGTTTTCGTTGTGCACTGCGCTAAAAGCTACAGGCCTTTTGAGTTGTTTGTAAATGAAAATCATAAGCTTTAGAATGAAGCTAAAATGAATGTGATGTTTGAGAGAGGTTCAGCTCGAGATCCCTCGGCGTGGTCCTCTCTCTGCTGAGTTGAACGATGCTTCTGCGTGAAGAATCGGCG
>Ga0163144_10030774_pt1 | contig 10257 bp, 5 predicted proteins | sample OliLak19BULKMAT1_FD_123175 | JGI IMG/M metagenome (GOLD analysis project Ga0163144, IMG submission 123175) | Freshwater microbial mat bacterial communities from Lake Vanda, McMurdo Dry Valleys, Antarctica - Oligotrophic Lake LV.19.BULKMAT1 | ecosystem: Environmental > Aquatic > Freshwater > Lake...
AAAGGCTTGAAAATTCCTGCGGGCGAATGGCATTTGTTTCCAGACCACGCCTTCGAGCAGAATTTGGCCGTTGCCAACAATGACCCCGGTATCAAGCGGGTGATCTTCCCGATTGATGGCTTTGATGGATTCACGCTGTCTGCGGAAGGGGTGAAATTTGTGTGTCATGGACAAATGATCCCAATCAGTGCCGAAGGGACGAAAAACCTCACGTTGAAAGGCTTCAGCATCGATTGGGAGCGACCGTTCAGTCTGCAAGGGGCGGTGGTGGCGGTGCATCCGGAGTTGAATGCTTTTGATCTCAAGCTGCACCCGGAAGTTTGCTATGAAATGAGGGGCAGCCGCTTCATTTTTCGGGAAAAACCGAGTCCTACGCCAAATACTTGGAAAGAATGGGCACCACCGGTCACCGCGACGCTGGCATGGCAGCACAATCTCCAATGGAACATGTGGTTCCAAGGCGGCACCCGCCAACCGGTGCCGGATGAGCATCTATATGCGATGGAGCCTGACCCGAGAGTAGAGGAACTGGCACCGCACCTGATCCGGATTTTTGAGTCAACCAAGGTCATGCCGAGGGTGGGGATGGTGCTCATCATCAGCGGGATGTTGGACCCGAACCGGACATCGCCCGCGATCCGGATCTCGGGCTGCAAGGATATTTTACTCGAAGACGTGACGGTGCATCATGCCGGCGGGATGGGGCTGATCGGCCAGCGTTCGGAAAATTTCACACTGCGCCGCTACAAGGTGGTATTGCCGGAGGGCAAGGACCGCTACGTGACGACCACGGCGGATGCGACCCATTTCAACGGCTGCCGGGGCGATATTCTGATCGAGGACAGCTTGTTTGAAAACATGCTCGACGATGCCACCAACGTACACGGCTGCTTCGTGCGGGTGGAGAAGGTGGTTGGCAATACCCTCACCTGCCAGCGCGTCCATAGCCAACAGCGCGGGCTGATCATTGCTGAGCCGGGCGACGAGGTCCGCTTCGTCACCAGCGCGGACTTGCAAGCATATGGCGATGCCAAGGTGCTATCCGTCCGCGATCTAAACTCGGATCGCTTTGAAATGACGGTGGATCGCTTGCCAGAAGGCGGCATCCGGCCACTCTCGGGCCTCTACAACCTGTCATGGCAGGCAAATCTCACATTCCGCAACAGCATCGTCCGCAATCACCGCGCCCGGACGATGCTCATCGCGACCTCCGGGAAAGTCCTGGTCGAGGGAAACAAGTTCCAGAACTCGTCCATGGCCGGCATCCAGATGGAAGGCGACAACGGTTTCTGGTGGGAGTCCGGCCCGACTCGCAATGCCCTCATCCGTAACAACACCTTCACCAATAACGCGGGTGCCGTGCTGCGGATGTCGGCAGAGGTGGATGCCAAGCTCTACCCGGATGCCCACTACCACGGTGGAATCATTTTCGAAAACAACGTGATCGAGACCTATCATGGTAAAATTGTCGAGGGCCAAGCGATTGATGGGTTGATTTTCCGCAACAACAGCATCCGTCTCACCGACTTCGCCCCACCGTATCTGCCCGAGCTGGCTTCATTTGCATTTAACTCGGGAAGGAATATCGTCATTGAGGGTAACACTTTCGTGGGCTCGGACAAAGTCCCCCAACTCGATGTGCATGCGGGGACTGCCGCAGCCCTGCCGATCATGAAAAACAATCAAGGAATCATACTTAAACCATGAAAATCATCTCACGAAAAATCATTGCCTTGCTAATGGCAGCTATCTCAGCTCCCGTCCTGGCGGAGGAGGTCAAACCGATGACTGCCGCGCAGATCAATCAAAAAAGCGCGCGGGTGGCGGCGGTGCAGATCAACGGGCCGTGGAATTGGCAGATTCCCACCACCAAGGCGAACGATACCGCAGCGGCGATTGTCCCGTACATTGACCGCGCGGGCAAAGATAAAGCGGATTTAGTGGTGTTTCCTGAGTTGTATCTCGGCATGTTCCGGGTGCCGAGTCCGCAAACGGAGGCAATCTCAGAAGCAGCGAAAAGAAACAACATCTATGTGATGGTCGGCTGCTTTGAAGTGGTCAACGACAAGGGGGATTATGGAAACTCCACGCTCATTTTTGATCGGCAGGGGGAAATCGTAGGCCGCTATTTCAAAGCCTATCAAGCCGTGGGAGGCCCACCTTATTGTTGGCCACCCGTCGCCAATGACCCGGAATGGATGATGACGCCGGGCGAGGAGTGCCCGGTCTTTGATTTGGACTTCGGGAGAGTGGGAATCCTCACTTGCTATGATGGCTACTTCCCGGAAATTTTCAGGTTGCTGAGTCTGAAAGGTGCCGAAATCATCATCTGGCCGAATGCCCGCCACGGTGCGGTGGAAGATTATATTGTGAGGGCGAGCGTGCATCAGAACTATGTCCACATGATCGCGACCAACAAGGCAATCGGCGCGGGAACCATGATCGCTGAGTGGCCGCAAGGGATCAAGCAACAACTGACTGAGGCGAAGGAAGGCTATATCTCCGCAGATCTCAATCTCGCGCAACTTAGGAACTCGCGGGTGAATGCGCGTGAGTTCCGGCAACGCCGTGCTGCGATGTTTACAGGTCTCGCCCAAGACTGGAGCATCTCGAAAATCTACGGTGTGGATGAATCCAAAGTGGTGGTGCCGCCGCCGTCTGAGGAAGCGAAAGCTCAAGTGCTCGAACGCGCTGGAGTCACGAGTCAACCTTGATCCGGACATTCTCATGAAAGCATTCTGGTTTTCCATCTCCCTTCTCGCAGTGGTCCTCGCGGTGATGTTCATGGGGGTTGATTCCACAATCGCCCACCCCGGGCATGATGGGCCGCACGAAGCGTCGCATCCGCTTGAAATACCCTTCGTGAAGCAAGTGGATGCCCAGCCATTGTTGCTCCAGTGCCAGCGTCTGGCGGAAGCGCTGGAAAGCATCGGAGCACCGCTTCCCGCGGCGCAGCTCGAAGCCCTCCAGAAACTTTCCGCACTGAACGATGATGCGGAAATCACCCGTAAAGTGCAGGAGTTGCTTGATCCACATTGCATCGCCGCATTGGAAATCGGGGCGGACGGGAAGCTGCTGGCTTCGCCCGCGTTGAATGGCTTCGAGCTGGATGAAAACGGCTGGCGCACGGTCTTGGTGAAGGTGATCAACTCCGCGGGTGTCGCCTCGCGGATCAGGATCGATAGCCCTGCGGCACGTGCCATTCCGAATTCGCCCGCAGCGGAAGTGGCCGCGCGATGGCTGAGTCTCTCCGTCTTCGAAGGGCGGCCACTGGCTACGGAACTCAGTGGTCTGGGCCTGGAATATCGCATCATTCAACTGTCCGCGGTTGGCGAGGGCGAGAGGAAGGCCAATCTGGAATTCAACGTGAGCGGCCTCCCTGGCCAGCAATCGAGCGTGATCCGCAAATGGCGTTTTGAGCGCGATGCGGATGGTTGGGGTGACGCGAACAACGGGACCATCGCCGTCGAGGATGGCAGGTTATTGTTCACTTCCACCGGCTCGGACCCGTTTCTTTCCGCGCCGGTGCAGGCTCGCGGTGGCCGGATGAAACTGCGGTTCTTTGGTGGTGGGGATGCCGGTGGCATGGGCCAGGTGTATTGGACCTCGCCCGAGTCGCCGCAGGCCGATGCGATACGCCAGGTCACTTTCCAAATGCTACCCGGCCCGGCGCAACTCCATGAAATCGAGTTTGAGGTTACGGGCGCACTCGCTGGCATCCGCATTGATCCAGGTTTCCAGCCGGGCAAGGTCAGCATCGATTGGATGGACCTGGAATACTCCGGGGGCGATAGCGCGGAGTGGACGCCGGTATCGATGACCTTCAAGACCCTCCCCAGCACTCCGATCCGCTTCGAGGTGACCGATGCCGATGGCACGCCATGCATGGCAGCCTTCGAGATTCGCGATTCATTCGGGCGCGTCTATCCGGCACAGACGAAGCGCATTGCCCCAGACTTCTTTTTCCAAACCCAGATCTATCGGGAAAGCGGTGAAACGATTCATTTGTCCCCGGGAAAATATATTATCAAATGCTCACATGGGCCGGAGAGTATTCCCGAGGTGAAAACCCTCGTCGTCGGTGATCAACCGCTCACGCTCACCTATCAAGTGAAGCGCTGGATCGATACCGACAAGCACGGCTATTGGAGCGGCGATCATCACATTCACGCAGCGGGTTGCTTGCATTATAGTAATCCCACGCAAGGGGTGATGCCCAAGGACATGCTCCGGCACATCATGGGGGAGGATGTGAAAGTCGGCTGCTGTCTCACCTGGGGGCCATGCTTTGATTTTCAAAAGCAATTCTTCACCGGCAAGCCCGATGATGTGAGCCGCTATCCTTATCTCTTGCGCTATGATGTGGAGGTGAGTGGTTTCGGTTCGCAGTTTTCCGGCCATCTTAGCTTGCTCAATTTAAAAACCCAAATTCCAACAGGCGGTGACTCGACTCACCATTGGCCGACGCTGGGCTTGAACACGCTGCGCTGGGCAAAAAAACAAGGTGCTGTCACCGGGACCGCTCACAGCGGCTTGGGGCTGATGACCAGCGTCGGTCGCACGCCGGGCACCGATGGGCCGAATGGTCTCCCGAATTTTGATTTACCCGCGTTCGATGGCATCGGTGCGATGGAATACATCGTCAATGTGACCCACCGGGCGATCAATGAGAAGGGCGAAGAAGTGAACGCCATCGATTTCATTGCGACGATGAACACCCCCCGCAAGCAGGAATGGAACATCTGGTATCACACGCTCAATTGCGGGATCGACATCGTGGCCAGTGGCGAGACGGATTTCCCCTGCATGACAGGTGAGCGGGTGGGCGCGGGCCGCGTGTATGTGAAACTGGACGGAAGACTGGAATACGATTCCTGGGTGGAAAATCTGCGCCTCGGAAAAAGCTACATCAGCGATGGCACCGGGCACCTGATGGATTTTGAAAAACTCGCTGACGGAAGTTTTTCGGTCAACGCAGGTGTGCGCAGGGAAGGGGGGCCGCCTCAGGAAATCGAGCTGATCATCAATGGCCTGCCGGTTGCGAAACAAACCGTGCCTTCTGATGGAAGTCTCACGAAATTGAATTTCCCCAAGCCGGAAATCACGCGCAGCAGTTGGGTGGCCATCCGCCATTTCCCCAGTGCCCACACCAATCCCATCAAGGTGATCATTGACGGCAAGCCGATCCGCGCCAGCAAGGATAGCGCCAGATGGTGCCTCGCCGGCGTCGATCAATGTTGGAAACAAAAAGGTGGCACCTACGCCGAAGCGGAGCGCGCTGAGGCGCTGGCGGCCTACGAGCATGCCCGGGAATTCTACCGGCGAGTGCTGGAGGAGGCCCCCGAGTAGTCAGGAAAAACAATTTCGGGATACATCCAATTGGAGGTCTAGGCAGCCCTAGGTAAATATCGCATATTTGTGGAGTCGGAATGGTTTTGGCACCCGAAGGATCGGGCGCTGCGGCAATTCCGTGAACGTCCGATGCGATCCAATCCCGTCAAAACCTTTCTTTTCTGCCTCACCATTCTTGCCAATGGCGCGGTGCTGGCGGCTGAAGCGAAGCCACTCTTCAAGGTCATTATTTCCCCCGAGGCGAGAGTCCGGGTGATGGCGGGCGAGGCCTCGCGCGAGCTGACCCAAGGCGAATGGCGGGAGTTTGAAATCGAGATCGAAAACACCGCCGGGATCACCTCTGCCCTCCAGATCGAGAGCGAGAACTTGATTCCTCCATCCAGCGCGGTGCCGGATCGCAATCACTGGCTACGCCTCGAATTGATCCCCGCCGGCCCGCTCACGGGAAATCTCCATGAAAAGAGGACACTCCGGCTTTTGACCCAACAAAGCGGAGTTCGCTCCGCCGTCCTCAATGCGAATGCCGGCCAAGGTACTCAAGACCTTGGATTCCGCAGTGATCTTCTGGTGAGCTTTAAAATTCAGCCTGCCACCACCACCCGCACGTCCGATGGCTGGTGGGCGGGAAACTTAAATTGCCTAGGCGAGCTCGCGGATGTGCCAAGCCTGATGCAAGCGCAAGCATTTCACATCGGCCAATTTCAGTCGTGGGTGAACGATGAGAACCCGTGGGCCGGGCGCACGCTTCCCTCCCCACTCATCACGGCCACCCCGGACGGGCGGTTCTACAGCAGCCTCGCTGGGAGAGACGAGCGGGCAGGTGGGCCGCTGCAAATGTTCAATCTCAAGGAGCCGTTTCCGTTGGCGGGCTATCCCGCAAAGACAGCGGAATGGCCACCCTCGGTATTTCTGCTTGAAATGGCAAAACGGCGGGGTGCCTGGGTGGATGCCGGAACCTCGGATTCACTTGATTTCCCGTTCTGGCTGGCGAGTGGTAAGCTCGATTCCATCGGTCTCGCCCCTGCCAACCAAGGTTCTGGATATTCGCAGAATTTGGAGGAATCTACAAGTCGCTCCAGCACTTGGCAATGGTCTCAGGAGCTTTACTTCCGAGCCCTGAACTGTGGCATCAAGCTGCCCCCCAGCTCAGGAAATTCGCCGAACGCCCGGACGGAAGTACACACCGGCGAATCTCTCACATGGCAAAGTTGGTGGGATCAGTTCAAGGCCGGACGGGTGATCGTTTCACAAGGGCTTCAACTGCGGGTGACGGCGAATTCTACGATGCCCGGGGATCTTTTGAAAACGGCGCAAGGCCCACTGGAAGTGCTTCTCGCAGGGAAGTTGGAGCCCGCCGATTCTGAACAAGCTATTGAACTCATTCGCAATGGTCATTCCGAAATCATCAAGCTGCCTGCCCTCATCACCATCAACGAGAGCGGATGGTTTCTCGTGCGTGCGACGACGGTGGGGAACCCCGCCCAGTTCGCGATCACCGCGCCTTGGTATGTGGAAATTGGTGGCCAAGCCATGAAGCCGCGCAAGCAAGACACCGAGTTTTTCCGCGAATGGGCACGCCAACGCGTGGTCGCAGTGAACAACGCGATTCCAGAACTTGATAAGCAGAAATCTGCCTTTGCGGTGTTAGCCGCTGCGGAATCCTTCTGGCAAGAGAAGGCGGGCACTGTCCAAAAAACCACCCGAATCCGTGGAACAATCCTTGATGCCGGGACTTCAGCCACCATGCCTGCCCGCATTTATATTCAAAATGCGCAAGGCTCCTGGTTTTTCCCCGAGAGTGAAGGTGGCACCGCGGTCCGTTATGAAAAACGCAATTTCAACAACCTCCTCAGCTCGGAGAATCATACCACTCTCAGCGCCCACCCTTGGCGTGCCAATCTTCCCCCGGGGCGCTACACCATCACCGTCGAGCGCGGGAAGGAATGGTTTCCCCTGATCCGTGAGGTCGAGGTGGGCGAGCAGTCACTTGATCTTGAGCTGCCTGTGCAGCGCTGGGTAAACATGGCGGCAGAGGGGTGGTTCAGCGGCGAGACCCACGTCCACCGCATGATCGCGGAGCTGCCGAACGTCATGCTCGCTGAGGATCTCAATGTGGCTTTCCCACTCAGCTACTGGTGCCTCCATGCCCAGGAAATTCCCTACCACTACGATAAGGGCGCGGATCCCTCAAAACCTGCGGAACTCATCATCGTGGACCCCACTCATGTCATCTGGCCCTGCAACACCGAATGGGAAATTTTCGGGATTAATGGCCACGATCACACGCTTGGCGCGGTCTTTGCGCTTGGCCATTCCACCCCGATCAAGCTTGGTGCGCCACTGCTCGGGCCGATCGCTCGCGAAGCACGCAGACAAGGTGCACTGCTCGATATGGATAAGCCCGATTGGCCATGGGCCATGGCATTGCCGCCCATCATGGGCATCGACCTTTACGAACTCTCCAACAACCACGTTTGGCGGGTGCCCTTCGCGTTGGGCAAGTGGACGACGCCAGCCCCTGAGTGGATGCTGGGTAAGGCAAGCCATGAAGGGGATGAGCGTGCATGGCTGGAATACACCCACCAGGTTTACTGGGCGCTTTTGAATGCAGGCCAGCGCCTGCGTCCCTCCGCCGGAACTGCCAGTGGGGTGCATCCCGTGCCGCTCGGGTTCAGCCGGGTTTACGTCCATTGTCCCGAGGGTTTCAGTTATGAAAATTGGCGGCAAGGACTGCAAACGGGAAGGAGTTTCGTGACGACCGGCCCCATCTGTCTTTCAGAAATCCGCCGCGACGGCGACCACGCCCGCCTCCAAATCAAAGCGAAGGGAGAGCGTCCGCTTGGCAAGATCGAGATCATCGTCAACGGAGCCGTTCAAGAATCCATCGACGTGAATTCAACGGAGACAATCGTCGAGCGTGACATCCCGCTCCATGGCACTACTTGGATTGCCGTGCGGGTCTGGGAACCCCGTGAGGACGGGCGTTTCCGTTTCGCACATACCTCGCCGGTTTGGTTCGATGATGCGCGAAAGCCGCTCCAGCCACGGCCCGAACAAGCCGCATTTCTAGTCCAACGCGTCAGTGATGAAATTTCCCGCAGCCGCAAAGTGCTGCCCGCCGCTGCGATTCAAGAATACCAGACCGCGCTCCAGAAATGGCAGCGCATGATCCCACCAACACCATGAAACCGCGAAGCCTATCCTACGAAGCAATTTCCCACGACGACGTTATGGTTGCCGAGCCAGACGATTGTTTCGCTGGGGAAACACGTCCCGCCGCCACTTCGGATGACCTGTGCATTCTCGCCTCACCGTCTGCAACGGGAAGTCATGCAGGTGGCGCTGTCATCGTCGGCCAGCTGGCGACCAAGGGAATCGTTCACTTGGGAGTCATTGACGGAACTTCCGCTGCGGAAGGCACCGTGATCGGCACGCGTGGCCAAGCGATGATGGTATGCTTCAGCCGGCCGACCCGGATTCTGATGGCGGGTGTGTGGAAACGCTTCGCCCCGCAGACGGCATGCTTGATTTCATCGCCAGTGCATGTTCGGACTCGCCCGGAATCAGGCTGGGCGGTCGCCTACATCTGTTACGGCGATGGCTCGGGATTTTCGGATCTGACGGGAAACCCCGTCCCTTTCGATGCCACTCCGCTTGTCCAAGCCGTCCGCGGGCTCCATGCAGAAGCCAGCGTGGATTCCGGCCACGCGCTGCTGCACCATTGGGTCGAGCTGATCCATGGATACGTAAGGATTTTTGCGCAGCCGCGGCAGCCTGACGAGCGGATCCTCAAGGCGTGGACGAGAATCGCCTCCGACCTCCGCCGCGACTGGAGTGTGGAGGACATGGCGGCCACCGCCATGATGTGCGCCGAGCATTTCCGCCGCCTTTGCCTGAAAACCTATGGACGCAGCCCGATGATGCATCTCTCGCGTTTGCGCGTCGGGCAGGCCGAGGAACTGCTTCGTTCGACCGATATGAAAATCGACTCAATCTGCGAAGAGGTCGGCTACGAATACCGCTCCACTTTTTCCAACATTTTCACGAAATGGGTCGGGATGCGTCCGTCCGCATACCGGGAGGCCGCGCGCGGGTTTTCCTGTGGAATTCGGGCGGACTAGGCTGCCATCGACAGGCAATTGGTTTTTGCCCGAGCCCGAAATCCAGGCCCTGGCAGACGTCAGCGATTTCCTCGCAATGGGCTGGAAACACGATGAAGATCCTTCCAGAGCATTGGAAGTGGCTGTGGACTTCTTCCTCGGTAAGGCCGATGAACTCGTATGCCCGGAACGAGACTTTGTCGGGGTAAAACCTGAACAGGGTTTTCCGGATGCCGCTCATATAAACCTCACCGACTTCCAGAATCCGGTGGTTCGGCGGGATGGTGACGTTGCCGACCGGGACCAACAACGGTTTCGACTGGCGGTTCATCAACTGGTATTTCCATCACCTCACCGGAGCCAATCCCCTCGGCTTATCATCCACCAACTTGGCCAGTCTCTACGAGGGACTCGTCCGGGACACCGCGGAGAACTTCACGCGCCTGCGAAAAACTCGCCACACGCGGCACCTGATGGACGACCTACAAAAAATGGCGGGTCGCGGCTGTCGATGCGGGAGGGGCTGAAGCTGAAGATTCCGCTGTGAGGTCGCTGGTTCCCGCAGAGGCAAGGAGCGTAAGTGAGGATATTTTTTCTGAGGAAATTGCGAATTTTAGAAAGATTGCCGGTCCGTTCGCGTTTCTAACTGTGTCGCGACGCTACTGCCGGTCCGACTGAGACGCCTCCCGGGTTAATGGGTTTTTCCCAGGGGATCATCAGTCGGGCCGCTTTTTTTTCAGGGGATGTTCATCGGCGTCCTCACGCTTTCTGGAAGATGCCCGGCGTCCCGTGGTGACTGCTTGCG
>Ga0163144_10030775_pt1 | contig 10256 bp, 9 predicted proteins | sample OliLak19BULKMAT1_FD_123175 | JGI IMG/M metagenome (GOLD analysis project Ga0163144, IMG submission 123175) | Freshwater microbial mat bacterial communities from Lake Vanda, McMurdo Dry Valleys, Antarctica - Oligotrophic Lake LV.19.BULKMAT1 | ecosystem: Environmental > Aquatic > Freshwater > Lake...
TAAATGTAGGGGCGGATTAGGCGCTCGTGGAAAAATCCCCAACCCCAAGAGTCGCCGCGCCGAATATCCGCCCGTTTACCTGTTATGAAATCATAGCGATGCACCAAAGTGAAATGCACCCAGCGACCGACGCTTAGATCGTGGGTGGCATACGGGCGGACATACGGCGCAGGCGGCAGGTTTTGATGGCTTTTTGGGCAAACCGTTGAACGCGCACCAAATCGCGGAGTCATTAAATGAAAAGATTACAGAAGTAGGGCTTTAGCCCGCGAAAGCCCTACTTCTGTAATTTGCTGCGGTGCTTTTTGAGCGCTTGCTGCCGTTCGGAAATGGGGATGCCCAGCGCCTGTGCGACTGCCAACAGGCTGTAGCTGGCATCCACTTTGGGTGATAGCAAATGCGCCATCGATTGCGTATCCCAAATGTGCTTGGGCACCGTGCCGCCCGTCAGTTTGCTCAACTGGCGCATATCGAACACGGCATTATGGGCGATTCAGTACCGACGCGCTGTTGAAGAGCATCGTCAAATATTGTCGGATGGAGGCGTCAAAGGGCACGGGAAAGGCGGTGGTGTCGATGCTTTCCCCGTCCCCCCACGCCAACGCGATCACCGTGATATCGGCGGGGTAGCTGAGTCCGTAATCCATTGCGGACCCGTACCCGGATAGCGCGTGTTGGTTTCGACATCAACCGCGACGACCCCCGCCTGTAGGCAACGGGCGAGGGCGTCAATATCCAGCGGGCGGGTGTCCTCAAACAGTGAAAGCTGCACGCGATGCTCCCTTACCCCCCGATACGGCTCAACAGCGCCACCGTCGCCGTCACCACCTGCTCGGTTTGCTCGGCATAAGAGATCGTGGCGACGTTATCGCCCGCTTGTGCCCCGTAATACCCGAATTGTGCGTGATTGCCGCCCTCAATAGCCACGAACATGGTGTCGGAGGGTAGTTCTGCTGCGGATGCTTCGACCCCAACGACCGTCTGCAAACCATCCAGCGTGCCATAAATCGAGGTGACGATCAGATCAGTGCGGGTTTGCAAGTTGGCATTGGGGAAAGGAATGCTGCCCATCAAGACCAGTCCTTGCACCGTTAACGGGTTACTTTGGGCGAACGAGGACGCCGCCACCCCGCCCAACGAGTGCCCTCCTACTGCCCAGCGGGTGATCTGTGGGTGGGCGCTGAGCACTGCCGCCGCTGCATTGGTGTCAAACAGTGCCAAGTACAGTGGGGCATTGACGATGGCGACGAAATAACCCTGCGCGGCAAGCGCGTTGGCGAGCGGGGCATACGCGCCCGCTGGCACTTTGCCCCCCGGATACAGCACATAACCGACGGTGGGCGTTACGCCGACGGGCGCGAACTCGCTCCAACCCGCTTGGGTGACATCGACCGCCGCGTCATCGACCAACGCCGCCACTGCTTCGGGCATCAAATTAGGCACCGTGTTTGCCCACACCACAAAGCCTGCCACGCCGAGCAAAAATACCACCATTAAAATGAGCAGCACCCGCCGCCAAGTGAACCATTTCCACATCAAGTTTCGTTGTCCTATGATTGGTTGAATAAGGTCGCCCGTTTGTTTATGGGCAATATCGCTTTTTATTCTAATCGGATAACCCAACTGAACGGCACTAAAGTGTTAAGCATTCCATTAACGTTGTTCCAGCTAATCCCTAACCCCCAACCCCCTGCTGTTACCTTTGTTCCGCGCCACACCGTAGACAGCGGTTGTTGTAAATTCCAGCGTTGGCATTGCAGGTGGAACAGGCTGCTTTGCCCGTCGGTTCATAAAACAAGGCGGCTTGCGGCACCACATAACGCGGGATCGTGCGCGCTTCGGGCGCGGATGCGCCGCATTGTTCGCAATAAAAATACCCGGTACCAGTGGCGCGGCTGGCATTGCCACAATCGGGGCAATAGCGCCGCCGATCCGACCGCGCGTCCCGCAAGTACACTTCCGCCAAGCGGCGAATCATGGCGATGTGAATGCCATAATACGTTGCGCCCGATGCCAAACTGGTGGCTTTGGTCATGATGCCGACGAGGTAATTTTTCTCGTCAAAAATGACATCCCCGCCCGCATCGGTCAGTTGCGTGATACTCGTGGGGATCCAATGGGCAGCCATCGCTCGACGGGTGGGGCGCTGTTGTGCCCGCGTCACCTCGCCATCATAGGACACGACCGTCAACGGGTCATCATCGGGCACGCGCGGCATGGGGGTGACGGGCAAGAGCGCCGCCGGACGTTGATTGATACTGATGAAGGCGAGGTCGAGATCGGTGTAGGCGCGCACCACTGTGCCGTACACCTGCCCACCCGCATAAGTCTCGATGGTGACGCGCTCCAGCCCACCGACGACGCGCCGCGTGGTCGCTAACAAGCCCTCTTGGGTGATAAAGACGGCGGTGCCCACCCCGTTGGGTCCGTCGATCACGCGCGCCAAATAATCGGCGACATTAAAGCTGGTAGGGGCAGTCGCCCCCGACGCGCTATTGCCGGTGCCGCCGCTGGTGGCAGCAGTATAGGTGCCGGTTGCGGGGGTGCTGGTGGGCAAACCCGCCGTCAATAACGCGGATAGACGGCTGCGCGCTTCGGCATTGTTGGGGTCTACATGGAGCGCTTCGGTATAGCAAGCGCGTTTGTGGGCGGTGTCGGTTTGCGTCTCCGCCAGCCACAAATAAGCGATGGCGCGCATCTCCGCCAGCAGGTCACCACTTTTCAGGGCGATCCGGATCAAGCGTGCGCCTTCCGTCAGGCTTTGTTGTTGTATCGCCAAAATGCCGAGTTCTAATGCTCTTTGCGTCATCCGCGCCCCCAAAATTTGCGCTCTACATCCATTAAATGGTGAGTCTAGTCTATCATCACGACTAATTTGTACTAGTGTGCTGCCGAATCAATTGTCTTGTGTCCCGACTCGTATTACAATGAGACGAGGGCTTTGGTCGGTTGCACCGACTCTTGATCGTAATTATAGTCCTGTCGAGTCTAGGAGGCGTCCATGCCACTGCAAGGGAATCTGCGTGACTTCTCAACGACGCAACTCCTGAACCTGATCAATCTCGCTGGCAAATCCGGCACGTTGCTCCTGTACGAAAGCGTGAAAACGGGCACGAAAGATGCTATTGGCGGGGATAAAATGACCGCCGGCAAAGAACGCGCCCGTGTCGCTTTCAAGGTCGGCAAGCTCATCTCCGCCATGTTGGATGGGCAAAGCGGCGATCTGGTTTCGGTGTTGAACAAGGCTGGGAAACTTTCTAACGAACAGGCGCGGATCATTCGTGAACGCGCGAAGAGTACCAGCGATAAAGCGCTGGCATTGTTGCTGATCAACGCCAATTATGTCACCCAAAAAGATGTCGTGCGCAGCGTTCAGCAGCATACGCTGGACGTGGTTCACAATCTCCTTTCATGGGCAGAAGGACCGTTTCGGTTCGAGGACAATTTGCTGCCCAGCAATGATATGATCTTGGTGCCGATTGACCTTGAGAATGTCATCATTGAAGGCGCGCGCCAGATCAAAGAGGTCGAGCAACTGACATCGCATATCCCGCATCTCGATATGGCGCTCAAGTTTCCCGAAAATCCGCGCGAAAAATTCAAAGGTGTGCATCTCAGCGTCGAAGAATGGAAAGTGGTGTCGTTCGTCAATCCGAAGAACACCATGCAGCAAATTGCCAAAGCGAACAATATGTCCGAAAACGAGATTCGCCGCATTGTCTATGGTTTAGAACAGGCGGGTTTGGTCGAAATTATCAAACCGCCAGCCGCTGAAAGCACGACGTCAGGTGGGCGACCCAAACCGCGCGCGCCGCAAGTGCAAAAGACGGTGGTTACGCGACTAATCGATCGCATCCGATCGATTTAACCTCAACGCCTGTGGTGCTACCGGGTACTGGAAGAGCAGAAACGTTATGCAAACTGTCAAGATGGTCATCACTGGACCGTTCAGCTCTGGTAAAACAGAGTTCATTCGCGCGATCAGCGAAATCGATGTCGTCACCACCGAACGTGGTATTTCCTCAGAATCCGAACGTACCGTCAAAGATTATACGACGGTGGCGATGGACTTTGGGCGTATCACGGTCGATGATGACTTGGTACTGTATCTGTTTGGTACCCCCGGACAGCGGCGTTTTGATTTCATGTGGGAGATCCTCGCTGAAGGTATGTTGGGATTTGTGGTGATGGTGGACAGCACCAAGCCCGAAACGTTCCGCGAGGCGAAAAGCATCCTCGAAACGTTTAAGGCATATGCCCCCACGCCGTATGTCGTCGCTGCCAACAAGCAAGACCTGCCCGATGCTTGGAACATTGATGATCTGCGCATCGCGCTACGCATCGAAGAAGGGGTGAAGTTGCTCCCCTGCGTCGCTGCCGATAAAGAAAGCGTCAAGCATGTGTTGCTTGAACTGCTTTACTCTATCCTTGAAGAGATGGAGCGAGGCTAAAGCGGTTTCGGCGACCGAAAGCCCCTGTCAGGACGCGCACCAGCGCGTCCGTAAGGCTTTCGGTTTGTGGAACTGCCCAACATCCTGCGGTTGGTTTAGGGATATCGGCTCACTATATGGCAACTCTTGTCACCGAACAGGGTATCGTCCACTATGAAGCATATGGGCGAGGTCGCCCCGTCCTGCTGTTGCATGGATGGTTAAATTCCTGGGCGCTGTGGCGCAATACGATTGAGATTTTGGGGCGTGAATTCCGCACCTATGCGGTCGATTTCTTGGGCTTTGGCGATTCCGACACACAATCGGCTAATTTTTCGGTGACGAATTTCGTGTCGATGGTCAATCAGTTCATGGAGCGCATGGGGATCGTTCGCGCTCCGCTCATCGGGCATTCGATGGGCGGCACGGTTGCGCTCAGCGTTGCCATGCGCTATCCCGAAAAAGTAGTCAAAGTCGGCGTCGTCGGCTCACCTATTCAGGGAAGTTCTCTCAGCCCGCTCCTCAAGATCGCCGCTTATCGCGGCTGGTCAGACCTAGCGGGGGCATCGCCAATGATGTATGACCTCTTTCAAAAAGGGTTTAAGCCTTTTTTGCGGGGGTATTCGCATTTACTGGCAAAAGATGGCAAAGCGCTCGGCGATATGTTGGCTTCGGACGCCTCGAAATTGTCGTTCGGTCCGTTTTGGGAAAGCATCAATACCCTGCGCAACACCGATTTATCATCGCATTTGGGCGAAATCACGTTGCCGGTCTTGGGTATTTATGGCAAGTATGACAACATTGTCGATCCCAAACAGCATAAAGTGTTAAAGGCGCTCATCCCAGCGGCAAAGATCAATTATTTTGAAAAATCGGGGCATTTTCCGATGCTGGATGAGCCGGAACGTTTTCACACCTGTTTGCGGGATTTCCTGATCAATAGCTGAACTAAAACCAAAAATAGCTGTCCAAGCAGTGGACCTATATAACGGAGCGAGCGATCACAATGCAGCGGTTCATCATTGAAGATATGCGGCATATCCCCCCTTTTAATCAGCCGGCTAGCTTGTTGACAGTGGGTACACAGCCGCTTAAGCTGTTGCAAGAAAGCGTGATCCTCACCGTTTTTCGCGGGGCACTAGCAATCGGCAATATTTTTAGCGATATCGATCAAATTCGTTCGGTGCAAGGGCAAGCGCTCGTCTATCGCGATAATCTCTATTTCGATGCCGAGTTCTTAGGGTACTTTTATGCCCAAGCCGCTAAAACCGGACGCGCCTGTCGTGCCGCCTTCCCTGCCAATGACCCCGCTTTTCGCACCTATAGCCTGCCGCTATCGGGCGCATTCCAACCCGCTATCGACCCCGCCAATGGGCAGCAAATCTGCCTTGTCGATCTGTGGTACTTCCCCAATGGCTATGTCCCTGATGTGCAACCCATCATCGTGCCCAGCGATGCCGAAGAGATGGGTTTTTACAGCGTACCCGATTTTATGAGCATGGAACAAGGCGATCTGACGCATTTTGCGCCGGGGCGATCCATCATTGCTATCGAAAGTTGGGTGCATGTCTACTTCGCGGCGATCATCTTTGGGCTATTCGGGCGCGCCATGCGCTTTGACCGCTACTCCAAGCAGCACAACATCTTCAGCCTTCATTTGTTGTGGAAAGCGGTCTTAGAACAACGGCAATTGCTCAGTTCGTCGAAGGTGATCGAAGTCGGCAAGAATACCACTATCCACCCGACAGCCGTCATCACCGGTCCCGCCAAGATCGGCGATAACTGCTCGATTGGACCCGGTGTCTTCCTCGACAACTGCACTATCGGCGATAATGTCACGCTCGATGACGGGTGCGTCTTGATGATGAGTACGGTCGGCAGCGGTTGCTTCTTGCCCTTCCGGTCGGCGTTGTATCTCACCGCCGTGATGGAAAACACGATTGTCGCGCAAAACACCTGTTTGCAGATGTGCGTGATCGGGCGTAACAGCTTCGTGGGCGCGGGCAGCACCTTCACCGACTTCAATTTGATCGAGCAGCGTCCTATCCGCGCCGCGAACATCGCCGGCGATCTTGAACCCGTCGGGCAGGTCGTCCTCGGCGGTGCAGTGGGGCACAACTGTCGTATCGGGGCGGGCATGGTCTTGTTTCCGGGACGCATGATCGAGTCGGACGTGGTGTTGGTGGCATCGGCACAACGCCGTGTCATCAGCCGCAACGTCACCTATGAAGAGAGCGATCATCACACGGTGGGTACTGGCTCGGCGCACAGTCGCCACTACCCCCGTCGTGATGAAAAAGTTGAGCAGGAAGAATCGTGGTAGACCTGAAAAGCATCCCCCCTTCCCCGGTCGAAGACACGTTTGCCTTCATCATTCACCCCATCCAAATCAAACGCGATGTCTCACGCAAGTATCCCATACTCGGAAAAATCTTTAGCGAACGCGAAATCAACTTCTTTTCCCGCTTCTTCCCACCCGTATATCTGTCCGAGATCACCGGCATTCGTTCGGCAGCGACCGGACGCGCCTTGCATGGTTGGTTGATCGCGTGTCCGTTCACGCCCCCCACGATGATGAATTTGCCCGTCGAGACCGTCTACAACAAAATTGTGGCGTGTGGGCATATGGCAGAAGCCTTGGGGGCGAAGATTCTCGGCTTGGGGGCATATACCTCGGTCGTGGGGGATGCGGGCAAAACCATCGCGGATCGGTTGGATATCCCTGTGACGACGGGCGATAGCTACACGATCATGATCGCCATTGAAGCGATTCGGGAAGCGGCGCAACAGATGGAGATTCCGCTGGCAGGGGCGACGGTGGCGGTCGTGGGGGCGACCGGCACCATCGGCAAGACCTGTGCCGAACTGCTGGCGGGGCAGTGTCCGCGATTGATCTTGGTGGGGCGGCGGCAAGAGGCAGTCGACGCGCTAAAAGTGCAGTGCAGCGGATTGGGGGCGCAGATCATCGCCACTACCGAGATGAGCGCCATCTACCAAGCTGATCTCATCTTGACCGTGACCAGCGCCGTGCATGAGGTGATCTATCCCCAACATCTTAAGCCGGGCACCGTCGTTTTGGACGTGGCGCGCCCGCGGGATGTCTCCAAGCGGGTGGCGGCGGAGCGCGACGATGTGCTGGTGATCGAAGGCGGCATGGTCGAGGTGCCGGGGGATCCCGATTTTCATTTCGACTTCGGGTTCCCGTTGCGCAAAGCCTATGCGTGTATGGCAGAGACGATGGCGCTGGCGCTCGAAGGGCGCTATGAGGATTACACCATCGGCAAAGATATCAGCGTGGCACAAGCCCGCGAGATCGGCGCGATTGCGGATCGGCACGGGTTTGCGATGAGCGGTTTCCGCAGCTTTGAACATGAGGTCACGAAGGAACAGATCGAGCAGGTGCGGGTGCGGGCACAGGAGAATCGGTCGTCGTTTGTGCCGTATTGAACTGGGGTTAGGGGGTGGGGTTTAGGGATTAGAAAAAGAAAAAAGCTGAACAGGAAGGCACGAAGAAATGTTCGGAGGGTAGTCATTTATTTTAGGATACTTGATCGAGGAACTTAAGCTAAGCTATGATCCCAGATGAACTTGCCGCGTGTACCCCCGAACCTTTACACCCCGAAGGTTTTAACCCGTCAGTCATTTTGCCCTACGCTTTAACAACAGGGCATATTCAAGCAGCAATGGTTGAATTTCTGGAATTTTTGGGTTTCATCAATCTCCAGCTCCACAGCCGTAAAATGCCGCGTTTGGAAAGATTCTTGATGCCTGCCAACTTTAGTAGTGTAGTGGGCGAAACCATGAACGTTGCGATTCCCAAGTATTGCCCCACCCTCGTCAAAAATGGCTATCATAACGGTCATCCCGATTTGATCCCGATCAATAGCTTCCCCAACGACGCGGTGCAACATTCGAAAGAGGGGATTGAGGTGAAAGGGTCGCGCTATGCGAAAGGCTGGCAAGGGCATAATCCTGAAGCGGTATGGTTGATGGTCTTTAGCTTTGACGCCAATAGTAGCAATGATATTAAGAAGGGTATTCCTGCGCGACCATTTCGGTTTGCAGGGATATTCATCGCGCTATTGGCGCTCGAAGATTGGACGTACTCCGGTCGTTCACCCACTAGTCGCCGTACTATCACCGCGACCGTGAATGCGACAGGAATGGAGAAAATGCAAGCGAATTGGGTCTATAAAGCCTTAAAATAGGGGCAGATTGATTTCTTCTCGCTCTCGGTAGAGTTGGCTCAACGGCAAGACCGCTTGTTTCGCCATCTCAAAATAATTGGCGTGCCGTTCAATGCCCACACATTTTAGTCCCACAGCTTCGGCGGCGGCGACAGTGGAGCCTGACCCCATAAACGGATCAGCGATGATCCCTTTGCCCAATGGCAAAGCAGCATAAACCAATTGGCGCAAAAACAGTTGGGGTTTGATGCTAGGATGTTTGGCGATCTCACGTTCGTTTTTCGGCGTTCGTACACTTTCGATGATATCCTCCAAAGGATTACCATCAGGACGACGGCGCAACCCGCCCGTTTGAAATTCTCGCAAACAATCACCAACCGTCATTTTGGAGAGAAGGGGTTTCCGAAACATTCCCCATGGCTCGTAACAACCGCGCGGCATCGAGCAAACATCAGGGAATTCCGCCTCAAAATTTTTGGGACGATCCCCACCTCGTAACGTGCGCACGGTCCGCATCAGCATTCCGCGATATTCCAGCCCGCCCGCGACCAATGCTTCAAAGACCAATTGCGACAAGAAGGTATTAGAGGCAATAAAAATATGCCCACCCGGACGTAAGCCGTGCAGGGAGACTCGTGCCCATTCTATGAAGAATCGCCGGATCGTCTGCCGTTCCTTATCATTAAGCGCGGTAAATCGCGGGAGTGGGGCGCGCACATTGCCATCAAACGACGGCGGGATGCGCCAGACGCCGCCATTACCATTGGCGCGCTTTTCCAGTTGATCAAAATCGTACTCTTTGACCCCATACGGCGGATCGGTCACAATCGCATGAAGGGAATTTTCGGGAATGCGTCCCAGCCACTCGAAGCAATCCGCATGGACGAGCAACGAACGCCCAATAACAAGCGATTGATAGCCTAGGGTCAAAGCCTGCCACGTCCCTGATGGCTCATCTTGAGGCAGGTCGGTTGCCAAGGGTAGGTTGTAGTTTTGACTCACGGCTTGGTGCCTCTTTAGATCGTTAAATCCTTACGAAGGGGCATTTTGTTAATTATATCCTAAATCGCAACGATAGAGGCTAATAGCCTATCAAGGAAGTAGTTCAGGAAAATTAGAAATACGCCCAAAATCCCGTTGATTGCATTGTAACTGAAGGGTTGGACAATGTTCAAATGTCAATCACTTTTAGTAACTACTCAGGCTGAAAAACGGTCGGTAATAAAGGGAGAAATGACCGTTGGCAGCAAATGGGTGGATATTCGGCGCACGAACATTCATGTTAACGAACGATTGACAAGCGCCTAATCCGCCCCTACATCCACGTTTCGAGGGGTATTTTCCTATTTTTCTTCACGTCTTCATGCCTCTCTGTTTATTTTATTCTGTTTCTATGCCTGAGTAGTTCGCCAATGTCACATTAGACTGCTGTTCTAATTTTTGAACAGACCAACGCGCAAAAATGCGATTCTCTATGTAGGGACGACCAATGTAGCGTCCGTTTGTAGGCATAAATTCGCTGACACGCCGTTGTGCGTCCCACCATTTGCCCGTTTTCTAGGAAGATTTTCGACATTTTTAGAACGTGCGTGTAATGTGACATTGGCGAACTACTCAGGTATAGAAACAGAATAAAATA
>Ga0163144_10030776_pt1 | contig 10256 bp, 6 predicted proteins | sample OliLak19BULKMAT1_FD_123175 | JGI IMG/M metagenome (GOLD analysis project Ga0163144, IMG submission 123175) | Freshwater microbial mat bacterial communities from Lake Vanda, McMurdo Dry Valleys, Antarctica - Oligotrophic Lake LV.19.BULKMAT1 | ecosystem: Environmental > Aquatic > Freshwater > Lake...
GGAGATTACATTTATGAAGGTGGAATCAGAACCAAAAAAGGGAAGTTTAATGTTAGGTCACACATCCCTCCACGCGAAATTTTAAGTCTTCAAGATTACCGTACACGCTTTGCACAATATCGCTTAGATGAAGATTTGCAAGAGGTACACCGGCTGCATCCTTTCATCACCGAATGGGATGACCATGAATTTGCAAATGATGCATACAAAGATGGTTCAAAAAACCACAAAAAGGAGAAGGTAGAATGGGCAGAACGTATCTCAAATGCAAAGCAAGCATACTTTGAGTGGCTGCCCATTACCAGTAATGTAGATTACAAAATTACTCGCAAAATCAGCTATGGAAATCTTGCAGATATTTTCATGCTAGATACCCGCACCGAGGAAAGGTGCAAGCAAGTAAGTCCCTTTGATACTATGCTTAAATGTGAAACCAGAACCATATTAGGTAAGACACAGACGGCATGGCTGCGAGATGGTATTATCAACTCTGCTGCACGATGGAAGGTAATGGCAAATCAAGTTGTGTTCTCGGAATTGGATGCACATCATTTATCCAAATCAACTCCAATAAATACGGACGCATGGGATGGGTATCCGATTGAGCGAAAAGAATTAATGGATTCGTTTTATAAAAACAACACCAAGAACATTATTGTTATAACGGGTGACATTCATCTTTCGTGGGGTTTTGATTTAGTACAAAATCCTAAAGACAAAACGCGGTACAATGCTAGAACAGGCATGGGGGTGATTGGTGCAGAATTTGTAACGCCAAGTGTAACATCTGTAGGCTTTGAGGCGCGAGTTCCAAAAGCATTCGCGCCACTGGCAGCAAGCATTATTAAACGAAAATCTACCAACCCACATCTTCGCTATCAAGATTTAATTAAGCACGGTTTTATATTGCTCGACTTAAATGAAACGCGCGCAAAGGCAACTTGGATTTATACAAAAACGGTAGCTGAAAAAACTGATAAGTTTACAGAGAGCAAGAGTTTTGTAACACTGTACAATGCAAACAGATTAGTAAAAGAGAAATGATTCTTTTTTTTAAAAGATTAGTGTATTCTATCGCCACGCACGGCAATATTTTTCAATACATCGGCTTCATAATTGAGCCATTCATCCCATCTTAAAAGCACTTTTTCTTTGTCGCCAAGCGAACATGCCATATCCAGAAAAAAACGATAATGTCCAGCTTCACTTATCATCAGGTTTTTGTAGAAGTTGCTTAAATCTGCATCCGGAATTTCTTTGCTAAGCAGGCGAAATCGCTCGCAGCTTCGCGCTTCTATTAATGCAGAAAAAAGTAGTTTTTCAATTAGGCTTTCTCTGCGCGAATCGCCTTTACGCACAAACTTATTCAGTTCATTTACATATACATCTTTGCGTTGCCTACCTAACTTTAAGCCTCGCTTTTTCAAATGGTCTAATACCATTTTAAAATGCCCCCACTCCTCCGTTACAATTGGCACAAGTGCATCAACTAATTCTTCATACTCCGCATAAGTTTGTATCAACGAAATGCCAGTAGAAGCCGCTTTTTGCTCGCAAAAAGCATGGTCAGTAAGAATTTCTTCAATATTCATTGAAGCAAGATTTACCCAACGTGGGTCGGTGGGCAGTTTTAGTCCGAGCATTTTTATTTATTGAATTATTCCGGTAGCAATGATACGCCTTCTGAAACATAGCATGGATGCATTTCGCCTTCAATTTCTGTTTTCGCCTTGTATTGTTTCAATACTTTCTCTTCAAAAAATTCCGCTTTTGTTTTTTCTACCAATGCAATGGCGCATCCCCCAAAACCCGCGCCTGTCATGCGTGCGCCAACACAACCCTTAGTTTGAATAGCTGCATCAACTAAAGTATCTAATTCAAAACCACTTACTTCATAATCATGCTTTAATGATTGATGCGATTCGGTCAGTAATTTTCCAAAGGCAATCATGTTTTTGCTTTTCAATGCTGCAACAGCCTTGTCCACTCTTTCATTTTCGGTGATGACATGGTGCGCTCGCTTTTTCAGCACCTCATCTTTAATAAATTCAAGTTGCTGAATGTTTGCCGCGCACAAATGTTGTATAGAATCAGCATTACGCTTCTTGTTGATACCATTTAATGCTGCTTCGCATTCAGCTTTTCGCTCGTTGTATTTTGAATGAATAAGATTGCGGGGCTTTTTAGTATTCAAAACAACCAAATCATATTCGCCAAAATCTATGGGTATAAATTCATGCTCCAATGTGCTGCAATCTAAAAGCATGGCGTGGTTTTGTTTTGCATTGGCAATTACAAATTGATCCATAATGCCGCATTGAACACCAATGAATTTATTCTCCACTTGTTTGCACCACAAGGCAATTTCGGGGCGCGAAATATTTGCTTTCATTTCTTCCAACAGCAAATACATGGTTAATACTTCCATAGCTGCGGAGGAGGAAAGCCCGCTGCCTTCGGGCAAGGTGCTTTCGTAATGGATATTAAGCTGTGGCAATTGAAAGTCTTTTTCCTTTAAGTAATTCATTACCCCCAAAGGATAGTTGAGCCAGTCATTTTCCTTGTCGTAAAGAATTTCACCAATCAGTTTTTGCTGTAAAGTTTTGACATGTGAATCGGATGATAGGAATACAAACCCATCATTTCTTTGGGTTACAGATGCGGTGATTCCCATAGAAATTGCAGCGGGTAAAACTTTTCCGCCATTGTAATCAATGTGCTCGCCTATTAAATTAATGCGCCCCGGGGCGAAGTAATCTCTCATATAGTATTGATTAATATTTATTTCCTATTTAACTAAGTATTCTTTTAAAAAACAAAATAACACGCATTCTTTTCAATGTTTCTATATTCGCGGAATTGATTTTTTTACAAAACAGAAAAACGAAATTACAAATCATGAAAAAACTTTTACTAACTGCATTCTCTTTTACTTTGTTGAGTGCGGCAATTGCTCAGGTACCAAGTGCTGGTTTTGAAAACTGGAAAACCGATACATCTAAATTAGATTTATCTGCACTTCTTCCTGGATTTTTACCTGACACTTTTAATTTTGAGGATCCAATTAACTGGACTTCAGTAAACTACATTACTGGTGCCGATACTTTTACGCCTAATGTTGCAGGTGGAGTTACTATGGTTACAAAGTCAACCACTGCCCACACCGGAACTTATGCAGCAAGAATTGAAACTAAAACAATTACAATTCCTGTTTTGGCTCTTCCTGCTACAATTCCTGGGTTTGTTATTAGTGGTGAATTTGCTATTGACATTACTAACTTGACAGGTGGTGGTGGATTTACTCCCACTAGCCTTCCTGGAAGCGGAATTGCAATTACAGGTCGCGTAGATAGTTTTACTGTTTGGGCAAACTATACTCCTGTTGTGGGTGATTCAGCTTTGTTATTAGCTGTATTAAGAAAAGGTACAAATCCTGTTGCTACTGCTGCTGGCTTTATAAAAAGCGCAACATCAGGCTACAAGCGTTTTGCGATTCCTTTTATATACTCATCTTGCGATATGCCTGATAGCATCACTTTTGCCTTGTCGTCAAGTAATTTATTTGAATTGCAAAATACTGATGCTTTATTGGCAGGAACTTTACTACCAGGTAGTGTGTTGTTGGTTGATGATGTAGATTACAGCTTAGCACCGGGCAACTATGTGCTTAATCCTATTGCAAATGAGGATGATACTTCAACGCTTAAAAATATTGCATTGACTGTGAATGTTTTGGCGAATGACTTGGATTGTAATGGAGCCGCAACACTTTCAATAGGAACTATCAGCACAACAACTGCACATGGAACTGCTGCTAAATCTGGTAGCAACATCACTTACACACCTGATAACAATTATGTTGGTTTGGACACTGTGTTTTACCAATTGGTTTCTTCAACAGGCAAAACCAATCAAGGTCTTTTGATTATCAATGTAAAAGATGTTTCTGGCATTAAAGATGTGAATTTGGTGAGTGTTAAAGCTTTCCCGAATCCAACTGCAAGCACTTTGAATATTGCTGCTGCTTTAGAAAATGCTACAGTTAATGTATTTGATTTAGCAGGCAGAGTTGTAGCAACGGCTAACAACTTCAGCAGAAATATTGCTTTGGATATTACTTCATTAAGCAATGGTACTTACTTCATCAACTTGATGAACGAACAAGGTGCTATTGTTGGCAAAACAAAATTTGCTGTTGCTAAATAAGCACCATCAATAATTTTTTCAGAAAGGCTATCCAGTTTCGGGTAGCCTTTTTTTATTTACGAATTAGCACACGAATGATTTGAAGTGAACAGAAACTTTTCATTTTTATCAGCACAAACTATGACTGGATGAAACTAAAATCTAATTTTTTGATGTTGGCGGCTGGTCCTTTGTTGTTTGCTGGGCTTTTGGCTTTGGGCTTTGCAAACCATGAAATTGCATTATTCACCGTGATAGGTATGGCGGCATGGATGATAGTGTGGTGGATAAGCGATGTGGTGCCTATGGCTGCTACTGCGCTTTTGCCACTAATTGTTTTGCCTGTAGGTGGCGTGTTGAACATCAAAGAGGCGTGTTCCAATTATGCCAATCCTACTATTTATCTTTTTATGGGTGGCTTTGTAATAGCGATTGGTTTAGAAAAATCGGGATTGCACAAGCGTATTGCTTTGAATATTTTAAAGCTGACGGGTACTTCTGCCAACAGCATCATTTTTGGCTTTCTGTTGGCAACGGCTTTCATAAGTATGTGGGTGAGCAACACGGCAACTGCGCTGATGATGTTGCCGATTGCGGCTTCGGTGGCTGCGATTATGAAAGAGCAGGTGGTAATAGCAAACGAAAAAGTTTCGCTGGCAAATTTTGATACCTGCATTATGCTGAGTGTGGCGTATGCTGCAAACATTGGTGGGGCTGCAACCTTGATTGGCACTCCGCCCAACGTTGTGCTGGCAGGGATTGCAGAGGATATGCTGGGGATAAAAATTTCTTTCGGCAGTTTTATGCTGATGGGTGTGCCGCTGATGCTGATAATGCTTGGTTGCTGTTATTTTATATTGGTAAAATGGATGTATCCCAATCATATCGGTAAGGTGGAATCGCTTGGCTCGGTAATCAATTTGCAATTGCGAGATTTGGGCAATTGGAGCAAGCGGGAAAAAACTGTTGCCGTAATTTTTGGTTTGGTGGCAATGCTGTGGGTGTTTGGTCATCCATTGAATTTGATGATTGGCACAAAGGTTTTTGACGATACTATTGTGGCACTATTTGGAGCTGTGTTGATGTTTGTTTTTCCAATAAATATTAAAGCAAAAGAGTTTGTGATTGAGTGGAATGATGCGCAACAATTGCCGTGGAGTATATTGTTGCTATTTGGTGGTGGGCTTTGCCTTGCAAATGGAATGCAGAAAGTTGGTTTGATGAATTTGATTGGTGATTGGGTGATGAATCATATTCACGTTGCGCCATTTTTGTTGTTGATTATTCTGACGTTTATTATGTTGATGATGACGGAGTTGATGAGCAACGTTGCTTTGGCTACCATATTTATTCCAGTGGTGATTGGTATTGCGCAAAGCATTGATGCCAACCCAATGAGTTTTGCCGTGAGTGTTGCTATTGCTTCCAGCCATGCGTTTATGTTGCCAGTGGGTACACCACCCAATGCCATTGTTTATGGCACGGGTAAAATAACTGTGGCGCAAATGATGCGCGCAGGGATAGTGCTAAACTTGATTGCCGTGTTGCTAATTTGCGGCATGGTGTATTTGTTTTATTAGTGCACTTTCTTTCTTAAATTTTTTTGTTTTCTATTTTAATCTCTCTGCGAGGAGACAAATAGGGTGAATTGCGAAATGGATTATTAGTCGGGTTTTATTCCCTGCATTGTTTTCTCCCTCCAAAAATCCTTCACAGCACACATCTCGCCCTTGCAGTCGCTGCTGACATATTAGAAACAAAAGCAGCCACACCTCAGGGTAATATGTTTATTGCAAGCTGTAAACACCTAAAAGATACAACCCCATCAATGTCGCATCACTTTAGCATAATGTATCTATAAATATGTAATCCCATTTGGATTGTTGGCTAATGCTTTTGTTGCCGCATCGTGCGCCTAGACGAATGGGGTGGGGTGAAGGATTTTTGGGAGAGAGAGAAGTGGGAGTAAAAAAAGTGGGAGAATTACTGTTCTACCTTAAGCCGAAAAGACAAAAAACGATCCGACAAAAAACTTATCTTTGAACAAAGAAAATATGGCATACGAATCAGTAGATAAACTTCAAAAAGTATTAGCAGACGAAGTATTCAAACACACTAAAGACCCTAAAAAGGCATCTGGTAGAGCTTTGGGGACTTTAGTTGAAATTGTAACTTATTACCTTCTCAAAACTTGGGGACTTAACAATCAAATTTCCATTGAACGAGGACTTTCTGAATACGGCAATCCAAGCATAACTCATAATGTTGAATATTCACTTCATCCAATAGTTCGCAGTTCATTTCTTACTATTCATAAATCAGAAAAATCAATTACTTCAAAAATAATTTTGAAAGCACTTGAAGCAACAGGTTTTGACTTAGTTGGTTTTGAGCGTAAGTCAAATATTCTTCTAAGCAATGGTATTCTTCGTAATGCTTGTACAATTGCTACATCGCAATCATCTTTTCTTTTATGCAGCATCAAGTCCGACATTGGTTACAATTTAGAACTTCACATTTACGAGCAGAGTAGAAAACCTTATGCAATGTTTGAGTGCAAACGTGTTGGAGTTGAAGAAGGCATGACCAAAGGACCGCAGACGATTGAGAAAGCGAAGCAAGGTGCTTATGTTGCAAGGATGGCTTCTTCACTTCAAAAAATTCGTTCAGAATCAGGTCAAATGCAAGGCATCATTTATAAAAGTGACGGCTCTTATATTATCAAACCGTATGTGGACTTAATGGAAGAAGTAATCTATTCTACTGACAAAGAGTTATTGAGAAAATTTATTTTGACAGTTGGAGTTGTTAGCAATCACGGCAACTGGATTAAAAAAAGTTTGACTGGTGAATTGAGTTTTAGTGAAGAATCGTTTCAAAAGGAATTAATGGTTTTGGCACAATCTTACGATTGGCTTTTATTCTTAACCGACCAAGGTTTATCCGATTTCATTGACAAACTTCTATTAAAACCAACACCCGAATTTCAATTTCTTAGAGATACATTCTTGTCAAGCTATACCGAAGGGAAAAAGAAAAATCAGTTCACAAAAGTTCAAATGAATATTGAGGCTGACAGAATTCTATTGAAGTATTTCAAAGACAACATTAAATCTGTTGAGAAGTGGTTCAATGTAATTTCTCCTAGCAAAAAGTCATTGACTATTTTGCAGGCAGAGTTGGACGAGTTGAAAAATAAAACTTGGAAAATAATACTATAATGAGTGCAGGAAGAACGATAAATACTTTAAGTCAAAGTTGGGGAACGCCACACAAATATGTGAAGGCAGTAAAAGAAGTATTTGGCGGGCACATAGACTTAGACCCATGTTCAAATGAGTATTCTGTTGTTAATGCTCAAACGGAATATCGGCTACCAAAAGACGGACTGATAGAGAGTTGGAACTTTCCTACCATCTATGTAAATCCACCTTACGGCATTGACAAGGACAGAGGAACTACAATAAAGAGTTGGTTAGCAAGATGTGCTTACGCTAACGATGAATATAATTCTGAAGTGTTGGCACTTGTTCCCATTGCTGCAAACACAGCACATTGGAAAAAATATGTTTTTACAAAAGCTAAATCAATTTGCTTTTTATACGACACACGACTACGCTTTTTAGAAAACGGACAAGACATCGGCAAAGGTGCACCAATGGCTTGTGCAATGATATATTGGGGCAACAACCCTCTGAGATTTTATGAGGTATTTATTCAGCATGGTGCGGTTGTGGACATTTCAAACTTAATAGGTGAAAACATCGGAGCAGACCGACAAAAACTAAAGCTAACATTTTGACGGACTAGAGATATTGTTTTCTCCCTCCAAAAATCCTTCACAGCATACATCTCGCCCTTGCAGTCGCTGCTGACATTAGAAACAAAAAAAACCTCCTAAACAGCAGATGCTTCGGAGGTTTTAAAAAAAAAGTCTTTCTATAAAACGATGTTATCTATACAACATGATGCTGCCTTCGCGCTGGGTAAAGGTTTCGTCTATGTACGAGATTTTTACTAGATACACATACATACCTGGATCGCTGATGACGCCTTTGTAGTAGCCATCCCAACATTGTTTGATGTCGGTAGTTGCAAACACTTTTTCGCCAATGCGGTTGAAGATTTTTAAATCTATAGATTCAATTGCATCGCTGAACATGCACCAAAATTCGTTGGCTCCGTCACCATTTGGCGAGAAGAAGTTTGGCAGGTACAATACTTTGCTTTGATCAACAACAAATGGAATCAAGAGGGTATCGGCACAGCCTTTTGGGTCGCGCACTATGAAGGTGTATTCTATGCTCTTTATAGGTGAGGCAATAGGGTCGAAACAATCGTAGCAACTCAATCCTTTTCTCGGACGCCACTCGTAGGTGTATGTATTACTGATTGGGCTTACATCAATATTTAGCTGTTGTTCGTTACCGATTCTAATTTCGGTAATTGGAGGCATTACAGCCACAATTTCATCGGGCTCGGTGATGGATGCGGTGGCAGTGGCTGTGCAGCTTTTGCTATCAAAAACAGTAACATCATAAGTGCCTGCACCCAATTTTGTTGCGGTTGAATTTTGCGTGCTATTGCTCCACAAGTATGTGTAACTAGGTGTGCCGCCTGAGCCACGTGCAATTATACTTCCGTTATTTCCACCAAAGCAACGCACATCTGTTGCGCTGTCAATTACTGCTTCAAAGAATGGGGCAGGATTAACGGTGAAGCTTCCGATTATGGTGCATAAATTTACATCAGTAACGGTTACATCATAAGTATTAGGAAGCAGGCTATTTATAGAACTTCCAGCTTGGTTGTTTGACCAATTGTAGGTGAAAGGCGCAGCGCCTGTGGCACCTGCTACGGTAATGCTTCCATCGGCAATGTTGTAGCATTGTTGGTCAACTATAGAGGTGGAACTAACAGTAGGTAAAACCCATACGGTAACGATGATGTCGTTGCTTAACCCTTCGCAATTTGCATTGCTGGTTGTAGTAACATTAAAGGTGCCGCTTTGCGTAACGTTGATAGTTTGTTGAGCAGCACTATTACTCCAATTATAAGTTTGGAAAGTAGAATCGGTGCTAAGATTTACACTGCCACCTGCGCAAAAGGATATTGGTCCATCAGCCGCAATGGTTATTGGCAATGGATTTGGATTGAAAGTAATTACCAAATCATTGCTGCGTACATTACAATTGCTGCTGTTGACTGCCGTTACAAAATAGGTGCCTCCTTGCGTTACTGTAATATCTTTTGTGGTGGCATTGTTGCTCCAAGTATAAGCATTGTAAACGGTGTCGCTGGTTAGCACAATGCTACCGCCTTTACAAACAGGTAATGTTCCTAAAGCTGTGGCTGTAGTGGGTAATGGAGTAGTAGCCACTACCACATTCGCAACATCGCTTAGCCAAAGGCAGCCTAACGCATCAATTGCACCAAACGAATATTGCCCGCTTTGTGTGGCAGTTATACTTTGCGAAGTTGCGTTGTTATTCCATAAGTATTGAGCAAATGTTTGCGTTGCTGCAATGGTAACACTGCCACCCAAGCATACATTTACAGTACCAGATGGATTGAGTGTGGTAAGTTGTGGTGGGCTGATGGTAAGCACCATAGAGTCAATAGCAGCACAATTGTTGATGGATGTAACCACATAATAAGTTCTCAGTTTTGGTTGTTGGGTTAGGTTAGTGTCGCGCACGATAGGGTTGGCAACGGTGCTATCAGATAAGCCTATTGAAGGAGTCCAAAAGTAAGTGTAATTGCCCTGAGGTTGACCTCCTAATGTAGCTGTGCCACCGCTACAAATAGTTTGGTCTTGTCCGGCAAGGGGTATAGGATTTGCATTTACAGTAACCGTGCCTGTTGCCTGCGGAATGGTGCATCCACCATCATTGATATTGAGCGTAAGATTTTTTACTGCCGCACCTGTCCATCTCACTTCCAATGGACCAGGTCCAGTTGCCGAGCCGCTTACAATGGTTCCACCACCAAGCCCCCAAGTGAAAGTTGCAGTGCCAGAAGGTGTTCCACTAAATGTAAGAATGCTTGTTTGTCCATCACAAATTTGCACA
>Ga0163144_10030777_pt1 | contig 10256 bp, 17 predicted proteins | sample OliLak19BULKMAT1_FD_123175 | JGI IMG/M metagenome (GOLD analysis project Ga0163144, IMG submission 123175) | Freshwater microbial mat bacterial communities from Lake Vanda, McMurdo Dry Valleys, Antarctica - Oligotrophic Lake LV.19.BULKMAT1 | ecosystem: Environmental > Aquatic > Freshwater >...
GCGAAGCGCAATTACCTCTGCTTGCCGCGCAAGGCGTGCACGCACAGATGCATCTTTCTCGAACCGGGCCTCCTTCCGCCCGAAAGTGTAGTTCTCCAGAGGATACAAGCTGCACGACGGTCCGATGAACTGCCAAAAAGCAAGTATGCAGTTCGAATAACATCTGAGCTGACAAGTGAAATCAGGTGAAGCGGAAATGCGAACTCAAATCCTATCATGAATCAATGCCCCCAGCAATGCACACCTGCGCGTAGGGAGCGGCGTGAGGCACGACTGCCTTGTCTGTGCTGGTTGATGAGTATGATGGCACATCAGCATCGTTAGTATCTTGATCGACAGCCATCGCTTCTACAGACGAGGTCGCGGCCTGGGTATTATCTGCGTCATCAGCGTGTGTTAGATATTGCGTATCTGAGTCATCCACCGCATCACCAACTGACGCCATGCTTGAGGAATCTGGTGGTGGCGGACAAGCAGTGTGGGTTGCCACAGCTCAAGCAGAACCTCCGTTATGAAACCCGCATGATCAACTGCTTATTTTCGCGCTCGCGTTTGTTTGCGGAACGAAATTCGATTTTGGCTGTGGGTCGCCATGGGGAGATGCGGCTCGCTGATCGGTGTGGTGTTCGTGGTCATCCTTGCGGTGCTTGCGCGCTTTGTTTATGATGCTCACTTTTTGGCGCGCCCCGACGAAGCATTCGCGATCCAAAAGACGCACAACGCTACCGTGAACCCCGCCACGCATCATTCGCGATTGAGGCGGCACGAATTGGACATCAGCAATCAGAGCTTCTTTCAATGGTGGAATTTTCTCGTGTTTGATGCAGAGGCCGGAACCAACCTCAATATCATATACGGCTTGAACGAAGCGTCGTCGGGAACGGTGGCGAAAGTGGGTGTTGCGTATCGCAAAAAGGGGTCTGGCGGTGACGCCGTCCTGTTTGCCGGATATCGGACTGCCCCTTGGTCCACAGTGAAAATGTCCAATGCTTTCGATATGCAGTTCGGTGCTGGCGATAGCTTGTGCTCTCTGACGGCGTTGGACGACAACACGTACCATCTGATCGGCAGTGCCGAGTCAAGCCAGGGACGTCTGTCCTGGAATCTTAAGGTTCATCGCTTGAACGGATACTATGGTGCTTTGGATCAAGAAAGCAAGGACTGCATGTTGTCCTCTACGTTGTTCGGTTACCATTCTCAAACCTCAGGCCAAGTTCTCCTGACCCCCAAAGCGGCTCCAAAGGTCCCAGCGCCCGCGCCGACAGAGATCACCCGCACCGCACGATTCCGCACGTACGCTGCTGGAAGCTGGGGCTGCCATCTGCCGTATGGTACGCCCGCCATAGAGTACCCCTGGACTTGGTTCTGGCTGGTGGTGCCATCGGCTGACGCATCTCAAGATCTGGCGATGGTTGGGGGCACTGGTCGATTCCAAACCCCTGTCGGCCCAGTGGAGGGTGGCTACTGGACTGGATCTGTACCCGAGGCAAACTTGAATGTGTCTCGCACGGCTCGTACTCCGGTTTCAGGTCGATACATCAAGATGCTGCACAACACGACCTTAGAGTTCCTGTTGCAGGCATCTGCGTCCCATGGATACTTCTCCAATTTCTCCGTGGAGCAATCCAAGTGGGAGATCTTCACGGACGACTCTGGAATGGCCTGGTTGCCCACACGGCAAACGTTCCGCTTCGCTTCGGCTGTGCATTCATTCGTTGTAGATTTTCATCCAACGATCGCGCAGTACTTTCGGGCTCCAATCGTGCACGACGGCAAGGTGTTCAGTGACTTCCGAGCTGTTGGCGTCCGTACGCATTTCACGGTGACTGCCAAGCCCAGCTCGCCCTCCGATAAGGCCACCGTGTTGTTCGACCAGTGGGTCGACACGATGAATGCGGTGGAGTTCGCTTACGTGGCGCCGACTACGCTGACCCCGGATGGTGTGTTCTGATGGCTATAACTGTTTCTTGTTTTTGACACGTGCGTGCACCTATTGTCGTTGCTGGAGAAGTTGAATAGGAGTGTTTCTCGTTGCTTCCCAGCTGATGTGGCTTCGCGCGAGCTGGCGCCGTTGGCGGCTTAATCCTCAGATTTGGTTGCCTTTGCCTCTTATATTTAGCCGAATTAGGCCGAAATAAGGCTAAAAACCGCTTCGGTGGCTGTTGAAGAGGAGTTGCTCTGAGGTCTGCGCAACCGTCTCGCGTATTGCCGCTACCATGAACATCTTCACGTTCATCGGCGACTTGCTGCATCTGGCAAGCGTCTTCATCTTGCTCTTGAAGATGTGGTCGCAAAAGAGCTGTCGAGGTGCGTTTCGTCTGCTAACGTCTTCGTTTCTGGTGGTGTCCTGGCAAGGTCGCGCATGACTCGCCTCTCTCATTGCATTCGTGCTGGCCTCCGCACAGGTGTATCCTTGAAATCCCAGATTCTATACTGCATTGTGTTCGTTACGCGCTATTTGGACCTCCTCTACAATTTCACGTCTCTATACAACACGGTCATGAAGGTCATCTTCATCGTAACGTCGTTCGCCATCGTTTATCTCATGAAGTTCAAGCGGCCGATCAACACCACATACGACAAGGCAACGGACAACTTCAACTTGCTGTTCATCCTGGCGCCGTGCTTTCTGCTTGCTTTGGTCATCAATGAGTACTTCAGTTTCACGGAGGTATGAGCTCTTGTGTTGTGAGGACGCGGTGACGATGTCGTGACGATTATGCTATTTCTTCGCGAATGTCGTTGCTTTCTGGTGGTTGCCAGATCCTGTGGACGTTCTCCATATATCTGGAGGCTGTCGCCATTGTCCCTCAGCTAGTGGTCATTCACAAGTTCGCCGCTACCCAGAACGGCTTCGTAGAAACACTCACTTCTCACTACGTTTTCTGCTTGGGTGGCTACCGCGCGATGTACCTGATCAACTGGATCTATCGTTTCTTCACGGAGCCTGGCTACCGAAACTGGATCGTCTGGATTGCGGGCGTGGTGCAGACCGGTATCTATTGCGACTTCTTCTACTACTACCTCATCGCACGCATCGAGGGCAAGAACATGGCCTTACCTGTGTAGAGCCGTGATGCGTACCATACGACGAGTTTCTACACAAAACAGCTTTGACATTTGCTGAGCTGAACTCGTTTCAGCATCGGCAATTCTGGCTGCGATCGTGGATTCCGTGATATTTATTATGTACAACGCGATGTCTTTGCGGACGACATTCGCACAATCGAGCGAATGCATCGGCTCTTTTCTGCCCCGCTGATTGCGGCCCCGGGTCAGTGCACGATTTCTTTCGGCCATTGTGTGTGTCGCAAAGTTGAAATTACAAGAAGACCAACCGTGGTCCAACCAGTTTCAATCGAGGTGTTATAGTTGGTAAGAGTTGTTAAGACACAGTAAGCACGACCAAGAGACCACACGAGCAACCACTACATCTTTGCGCGCACAAGTAGCATGGAGTTTGCACCAGGCGCGGGCAGATCGAGTCATTGGCCGCCCCGGCGGACGTAGAACAGCACGTAGGCTGAACTGCTCTTGATTTGAGAGGGGTCCACCTCTCGGACGCTGGAGTCGTCGTGCAGATACCACTTGCCGTCTACCAGGTTCTTGCAATATGCTGTCATCATTCAAACCACCACAGCGTTGAGCCATGAAAAAACATGGAGGACGACAGTGTGATCAGCACATACCAGTGTAGTGGCCGCCACCCATGCCGCCCATATGATTGGAGACGGCGTACAGATCATAGATCGGGTGCTGGTCATCTTGGTTGCCGGTGAACTCAGAGAGATCCAGGCCAGACAGGGGGAAGTCGACAAACGTGGCGATCTTGTCGCGGTACACGCGTGTGTAGCTGAAGCGCTTGAGGTGGATGATAAGCACGTGCGGCAGCTTCCACACATTCATCATCTTGGAGGCACGCTGGTGCTTCTTGCAATCGGAGCAATACCAAGGATCGTTCTCGCCCAGGATCTCCTCTTTGGTGAAAGCGCGCAGACACTGCGCTAGAGACAGCGCAGCCTCCTGCTTGGGAGCGGCGCCCGTGCCGACACTGGCGTGACGCTCGGCGGTGAGCCGGTCAACACGGTAAGCTGAAGCATCCGCCAACCACTCCAAAGCAAGGAACTTGTGCTTTGATGCCTTATACGGCTCATCAGACTGGAGTGGCGCAAGAAAGATATGTTCAGAACGCAAAGTGGGGATAGCGTATCAGCAAGCAAGCAAGCTATTTCGTACGTTGGTAAGCTCGCAGCCTTGGCAACGCGCAGTCCAGTCGCACACACCACAAGCACGGCCGGTGCTGTCGACTTGAATAATCCGGTAAGGCTCGCTACATCACAATACAAATGCGTCAGGACCAGGTCCACAAGTAGCTCAGCAAGTATACACGTACCCATCAAACTCGGGCTTCACAAAAGAGTGGCCCACAGCGTTAACCTTCGCCACTACTGCAGAGGACGGCACCTCTTCCTTCATCGGAACCGTGATAAGCAATGGGAGACCAAAGCATTCACCACTGCATAAACACCACATCGCATGAGTCGGCATGTCTACCCAAGTCACACAAACCATCCGTCTTACCGATACTGATAGTCTGCTCGTTTCTGGAAATGAATGACGGGCACCAGGCGTTGACCGGGCTGGGCAGCAGCAGGGATTTCGTAAACGAAAATGCTGTCGCCACGACGAATCTCGGAAATGGACTCATCGTCAGCGAAGAAGCGGCAAATCTTGCCCGCCCAGACGTCAGTCACAACGAGGTGAGCAGGGTTGACGCTGAGCAGCTTGCCAAGAGCGGCTTTCAGCTCGGACATTGGGGCCAGCTTCAGGACAGTCACCTCGCAAAGCAACAGCGGCTTCGATCTGCAACAAGGCGAGAAAAAGCGACGTGGTAAGCCTCACGATGATTGTCAACAAAGCAAGTCGCGTAGCCATGACAAGCGATAACCCATACCCGTCAGCATAAACGAAGGTCAGTGCTTGGTTGCGCTCTTCGATTGAAGGCAGAGGGACGGATAAGAACATGAAGGGGTCGAACGTAACAGACACTTTGTTGCACTCAGGGCACACCAGCTTTGACTTGAGCTGACCCTGCAACGTGTCTACTACCACCGACGCATTGCGCTTCTGATGTGTCTCCCAAGCTTCAATCGCGACCTAGATCAACATAGTGGAAGATGAGCGAGAACTCGAAAGGAGCAATGGATAAATCCGCACACCTCTTTGTCTGGTCGACCTTTGCTCTCCACGGTCTGCGTAGCAGGCTTTTTGCGAATGCGATTCAGATCCTCATGTAGACCATCCAGGAGGAAAGATAGCAACTCGGAAGAATCTTGTTGCTGGAAGCCGCTGAATCGTGGAGCGAACTCGCCCAGTACAGTCTTGAACTTTGCCGGGGCGACAACTCGGTACTTGCCTGACCACAGCTCCTTCAACATCGCTACAGGAGACAGAAGGCATGAGACTACTTTCATGAGGCAGCACTTACTGCGTGATGCAAACATACCACCATATTCATCCGCAACACGACCCTTCCACCCTAACGGATTGTCGCGGTTGATCTCGGGGATATAGCGATCCTCGAGGAAGTAATCTACAACAATGAACGGGAAACGCACATCAGCGAGGCTTTGGACTTGCTTCCGTGGAGCAATTGCGATCCGACAACATCGGCCACGCGAAACATACCCGTCACTAAGGGCGTGTTGCTCAAGCATTGCAATGTCGAATTCATGAAGCACGTGTTGCCTAGATTTCGCAAGCCAACGGCGCCCCGCGCTGGCGGTTGACCTTCCTCGTTGGTGGCCCACGAGCCCCAGCTGCTGTGCTCATACGATGCCATTGATGTGCTGCGCTTCTCGGGCATGTACGGTCCGGTCGTGTGCGCGCTCTGCTGATCAATGTCAGCGCTGTCCATGGGTAGCCAACGGTCCCAACGCGCCGGCCAGTTGATGTAGTGAATGAACACCTGCTTCTTCTCGTGATCGACTTGCACCACCTCAGCTTCGTACCACTTGTTGACGGTGTCTTTGGCGTCCACAACATCTCCCACCTGGAAATCCCGGAAATCCTGTACAACGGGCGACAGGAGTGTGAGACGACGCCGAAAGGAAAACAAGATGACGCAAATAAGTACAGCAAAACAAACAAACACATTGTGTGCGGGACAGAACTCATCAGATCTGCATGAGATAACACACCTTCTTGATCGCAGATCGCACCCAATCGCCTGAAGCATTCTTCCGCTCGATCCAAACGCGAGCACCGTTGTCGAAACCGAATGTTTCCAACGCAGCGTCCACGGCCGCCCCACGAACGAGGACATATTTGACCTCCTTCACCTCATTAGCAGGGCTCTTCTCGTCCGCGCCTGTTTGGGGTATCCACACGCGCACGAAGCCGCCGTCGCCCTCCTTGATATCGTCCTTGCGCTTTAACTCAGACTCGAAATCATCGCACACTTTCGCAAAGCTGTCCTTGCCAGAGAAAGAACGAATGCTGGCAGTAGAACTGTCGGGTTCGCCTTTACCGTCCAGGAAAACGCACTCCAGGAAGATGGGGTGCAGGTCTATGCGCGTTTCCCGCTACAGATCAGACAGAACAGGAAAGCAACGAGCAGATGGATGGATGAGCGTCTGGCACAAACCGCAGATCTGAAACGGAAGATACGTTTGGCTTACCATGATACCAAGAACGACAACGCGGCGCTTGAATTCGGGACCGCCGCCATACCAGTTCTGTAGCAAATCCCACACCTTCTCATGGACAAGCACGTAATCTTCCCCCTCGACAATGGTCTTGAGCAAAGCGAACGGGCGGCCAACTGTATACACAGGATAAAGCAGACGTGAGAGATGCACGATCGAGACAAAGCGGCATCCCAGATGACGAGTCATGTGACCCGTGACGCGGCGCGCATCAGCGACATTTCGTACCTTCATGCAGCTTGGAGTTGTCGATACGACCGGGTCTAGCGGTGTCAGATGCACGCAGGCTCTCGATGGGTGGCATATCAGGGTCTGCTTTGGGGTCAAAGCCTGAATACTTGAGCCATTGCGTCCACCACTTGGCGTCAATCACCGCCCACACCTCGTCCTCGGCAATCGCGTTCTTGAACGCTGCTCGAACCGCAGCGACCTCATCGGCAAGCGATGGCAGAGAGGATGCTCCTCCTGCCCCATTCATGGCCATTTTATGAGCTAGCGTCCCGAAATTGACGGGGAAACGCAAGAAAATGACACAACCACAAGCAAAGAACAAACAATGCACAAGGAACCGGAACGTGCAAGAGGACCGACCTCTAACTTTCTCGATCTCGGAGCTTTTTTGCGTGGTCCTCGCCGGATGCGACAAGCAGTTTCTCTGCATCCACAAACACTTTGCGCGCGCAATCTACGGTTATCAAACGTAGTGGTGCAACGATGTTTCGGTACATGCTGGCCGTGTTAATTTTTGAAGCAACCATGTTGACGCTATTTCATTTCTCATGATGATTTCGTCCATCTTTCCTGCGTCATCTCGCAGACTGACCAGTTCGCTGGGCTGGGTGAGACCCCATGCTAGAAGTATGTCCACAGTGGTGACGAGACCGTCGGTTATGACGAGACGGGCGGTTACTCTCTTACAAGGCGATGGTAGGACACAGGTGGCACTTGATTTGACATGCACTGGACCTCACGTTTGCCTTGGAACTCCTCGTAGGTATCGGCCCGGAGTGTACCAATGCAGTTGTGCAGGTGCTCACAGCGATGAAAGCACCGGTATGGGATGGCCGTGTCAGCTTAAGAGTTCATAACATGGTTTCAAAATCTTACTTATCGATGCCGGTCTCTGTTAGCTCGACTGGGACAGTTTTTCCATGGCGGATTGCGTCAAAGACCCGCTTCGCAAGGATCGAATTCCCACAGACGTGAAGGACTCAGTAAGGCGCAATTCGTTTGCGCTCAAGGGTCCTATCGAGACGCCAAAAGCCAAAGGCATACTGTCACCCGATATCTCACTGGCGCGGGAGTTTGGTCTGTTCGCGCACGTGGTGCCGGTCAAGAATTTCCCAACCGTGAAAACGAGGCACACCAATGTCGACATGGTTATCATTCGAGAAAACACGGAGGGAGAATACAGTGGTTTGGAGCATGAAGTGAATGTGAGTGCGAGGCTCTTTTGCTGTCGAATCTGCAGATCAACGTGAGCTGACGGTTTGACTGGTGGCTCAGCCTGGAGTTGTTCAAAGTCTCAAGATCATCACCCGCCAAGCCTCTAGAAACATCGCAGAATATGCGTTTCAGTACGCGTTGGCCAATAACCGAAAGAAGGTGACCGCTGTACACAAGGCTAACATCATGAAAGTATGTAGCGATTGCAGCAGCCTGACCGCGTCTTTCAGATCGCAATGCAGCCCCGTGCTCAAAGATGAACTTGTTTTTAGATGGCCGATGGTTTATTTCTGGAGTGCTGCCGCGAGGTAGCTGGTCTGTACCAGGGCCGCATTCAGTATGACGAGGTCATCATCGACAACTGCTGTATGCAACTGGTCTCCAAGCCCGAGCAGTTTGACGTGGTGGTTACGGGCAATCTGTACGGCAACATCATCAGTGAAGCCGCGGCTGGTCTGGTCGGAGGCGTCGGTGTCGTGGCTGGCTTCAATGTGGGGAAGCACATCAAAATCTACGAGCAGGGTCCTCGCCATGTGGGTAAAGGTATTGCTGGACAGAACAAGGCCAACCCCACATCTTTCTTGCTGGCCACCGTGCTGATGCTACGAGACATGGGCCTGGAGCCGTACGCGCGGGTGCTGGAGGAGGCTGTGATGAAGGTGTATGCGGAGCACGATCCCGATGTGATCACCCCTGATATCGACGGTGGCAGAGGATCGTTGTCGGCGTTCACGCAAAGAGTCATCGATCATGTCATTCTACTAGCGCCGCAGATTGAAATGGCGAAGGCATCGGGCAAGATTTGATTGCGTCTTCACTCTACTCATGTTTTGCTCCTTCTCGACTCTCGAGTCAATTTATTAGATTTAGCTCACCGGTAACCCTATCTAGTGGTGAGCATGGCTTAAGCGCATACGTGCTGTGACTAATAACGCAAGGTGGATCTGGCAAACAAACAGTGGATCACAGCGCTGCCAAGCATGACGTCTGAGGTTGCAAACGCGTTTGGAACGATAGCATTACGATTACTGGAGGAACATCTAAAGAACGCAGCTGCTGACGGCGAAATCAAGCATACCGTTGTGGAGGATGCCATACTCAAACGGATCGATATTCCGACTCGTGCAGATGGGCTACTGCCACCAGTATTCGCTGGACCGCACGACAGCTTCGATACGGTGCAGGTTTCTCGAGCGCGACTCATCAAGAAGCACAAGGATGGTACAACAAAGTATTACACTCTGGCCTTCGTCTACCCTTATCCCAATCACGGCCGTGTGCAGATGGAGGAGGAGTATAAAGTAAGTTGCAAACCGATTCATCACTTCGTTTTCGTTTGCGCGCTCACGCGATTTCCTGGCGGCCTGGTGGTGGAATGTGTCTCAGCTGCTTGCTGCGAGAATACAGAGGAATGAGCGAAAGGACAAAATCACCGCAGAGACTTTCAAAGCCATTGAAGATGGCTACTCAGCAACGGGATACTCTTCCCTTTGGTGCAGCACCAAAAACCTCAAGGGATATCCCGCTCGTTTCCCGCGCTTCGACCATGGCCTCATCGATAAGAAATCCGCTGATGATGTACAGTACCACGCGCTCTTGGTCGCGGTAGGCTCGATGATGAACGCTAACGCGAATCTGAAGAAGAAGATGGGCGGCAATCGAGAGCTCTTTGACGCGTTTCTGTTGAGGTGGTGCATGACCAACCTCTCACTTGAGGAAGTGGCGTCACAGCAGTGTCAGGGCTTGCCTCATGTGCAGCCGAACGGTCAGCGACTGGATCCCAAGTACTGGTGGAGAGAGGCCACTCCGGAGGAGATCGCTGCAGCTGGCCAGAAAGAAGCTGGTTGGTGAAACTGCATGGTGTTTCCGTCTGGACAGAGCGCAGTGTACCGTGGTTTGAAGTGCACTGACACGCTGTCTGTTGCTGGTGTGTGGAATACAGAGTATGCGCCGCGTCTACTCGCGACCTTAACTTCTAGTCGAGCTGGCAAATCACACCCCCGCAATACCGGTGCTGTCGCTGTCTCTGCTGTTGAAGTGAATCTACTTGTCGTCGGTGCATCCAAGTACGATTCTTTGTACGATGGTACTTATCCCGTTGGA
>Ga0163144_10030781_pt1 | contig 10255 bp, 9 predicted proteins | sample OliLak19BULKMAT1_FD_123175 | JGI IMG/M metagenome (GOLD analysis project Ga0163144, IMG submission 123175) | Freshwater microbial mat bacterial communities from Lake Vanda, McMurdo Dry Valleys, Antarctica - Oligotrophic Lake LV.19.BULKMAT1 | ecosystem: Environmental > Aquatic > Freshwater > Lake...
CCCGCTACCCCGACCCACGACCCCACCCCACCACTCCGACCCCGCTCGCTCCGGCCGGGGTCGGCTACCCTCTCGCGATGTCGTCCACCGCCTCGAGCAGGCGATCAACCTCGCCCGCCGTGGTATAGCAGGCGCACCCAGCCCGTACAACACCATCGTGCGCATGCCCGATTCGCTCGAGAATGGTCGTGGCGTAGAAGTCCCCGTTGGAGGCAAAGACCGCCCGCGCGGCCAGCGCGGTGGCCACCGCATCGGAGTCGTGTCCGGCGACCGTGAACGAGACGGTGGGAGTTCTCGGGCTCCCGGGAGGCGGGCCGTAGGTTGTCACACCGGGAATGGCGCGCAATCCATCCCAGAGCTGCGCGACGAGTGCGTCGCCTCGCGCATGCAGGGCGTGCATCGCATTCGTTAGGCGCTGGCGTCGGGTCCCACCAGGGGCGAGGGACGCCAGAAAATCGATCGCGGCGCCAGTGCCCACAATGCCCTCGTGATTCTGTGTCCCGGTCTCCAGCCGCTCCGGTGCCTCGTTGGGGGCGGGGGCGAGCTTCGGGACATCCAGGGCCTCGAGCAGGGCCCGCTTGCCGTACAACAGGCCATGATGTGGGCCGTAGAACTTGTACGACGAGCAGGCGAGGAAATCGCAGTCCCACGCCCGCACGTCCATCACGCCATGCGCCGCATAGTGTACGGCATCCACGAAGCTGAGCGCGCCGGCCGCGTGCGCCAGCCGGGTGGCCGCCGCCACGTCGGTGATCGTGCCTAACGCATTGGACGCGGCGCCGATGGCGAGCAGCTTTGTGCGCGGAGTGAAGGCCGCCTCGAGGTCTGCCCAGTCGAGCGTGCCGGTGTCCGGGTGCATGCGCACGGTGCGCACGACGAGTCCGCGATCCCTCGCCACTTCGCGCCACGGCGCCACGTTGGCGTGATGATCCAGCTCGGTGACGATAATCTCGTCGTCGGCGGTCCAACCCCTGCCTAACGCGCGTGCGACGTGGAAGGCGATGGTCGTCATGTTGTTGCCGAACGACACTTCGTCGCTCGACGCGTTCAGGAAGTCGGCGGCCGCAGCACGCGCTGCGGAGAGCATGACATCGGTCTCCACGCTGGTGGGATAGAGCCAGTGCGTATTGGCGTTGTGGTGGAACAGGTAGTTCGTCATCGCGTCGACCACGTCGGTGGGCACCTGTGTTCCCCCCGGGCCATCGAAGTACGACACGGAACGGCCGTTGTACGTGCGATGCAGGGCGGGAAAGCGCGCCCGTATTTCTTCCACGGGGGCGAGTGGATCGTCGGCGATGGCTGAGATGGTCATGATCGGAAGGGAGAGTTGAAAATTCGGACGACCTGCTTTCTTAAACCACTAGTCGGAGATGACCACATCACCCCAACGCTCGACGATCTTCACCGCTTCCACGTGATCGGCGGCCTCGCCCAGTTCCAGGCGCGCCAGCCGAAACAATTCCGCAGCTTGTTGAATGATGAGCGACGGTACGCGCTGTTCGCGCAGAAAATCGGCGGCAATGGCGATATCCTTTTCGAGCAAGGCCAGCCGAAAGGTGCGTGGAAAGGCTCGCGACACCACGCGAAGCGGAATGAGATGCTCCGAGCTATTGGATCGACCGCTCGACGCGTTGATGACATCCAGCGCCACCGTGGGCTTTACCCCCGCTTTGACGAGCGCGGCGAGACCCTCTGCGGTAGACCAGATATGCACCGCCAGCAATGCGTTGTTGACCGCCTTGAGGGCGTGCCCCGCTCCAACCGGCCCCACGTGAACGATCTTCTTGCCAAACGCTTGTAGCACCGGCAACACGCGCACGTAGGTCGCCTCGTTTCCACCACACATCACGGTCAACGTTCCCGATAGCGCACCCACCACACCCCCGCTCACGGGAGCATCCACGAAGCCGAGTCCCAACTCGGCCAAGCGCGTCGCGATGCGTCGGGACGACGCGGGATCGCCCGAGGTGCAATCCACAAGCGTGGCGCCCGACTGCATCCCAGCCAACACGCCCTCCGCGCCGTCGAGCAGCGCCTCGACTTCACGCGAGGTGGGGAAGCACGTGATCACGACCGGAGCGTCCGTGACCGCCAGGCATGGGGTCGCCGCCACCGCGCCACCATGAGTCGCCGAGAACTCGGCGGCCTTGGATGCGGTGCGATTCCACACGGTGAGATCGAAGCGCCCGACGAGATGTGCGGCCATCGGCGCACCAATGGCGCCGAGTCCGAGGAAGGCAATTTTCATTCGTGAAATCTGGCGGCAGGCAATCGGCGACGGGAGGGCGCGCTAACTTCTTCGCGTCATGATTACCACGCTCTACATCGACGGCATGATCTCCGTACACTGCGCGCGCGCGGTCTTCACGTCGCTGGCGCGCATCGACGGCATCGCCAGCGCCGACGTCTCGATGGGGCGCGCGGTCATAGAACACGACGGGCGCGCCACCAAGATCGCGCTGGACGAGGCGGTGTCGGCGGTCGGCTACTTCGTGCGCGAGGTGGTCGAGGAGCGACGCCGCCTGACGATTCGTGATGACGCGCACGACGCGGAGTAGCGCGATCTACATCGAGAACCAGTAGTTCGCCTTGATCAGGAAGGTGTTGTCCGGGTGCGCGCCAAAGAGGTTGCGGTAGTCGCGCCTGAGGCTGAAGGACCCGGGGTCCATGTTGTCCTGTACGCGCCCCTGCGCCCAGACGAAAAAGAGCGTGGAACCTGGGCGGTATTCCCAGCGCAACACCGTGTTGGAACGGAACTGCTTGAAGTTGAAGCCCGCCGCATCACCATTCAGTGTGAAGGGGCGGAAGCGCGCGTCGTAGTTGCGTTCACGTGCGGCCGCCACTTCTCGCCAGTTGGAGTAGTCTCCTCCCGTCACGAAGGGCTGTGCATAAAGCTGGAGCGACAGGTTCGGTGATGCCGTCCAGTTGATGCGCGTGGTGAGCGAGACGGTTTTCTGCGACAGTCGGGCGACCGTGAAATGTGCGGTATCGCTGCCGATGACGCCGTAGTTGCCTAACCACTGCCTGTCATCGATGTTGCGGTTGAACGAGAGACCGACCGACGTGGAAAACGACGTGGAGATTCGTCCCTCGATTCTGGGGCTCAGGTCGTAGGTCGTCGTACGCCCGCCGTCGGCGCGGCGGAAGAAGGAGTTGACGGAGAAGTACGCCGCGCGGCGCTGGTCGCCGGTGAATCCCATCCACCCTTGCATCGCTGGGTTCTTCCAGAGCGCCGGTCCGCCTCGCAGGCAGGCGCCGCAGTAGCTCCCCGTCTCGCCGCCGAATCCGGCATAGACGAACCACATGTTCTTCAACTGCCCGTTCATGTTGATGTTGCCGCCATGCCCGCTGTTGAGCCCATCGACGTACCACGAGTTCCATTGATTGAAGTTGATTTGCCAGCGGCGATAGAACCACTTGGGGTTCTGTAGCACGAAGGCGAGCCAGTTGGACTGCCCCATGTTGTTGGCGTTGCTCATGAAGCCGACATCGTTGATCTCGAGACCCGGGCTCTTGTACCAGAGGCCAGTATGAAAGCGGGTGATCCCGCCGCCATTCTTCGAGAGCCCGATTCCCGATCCGAACCCCGACAGGCTGCGCAAGGTCGAGTCGTATAGCACGTCGTCGTCGGGGCGCTGGTACAAGTGTACGGCCGAGCGCTGCGTGCGAGCGATCGCATCTACAGAGCCGCGCACCGAACTGCCGTACACCTGTCCGGTAATCTGGAGCTTGTCTCCAGCGCCAAAGCGGTGACGCGCGTCGAATCCCGCGGTGTAGGCCTCGCGACGCAGGAAGTCCGCAGTGTAGCCGTCGAGTTCGCGATTGACCGCAGTGAGAATCACCCCCACGCCGCTGCGACCACCACGCAGGTCCTGCTGTGCGCGTGCGACGAAGTAGTTGGTCCGTGGTTCCACCGTCAGCGACTCCGCCACGCTCTCGCGACCGGTGACCGCATTCAGGATGCCTAACGACCACCCGCTGGGCAACCGACCGGTGACTTTGGCGGCGCCCAGAATCGTGGAGTTGCGCGGCACCGCGCCCTGGTCTTCGGCGAGGAATCCGACCTGCGGCGAGCGTCCGATGCGGCGCGAGTAGAACGGACCCGTGCAGGACCCATCGTTGCAATCGATGTCGTAGCGGAAGATTCCCGTCCCTTCGAGGAAGAAGGGGCGTCGCTCTTCGAAAAACTGTTCGAAGGCGCCAAGGTTGAGCACACCCGGATCGGCCTCGACCTGCCCGAAGTCGGGGTTGATGGTCGCGTCGAGCGTGAGATTGGACGACAGCCCGTACTTGAGGTCTGCGCCTAACGTCATGCTCTGGTGGCGGCCGTAGCCCGTCGCGGCACGCTTCGTATCGTTTGCCTGCACCGTGTACGGCATCAGCTCGAGTCGGCGCGGACTGGAGAGCCCCGTCAGGCCGCGCACTTCACCGAGTTGCGAGGCAAGCCCGAACTGCGACCTCCGCAAGAGCGGCCAGCTCGACCGCTCGTTGAGCCGCGCCACTTCGCGATGGATGCCGATGCCGAACACGTGCTCGGCTCGCTGCGGATAGCGCAGCTGGCTCAGCGGAATGCGGAACTCGGCCACCCACCCGAGCGAATCGATAGACGTTTTGACCTCCCAGATCGCATTCCATGTGACGTCCTCGTCCGAGTCGTTGTAGAGGTAGATGTCACGCTGTACGCCCGCCGGGTTCACCATGAACTCGTAGCCCGTGCGTCGATCGTGGTAGGAATCGACAATGACGCGAATGTAGTCGGAGGGGGTGCGCTCATCACGACGACTGAGCAGCGCCGAGATGCTATCCGGATGTGGATCGAAGGCGCGAACGAGGACGTAGAGATTGCGGTCGTCGTACACCACATGCGCCTCTGTACGCATGGTCGGCTCACCATCTTCGACGGGGTCGAACATGCGGAATCCGTCGATGACGTGCGCGTTCCGCCAGAGCGGATCGCTGTCCTTCCCATCGATGCTTGGAGGAGTGACGGCGCGAAACGCAGTAGTCGTGGCAGCGGAGCCGACGCGTGGGCTCTCCTGCCCCGCGGCCACGAGCTGCTGCGCCGAAGCGGAGCTGGCGGCAACGCACATGAGCGTAACTAGAAAGTTGCGCATGGTGACGATCCGAGCCTTTGGGGGAGGCCTGTTATTCGTGGACGTTGCCATTCGCGACGGTAGCGAGCACTCGTCGCCGAGTCAGGTCCACATCGTGAGAGGCGTCGGATATGACAACCGTACGCCGAGAAAGGTTGCATCACGATGCGCCAGCGAGCTTGTTGCCTTTCTACGACGCTCGTAACTTGCGGCCGCGCGCATTCCTGGTGCGCGACTAACGAGCAACCGTCGCATTCCGTCGGACAGCGATCATGTCGGCATCCCCACGCAATCTGGACAGCGAACTCGCCGCGCTCCTCGCCCCCGACATCCTCGTGATGCTCGACGAGGCCCCGGGCGATATTGCCACGGAGACCGAGGAGCTTCATCCGAAGAGTCTCGCCGACGTCGCCGAAGCGATGCCGCGCCATCGTGTGTCCGAGTTTCTACGCGCGCTCCCTGCGGCGCGCGCGGCTGATGTGTTGGAATATCTGGACGAAGACCTGCGCACCGAGCTGCTCGAAGCAATGAGCACCGAGCAAGCGGTCGCGCTCGTATCGGAAATGACGCCGGACGATCGTGCGGACGTTCTCGAAGAGCTGGAGGAGGAAACAGCCGAGGATATCCTGCACGACCTCCCGGACGAGGCACGCCAGGAAACCGAGCGCCTGCTGCAGTACGAGGGGGACACAGCAGGCGGCCTCATGACCACGGAGTTCGTCTCCGTGGAACAGGGCCTCACGGTGGAGGAGGCAGTCACGATCGTACGCATCGCGGCGCGCTCGGGTCGCAAGGAAGCGATGCACGCGCTGTATGTCACCGACGAGCGCGGCGTGCTGGTTGGCGTGATGTCGCTGCGCGATCTGTTGGCAGCGCCCGAGGGAGCACGGTGCGAAGATGTGATGTGGACCGAAGTCGTGAAGGTGCCGGCGACGGCCGATCGCGCCGAAGTCGCGCGCGTGATTTCGGAGTATGACTTGGTCGCGGTTCCGGTCGTCGATGCCTTCGATCGCGTGGTCGGTGTCGTGACGGTTGACGACGTCATCGACGTCATCGTCGACGAGCAGACCGAGGACGCACAAAAGGCGGGCGCCGTGCAGCCGCTGGAGGAGCCGTACTTCGCCACGGGCTTTCTCACCATGGCCCGCAAGCGGGTGGGCTGGCTGGTCTTTCTCTTCGTGGGAGAGATGTTCACCGGCACGGCCATGCGTGCCTATGAACAAACGATGGCCAGCGCCATCGCGCTCACCCTGTTCATTCCGCTCATCATCAGCTCGGGCGGCAACTCGGGGGGGCAGTCGGCCTCGCTCATTACACGCGCGCTGGCAGTTGGTGACGTCGACATGTCGGACGTCATGCGGGTGTTCTTTCGGGAGCTTGGGCAGGGCCTCGCGCTCGGCGCCTGCCTTGGCGCCATCGGGTTCGTGCGTGCCCTCACGTGGGGCAACGGATACCCCATCGCCACGGTGGTGGGGCTGTCGCTGGTGATGGTCGTGCTCGTGGGTACCGTCGTGGGATCGATGCTGCCGCTCATCTTCAAACGGTTAGGCTTCGACCCGGCGATCGCCTCATCACCCTTCGTGGCGTCACTGGTCGATGTCACCGGACTCCTCATCTACTTCAACATCGCCGGACGCGTGCTGCGCATCGGATGACCGGCCGCGCTGGAGGAGCGTCGGCCACCTCGCTCGGCCCGGGACTGGCGACCCTTGCCATAGTCGGCGCATCGTTCGGGTTCGCCTCGATCTCCATCGCCACGGTGCTCGGCACACGGGCCGGTACACCGCTCACCGCACTCGTGTCGGGGCGTTTCCTGCTCGCGGGGCTGCTGCTCGCGGTATTGGTCGGCGGCCGTCCGGCACTCGCCATAGGTCGCGACCGCGCCCTGCCCCTTCTGCTGCGGGGCGGCGTCGCACAGGCGCTGATCAACCTCCTGACGCTGTCGGCCCTGGCCTACATTCCCGCAGCATCCGCCGTGTTCCTGTTCTACACCTACCCCGCCTGGGTCGCGATCTTTGCCGCCGTTCGGGGAAGTGAACGCATTGGCCGCCTGCGCGCGGTGGCCCTGCTTCTCTCGCTCGCCGGCATCGTAGTGATGGTGGGACTGCCGGGCGCCGCGTCCCTGCACCCGTTAGGCATGGTGCTCTCGCTCACTGGCGCGGTGGTGTACGCGATTTACCTGCCGCTCCTTCGCCGCCTGCAACAGGACGTCGACCCTCTGGTGGCGACTTTTTACATCGCGGCGGGCGTATTCACGATTCTCGCCACGGTTGGTGCGATACGCGGCGAACTCACCTGGCGCCTGCCCCTTGTTTCGCTGGCGGCGGTGGCCTGGCTCGCCGTCGTCTCGACAGTGGTCACCTTCTGGCTCTTCATGCGCGGTCTGGCCACGTTAGGCCCCGTGCAGACGTCGATCGTCGCCACCGTCGAGCCCTTCTTTGCCGCGCTGCTCGCCGCCATCGTGCTCGGCCAACCGATCACCATCCCCACCATCATCGGCGGCACCCTCATCGCCGTCGCCGTACTACTCCTGCAACGCCACAGCCCGTAGCCCTCACCCCCCCAACCCCTCACCGGCTCCCCTCGTCTTCTCGTCTTCCCGTCTTCTCGTCTTCTGTTCTAAACGCACCACCGCGCCGACACCAATCACCGCGATGGCCGCAAACGAGAACCACTGGATGGCGTAGCCGCGGTGCGAACCCTCGTCGAGTGCGGGCACCTCGATGCGCGACGGGTGCAGGATAGGACCGATCTGCTCGCTCCCCAAGCGCTGCACGACCAAAAAGGGCGCCACGGCCGTGCCCAGCCGCGCTTCGATGGAATCTCGCACCAGGTGCCGAACGGCGCGCGTCACCGACGACGTGGTCACCGGCCCGCGCGCCGGGACAAACTCTTCGATGTATCCCACCACGGTTACCGAATCGCCCTCGCCCCACTGGGATAAGTCGATGGTCATACCATCGGGGGCGTAGACCCACCCGCGATTGACCAGTACGGGTGGCGTGTCGGCCGTTGTCTCGAGCGGGGTAAGAATCTGCACGCCGGGGGCTCCGCTGCGCGAACGCGAGGTGTAGATGAGCTGGCGTGAGTAGTCGTAGCGCCCCGAAAGTTGCACCTGACGATATCGGGCTGTGGCAGAATCGCCGGTCGCGGTGCCGAAGGACACCGGTTGCGCCAACACGCGCGACGAGATCGTGGCATTGCGTTCGCGGCGTTCCGACAGACGCGAGAGTTGCCACACGCCGAGCCGAACGCAGCCGGCCCCCATGGCGATGGCGAAGACGATGAAGGCAATTGTGCGACTGAACATGGCATCAATACTAAAACAGGTTTATCTGCTCGCCCAGATCGGAAGGCGAGACGGCAGAGAGTCCCAGAAGCCCTTGCAGTTCGCGCAGCGATGCCGGGGCGTGACCGGCAAAGTGATTGTTCACGAAGCCGTGTACCACGCGCACCCGACTCGCGAGCCCGGGGAGTACCTCCGACCACAAGGTCAGCTCCCGCGATCGATCGACCTGGATTCTGGAATAGTCCACCAGCTTGCGATCGGCGCCCATCCACCTGATGTACGCGAAATCAGCCGTGGGTCGGTTGGCGAGGGCAAGCATGGTCTTCCTCGGAATCCACCGGGCATCGGTCAGCGTCAGGGCCACCCGGTATTCGGCGAGCAGGGCCAAGACTCCGTCGTGAATCCACCCCCGTTGCCGGAACTCGATGGCGAAGTCGAGGTCACGGGGCAGTCTCGGAAGAAAACCAGCCAGGGCGGGCAGCTCGGCCGGGGCGAAATCGGGGCCCATCTGAATCAGAATCGGACCCAGTTTTGGCCCCAGTACCCGCACACGATCCGAGAACAGGGCGAGAAGATCGTCCGATTGGCGGAGACGGTTCTCGTGAGTGATTTCCTGCGGAAGCTTGGGCGCAAAGGTGAAGTCTTGCGGCACCCTATCGCTCCACGCCTTGAGCGTCTTGGCCGAGGGAATGGCGTAGAAGGTCGAGTCGACCTCGACCGCGTTGAAGGCGCGCGCGTAGGTGGTGAGGTAGTCGGCGGCACGGGTGCCGGCCGGAAAGAAGGGTCCGACCCAGTCGTCGTAGTTCCACCCCTGCGTGCCGAGTCGAATGGGTTGCGTCATGCAGAGAATCGGCCGGTGCGTCTAGAGCGAGTCAAGGAGTCCATGATGCGGGGCGCAGAATTGGGTCTGTCGCGGGAGCTGCCGGAATGATATCATCGCGATACCATTTCAGCCGGAGTCCGTACTTCCATGTTTCGAGAAATCACGAAGAAGGGCACCAACGGTCTCGGTGTACTAACGGTCGCGTTGGTCGTGTTGGCGGTTGGAGTGCAGCGGGTCATCGCGGGGGCCCAGGGGGAGTCTCCCCTCAACGCGATTGTGGGAGTCTTCATCATTCTTGCGTCCGTTCTCGGGCTCGCCGGCCTGTACACGGTGCAGCCAAACGACGGAAAGGTGCTGACCCTCTTCGGCGAGTACGTGGGAACGGTGCGCGGGGCCGGCTTGTTCTGGGCCAATCCGTTCTACACCAAGAAGCGGATCTCGCTGCGGGTGAGGAATTTCGAGACGGCCAAGCTCAAGGTGAACGACAACCACTCCAATCCCATCGAGATCGGTGCGATTGTCGTCTGGAAGGTGGTCGACACGGCCGAAGCGATGTTCGAGGTGGATGACTATTCGCATTTCGTGGTCATGCAGTCGGAGGCTGCGGTGCGCGCCCTGGCGCAGACCTACCCGTACGACGCCCACGGTCAGGAAGCCGTCGCGTTGAGTACGCATCCGGCTGAGGTCTCTAAATCGCTTCAGCAGGCGGTGGCGGACCGGCTGCTGAAAGCGGGAGTGGAAGTCATCGAGGCGCGCATCAGCCACCTGGCCTATGCTCCCGAAATCGCCAGCGCGATGCTCCGACGACAGCAGGCGGCCGCGATCATCGCGGCACGGTCGAAGATCGTGGAAGGCGCAGTGAGCATGGTGGAAAACGCCCTCGAGCTCATCAGCGCGAAAGGCCTGGTCACGCTGGACGAAGAACGGAAAGCGTCGATGGTGAGCAACCTGCTCGTGGTCCTCTGCTCTGATCGGGACGCGCAGCCCGTGGTGAACACGGGGTCGTTGTACTCGTGAGTCGGGTGAGTCGGGTGAGGCGCGCACGAGGCG
>Ga0163144_10030783_pt1 | contig 10255 bp, 6 predicted proteins | sample OliLak19BULKMAT1_FD_123175 | JGI IMG/M metagenome (GOLD analysis project Ga0163144, IMG submission 123175) | Freshwater microbial mat bacterial communities from Lake Vanda, McMurdo Dry Valleys, Antarctica - Oligotrophic Lake LV.19.BULKMAT1 | ecosystem: Environmental > Aquatic > Freshwater > Lake...
AAGTTGAGTGATTGATTTACAAAATCTACGCAAACAACAGCGGTTCCTTCTAAATTAGCATCGAGCTGTGCCGAAATAATATCAAAATCTGCAATCGGATTTAAAGAGTCAAGTTGAATAGTTTGAATTAATGTACACCCCTCATCATCGGTAACCGTCATTTGATATGTTCCCGGATTTAAGCCCCCCCAAGTTGTATTATTTGTAGAAGCTCCTGTTACTAGATTAATCCATTCATATTCATAATCAGGCACACCGCCACTAGCAGACGCAAATACAACTCCATTGCCAGACTGATAACTATACAATCGACAATATGCCGGCTCAGAACCGAACTCGGTGAACTCTATAATTGGATTTTGTGTTAATGTAAATTCATATTGATTGTAACAAAGTGCATCTTGAATTGTCAATACATAAGTACCTACGGGCAATCCATTTGCAAGGTTAGAGTTTGATGGGGGATTAGGAACAATTCCTGCTAAATTCCAGAAATAACTCACACTACCAACAGCATTGGAAACACTGTCAACTATTATTCCGCCCGTGCTATCACCATAACATAAAATGTCTTTGATGGTGAATGTTCCGTACAATGAATCAGGCTGACCAAGAATAATTTCTAACGAATCTTCACATCCATTTCCATCCATTATATAAGCCCAATAAGAGCCTGCACCTAAATTATTAAATGTATTTCCTGGTATTGGATTTACCGGAGACCAAGAATAAGTTAAAGAACCAGATCCACCTGTACTTGAAACGGTAATTGAACCATCGGTGAATGCATAACAAACGGGTTCGTTTGAATTAGCAAGATAAATATCTAATTCTTGTGGAGCACCAATTGTAATATTCGTGCTGACTATACATCCTTCGCTATCAATAACAGTTATAGTCCAATTGCCAGGAGCTAAGCCTGATTGCGTGTTATTAGCAGGTCCACCCGGATCTCCACCTGGATTTTCGCCAGAAGGTCCTGTCCATGTAATGCTTTGAACTGTACCGGTTGGTGTTGGAACTGCCGAAATTGAAGCACTTCCATTGCCATCACCGTAACAGTCTTCGTCTGATTGTGCAACAATTTGTACGTTGATAAAATGTCCTGCAGACGTTATTGTTACAACACTATCAGATATACAACCATCAGCATCCGCGACAATAATTTGAACAATTGTTCCTGCGACATCGCTATAGGTATCAGTTGTTCCCGCAGTTGGTGGGTCTCCGGCCATGATAATTACATAAGGTGCTCCATTTCCTGAACCATTTAATACAGTAACATTAACATCACCATCTCCTCCTAAAGGACAAGTTAAAGCGGGTATTATGACAATATTTTGAATAACCGGCGCATCAAATGTTCCTGAAATTGTTGCAGTACATCCTTGTGCATCCGTAATATCAATGTCATAGGTCTCACCATTTTCAAAACCGGTAATTGTTGCTGTTCCACCATTAGGAACAGAGGATGAAACTAAATTTCCATCGCCTTGATTTACGATTGTATAAGTTCCGCTTCCTCCTGTAATATCTATATCAATTCCATTTATCGTTCCGGGAGGATTACAATTATTTGAAGGTACAGTTTGAATTGCGCACGCATAAGTGACTTGAATAGGGGCACCTAACACATAACAGTCATTGCTGTTTTTGTCCCAATGCAAACCACCATTATCGTTAATTCCATTGGCCACATTGCCGTTTCCGCCAACACCATCATCGCCTGCAACCGGAACAAAGTAGTAAGTTCCACAACCTAAACCAACACCAGAAACAATAGGGCTTGTCATATTATTAATATCGGCTAAATCTTCTGTTGGTAAAATGAGATATAAAAAAGCTGGGTCTAAATTCGGATCAGCATTTGTTGGCAAAGCATCATAAACTAACCACATTAGTTGGGCAGAATAAATACCATCACCGGCAGCGCCAGTTGGAATTGTATCGTTCGGTAAAATATAATTCCCATCAGATATAATTTCAAAATCATCACCCTCACATAAATAAACAGGAGTGCTGGTTAGTGAACCGTTTTTCTCAACAGTAAAAGTTCCAGGGTCTGATACGCAAGGAACAGGGTTTACAATACTACAATCAGTTCCGCCAGCGCCGCTTGTTTGAGTTAATGTAACAGTTTGAACTCCGCTAAAAAAATTGGCAACTAATATGACATAAACATCGCCCACATTGCCAAAAGGAATATTAATAAACTCTGTTGCAGATGATGATATACCGCAGTCCACAGCAACATCTGATCCGGGAGGCATACCTAAAGCGCCGCATGACGCTACTGCATTTGCATAATCAGTAAAGGGACCCCAACAAACAAAATCAATATCAAATGTTGCTGCCAATGTCATATTGATTGGTCCGGCAACTCCAATTTCAAGATAATACCAAGAAGGATTTGGTCCTGTCCACATACAATCATAATCATTGCCCGGAAATGCAGACACAACATTTGGCCCACCAGTTCCTGCTGTAAATGATAAACCTACATCCGTACAAACTGGTTCCATATCAGCACAAAGTGTCATTTGTGCTGATAATTGAGAAGAAAATAAGATAGATGATATTATTACAAATCCTTTCAAATAGTTCATAATTGGGTTAAATTGATTTTAAAATGCAATGTGTTGTTTTTTAAAGACGTTACTTTGAATCAATATGTTGCACAAAAATTTTTTGTACGAAATTTAAATACGATATTGAAATGTGATTACATTTGCGCCACGAAATTTAAAATCAATCGAAAAAAAATGAAAAAAGAAATTTTATTGGGAATCACAGCATTCTCTATGCTTATCGCTTCATGTGGCGGCGGCGAAGCTGAAGGTACGGGTACAGATACAACAGCAACTGATTCTGTAGTAGCACCTGCATTAACTGATTATGCAATTGATACAACTGCATCAATCATTACTTGGGGTGCGCATCCTAAAGTGGGTGATACAACTTATTCTCACACGGGTGTTGTGAAAGCGTTAGGTGGAAACGTTACAGCTCAAGATTCGGCTGGAACATGGACATTGACAGCTGGTAGCTTTGATGTGAACATGAGTTCAATTAAAGAGAACAATGGTGATGGAAAACTTGATGGTCACTTAAAAACGCCTGACTTTTTTGATGTAGCTCAATTTGCTACTGCAGGATTTGTTTTTGAGGGTATCGACGAAATGGGTAATATCAACGGAACTTTAACTGTTATTGGTCAAACAATGCACCTTACTCTTTCTGGTGATGTTGTTATTACTGCAGAAACTGTTACAATCACTGTTCCTATGTTCACAATTAATTTTGGTGCAGTAAACATGCCTTATTTCGTTGCTGAAAAAGCAATGAAACCAGAAAAACAGCACGATCCAAACATCGAAATAACTGCAACAATTGTTGCAAATAAAGTTGCTCTATAGTTACATTGTAATTTGAATTTGAAAAGCCTTGGTGTGAATTCGCCAAGGCTTTTTTTGTCGAATTATTTTCGGACCAAAAAAAAATGCCGCATGAAATTTCATGCGGCATTTTCAAATAAACTAATACCATTACTTAGTTCAAATTAGTCCTTCAATATCTATTTTGATATTGGACTAATACAGATACCGTATCGGTATAATTTGTTTTTTAGAGTGTTCCTCTATTTTCTTGCTCTCGTTCAATTGCTTCGAACAATGCTTTAAAATTTCCTTTTCCAAAAGATTTTGCGCCTTTGCGCTGAATAATTTCGAAGAACATAGTTGGTCGGTCAACAACTGGTTTTGTAAAGAGTTGTAATAAATAACCTTCCTCATCACGATCAATTAATATTCCGTGCTTTTTTAATACTTCCACATCTTCATCAATTTTACCAACTCTTTCTATCAAGTCGGTATAATAGGATTCAGGAACGTATAAAAATTCAACACCACGATCACGCATCGCGCTTACTGTTTTTACAATATCATTGGTTGCAACGGCGATGTGTTGAACTCCAGGGCCATTATAAAAATCAAGGTACTCTTCAATTTGCGATTTTTTCTTTCCTTCTGCTGGTTCGTTGATTGGGAATTTAATTCTACCGTTTCCATTACTCATTACTTTACTCATTAAAGCAGTAAAGTCGGTAGAGATATCTTTGTCATCGAATGATATAATTTGAGCAAAGCCCATTACTTGTGCGTAAAATTTTACCCAGGTATTCATTTCATTCCAGCCCACATTGCCCACCATGTGATCAACAAATTTTAAGCCAACATGTTCAGGATTGTAATGTGATTTCCAAACTTTATATCCCGGTAAAAAAGGGCCATCGTAAGCGCTACGTTGAACAAACATGTGCACTGTTTCGCCATACGTATAAATACCGGAACGAATTACGTAGCCATTTGCATCTTCTTCGCGTGTGGGCTCCATAAATGATTTTGCACCACGTTTTGTTGTTTCTTCCCAAGCTTTTGTTGCATCTTCTACCCAAAGTGCAATTACTTTTACGCCGTCTCCATGTTCATTAATGTGCTTATTTATTAGGCCATCTTTTGTTAGAGGCGTTGTTAACACCAAACGTATTTTGTCTTGTTTCAAAACAAAAGAAACTCTGTCTTTTACTCCAGTTTCTAATCCGCAAAAAGCTTCCGACTGAAATCCAAAAGCAGTTTTGTAGAAATGCGCCGATTGCTTTGCATTACCAACATAGAGCTCAATATAATCAGTACCTAAAAGTGGTAGAAAATCTTCTGCATCAGCGAACTCCTTTTTTAAAGAATATTCTGTATTCTGTAGATTTTTTAAATTTTTAATTTCTGCTGCCATTTTATTTTTTTTAAAATGATTACCTAATTAGTGTAACCACGATTTATAATAATCTTTTAATTCAATGTTAAGTGCTGCTTCAGTAATTTGAAGTGGCTTAAAAGTATCAACCATAACAGCTAATTCTTTTGTCTCTTTTTTTCCAATACTCGCTTCGTATGTGCCTGGATGTGGTCCATGCGGAATACCGGCTGGGTGCAAAGTTATCTGACCTTTTTCAACACTTTTTCTACTCATAAAGTCACCATCAACATAATATAAAACTTCGTCAGAATCAATGTTGCTGTGATTGTAAGGTGCCGGAATTGCTTCTGGATGATAATCATATAAACGCGGTACAAAAGAGCAGATGACAAAACCTGCAGTTTCAAATGTTTGATGAACTGGTGGAGGTTGATGCACTCGTCCGGTAATTGGTTCAAAATCATGAATAGAAAATGCGTAAGGAAAATTATATCCATCCCAACCAACTACATCAAAAGGATGAGTAGCATAAACATAGGTGTGTAAAACATCTTCCTTTTTTATTTTTACTGTAAATCGCCCCGTTTCTGTGTGTGTTTCTAATTCGTCAGGTGCGCGCAAATCTCGCTCACAAAAAGGTGAACTTTCAAGATGTTGCCCAAACCAATTGCGGTATCTTTTTGGCGTGTAAATAGGTGAGGTTGATTCTATAATAAATAATTTATTGTCGGCATCATTGAATTCCAATTGATAAATCATACCACGTGGAATAACTAAATAATCGCCGTAAGAAAATTTTAAATTGCCAAGCTGAGTTCTCAATTTGCCAGTTCCTCTATGAATAAAAATTACTTCGTCGGCATCAGCATTTTTATAAAAATATTCTGTCATTGATTTAAGTGGAGAAGACAGCGTAATTTTACAATCACTGTTCATTAATACGGTAACACGACTTTCAATGTAATCTGATTTTGGAACGACATTAAAACCCTGAAAACTTTTCATGGTCATGTTCTTATCAATCGCAATTTTGGGTTTAACATCAACTGCACCCAATACCTCAAGTACTTGGGTTGGTGGATTATTATGATAAAGTAAAGAAGACATCCCATCAAACCCTACAGTACCAAACAATTGTTCGTGATATAAAGTTCCGTCTTGTTTACGAAAAACGGTATGTCTTTTGTGGGGGATTTTCCCCATGATGTGATATCTTGGCATAAATTATTTTTAAGATTAGTGAATGAATTTGTTTTAAAAAAGCAAACACTATTCAGGATTTCTTTTAATCAGAAACTTCAACTCTATTAATAAATAATCAAATGTTTTGATCATACCTTTTATAAAAAGGGGTTTAAACAAAGATACGCATTCCTTCTATTTTTTATATGACATTTATCACGGACCTATTAAATTAAAATTATTTTTGTCCTTTATCAGTGTTTCTTCACTCAAAATGAAACACGGATGAATGCTCAACAAACTTAACTACATGAAAAAAATATTAGTCATTGGCTCGTCGGGCCAAATAGGAACTGAATTAGTAATTGAATTACGCAAACGTTATGGTGCTGATGCCGTGATTGCTTCTGATGTAAATGAACCCAAACAAAAAATTTCTGAAGGTCCTTTTGAGCAGTTAGATGTTTTAGACAATGAAAAATTAAAATCTATTGTTGCTAAATATAAAGTGACAGAAATTTATTTATTGGCCGCTTTGTTATCGGCTACTGCTGAAAAAAATCCTGCATTTGCCTGGAAATTAAATATGGATGGCCTTTTTCATGTACTTGATTTAGCGAAAGATAAAATTATTGAAAAGGTTTTTTGGCCAAGTTCAATTGCTGTTTTTGGTCCAACGACACCACGTGTAAATACGCCTCAATACACAATCATGGAACCAAGTACAGTTTATGGAATCAGTAAATTGGCAGGAGAACGTTGGTGCGAATATTATGCAGCTAAACATGGCGTTGATGTAAGAAGCATTCGTTACCCCGGACTTATATCTTATACTTCTCCTCCAGGTGGCGGAACAACTGATTATGCAGTAGATATTTTTTATTCAGCACTGAAGGGAGAAAAATACAATTGCTTCTTGAAAGACAACACACCGCTTCCAATGATGTATATGGAAGACGCCTTGCGTGCTACAATTGATTTGATGGACGCGCCCGCAGAGAATGTAAAAATTCGCTCATCTTATAATATTTCAGGTATTTCTTTTACTCCGAAAGAAATTTACGAAGAGATAAAAAAAGCAGTGCCAAATTTTCAAATTGAATACAATCCGGACTTTCGTCAAAAAATTGCCGACTCATGGCCAGGAAGCATTGATGACACTGAGGCACAGCGCGATTGGAATTGGAAAGCAAAATACGATTTGACCGCTTTGGCACAGATTATGCTTAACAATATTCAAATTAATTAAAATGATGATTTCACAAATTTTATTATCTGATAGAAAGTTTTTTTTATCTTTAAAATGTGAAGGTTTATCGAAAAGTTATTTTTTAATTGAATTTAATTTGTAAATTGTAATCGAATGTATAAAACCCTACCATTATGAAAAGATTTTTTACTACATTGATTTTCGTAATACCGGTGCTTGGATATAGCATCACAAACGACAGAACAGGAAAATCTTCCAGCATTGTTATGGAAGGCATTGACCCACAGGCGACCAATGTAAAAGATGGTCAAGGATGGAAGCAAGGAAAATGGATTGTTTTAGGTAAACATATGCCTGAAAAAAACTATCCACCTGAAGGTAAAATAGAAGAAGGTACATATTTAGACGACAAAAAAACAGGGGAGTGGATTATGTATCATACGGATGGCATAACTCCTCGTACTCGTGGAAATTTTGAAAATGGACGCCCAAAAGGTGGATACATCAAATTTGACGAAACAGGTGCTAAAAAAGAGGAAGGAACCTTCGCAAACGGTAAACAAAGTGGCTCTTTCACAACTTATTATCCTAACGGTCAAGCGGCACAGGTGAAAACGTTTAATGCTGAAGGTAAAGAAGACGGACCAGTTGTTTATTACCACGAAAACGGTCAAAAAGAGTTCGAATTCAATAAAGTAAATGGCGTTACAACAGGTGAGGCTACACGTTACCACGAAGACGGAAGTGTGAAAGAGAAAATTGTTTACAGCGGCGATGGATCTGTAGCTTCTACAACGGTTGTCAATGAAACCCCTGCTGGCGGAACGGTTGCAAAAGTTGAAACTGGTTCAGGTGGTCCTGACGGAAAAGGTGGTGTAACAAAAGACGGTAAAAAATTCGCTGCAGAAGGTTACAACAAACTTTATAACAAAGCAGATGAATTGTGGATGGATGGACAGTTTAAAGGTGCAAAATTATGGGATGGAAAACTGTACAAATACGATAGCGACGGTATCCTCTTAAAAATTGAAATCTGGAAAAATGGTGCTTACCATTCTGACGGACAACTTTAATGAGATAATATAGAAAGTTTAAAACCCGGATGCTTCAAAGTATTCGGGTTTTTTATTTAAATCAATGAGACTTTGATGTGTAAGACTTTACTATAGTTCAGTTAAATAAATTGACATAAAAGAATCAACTAAAAGTGGTTGTGATATTTATTCAAATCAATAAATTAATAAAAGAACTCATCGTAGATTTTTGGCAATTCGTCGAATTAATGTTTTTTTGTCATTAATAAATTCTTAACTTAATCGTGAATGTATTAAACCCTGCATTATGAAAAATTTTCTCGCACTACTTATTTTCGCTCTCCCAGTACTCGGATACGGAATCGGAAATGAAACAACTACCGGTACTACAATAATAAATTTGGATGAAGAAGATCCAATTATGACGGGATATACGGACGCTAAAGGAAAACAAGGATATTGGATTATCTATGGAAAAGATGCACCTGAAAAACCAGAATATTCGGCATTGGGTAAAGTAGAACAAGGAGCTTACAAAGACAATAAAAAAACCGGAGAGTGGATTTTTTATCATACTGATGGAGCAACACCAAGAACCAAAGGTAATTTTGTTGACGGTCGACCAAATGGAGATTATGTTAAACAAAATACAAGTGGTGTTATCATTGAAAAGGGTACTTATAACAATGGTAAACAAAATGAAAGCTTTACAACCTATGATGATAAAGGAAATATTGCCATTCAAAAAACATTTAACCTAGAAGGAAAAGAAGATGGCCAAATAAAACATTATTTCCCAAATGGCCAAGTAGAATATTCATTGACCAAAGTAAATGGAACTTCAACAGGAGAAGCAACAAGATATTGGCCAGATGGAAGTGTAAAAGAAATAACTGTTTTTGGAGCTGATGGAAATATTGTTTCAACAACAGTAGTGAACGCTGAAGCACCTGTTGCAACTAAAGTAGAAAGCGGTTCGGGTGGACCAGTGGGGTCAAGTGGCGTTAGAAAAGATGGTAAAGATTTTGCTTGTAGTGGATACAACAAACTTTACAACCAGGACGAAGAGATTTGGATGGATGGAACATTTAAGAATTGTAAATTGTGGGATGGAGAACTTTATAAATATGATAAAGACGGAATACTTTTAAAGTTTGAAGTATGGAAAAATGGTGCTTACCACTCCGACGGTCAGCTTTCGAAATAGAATAAAATAATTAAATTTAAACCCAGATATCAAAAGGTGTCTGGGTTTTTTTATTGTGAAAAATGAAACAAGAATTAGCTATCTATAATACGCTTAGTGGTAAAAAGGAAATTTTTAAACCGATTGTCGAAAAACACATTGGTATGTATGTATGCGGACCAACAGTTTATAGCGATGTTCACTTAGGCAATTGCAGAACATTCATTTCGTTTGATATGATTTATCGTTATCTCCTTCATTTGGGGTATAAAGTGCGATACGTTAGAAATATCACTGATGCTGGACATTTAGAAAATGATGCAGATTCGGGTGAAGATAAAATTGCTCAAAAAGCGAGACTAGAAAAATTAGAGCCGATGGAAATTGTGCAACGATATACCGTCGATTTTCATAAAGTGATGAACCAATTCAATGCGTTGCCACCAAACATAGAACCTACAGCTACTGGCCATATAATTGAACAGATAGAAATTACAAAAACAATTCTGGAAAAGGGAATGGCTTATGTGAGTAATGGTTCTGTTTATTTTGATGTTGAGAAATTTAACGTTAATGGTGAATACGGAATTTTATCTGGAAGAAAAACAGACGAATTAATTAGTGGCTCACGCGATTTGGATGGACAGGAAGAAAAAAGAAGTCCGCTGGATTTTGCACTTTGGAAAAAAGCTTCACCATCTCATATTATGCACTGGCCTTCGCCGTGGAGTATTGGTTTTCCAGGATGGCATTTGGAGTGTACAGCAATGTCAACAAAATATTTAGGAGATCAGTTTGATATTCACGGTGGAGGAATGGATTTAAAATTTCCACATCACGAATGCGAAATTGCACAAGGAAAATGTTCAACTGGAAAATCACCCGTTAATT
>Ga0163144_10030784_pt1 | contig 10255 bp, 13 predicted proteins | sample OliLak19BULKMAT1_FD_123175 | JGI IMG/M metagenome (GOLD analysis project Ga0163144, IMG submission 123175) | Freshwater microbial mat bacterial communities from Lake Vanda, McMurdo Dry Valleys, Antarctica - Oligotrophic Lake LV.19.BULKMAT1 | ecosystem: Environmental > Aquatic > Freshwater >...
GGTATCTTTTTTCTCGGCGCGGGACGCGACGTCCCCCCACCCGGGCAATGCTTAGGACAATCGAATGAAAATCAATGCCTGCCCTGCCATGATCATGTTTGGGATTAGAACCGAAGGCACTACCAGAACAGTATCAGCACCATGACCTACCTACCTACATGTAGCCAGCTAGCTAGCAAACCAGTAGTAAGCGCAACATGCAACATGCATCCTGTGGGTGAACAATGGGTCCACATGGATTGAAGGAATGAGCTGGATGGAAATCCGCATCGAGTATCTCTGTGGTGTAGAATGATCTAATATTGAATTTGTAAGTAAAATAAGCTAGTTGCAAAATGTTATAATTGTGTTTACGCCTGTCATTTTTCTAGCAGGTAAATCTATGTTTATGTATTTGTAACTTGAAGAGGAGTCCGCGAAGGAACGGAAGGGATGTCAACAGCAGATCACGACCTCGTCAAACAAAAGGCAATCGTTGACGCAAGTATAACCTACATCCACCGGCACTCCTGGGCTTTGTCTAGACCACTATGGAGCTGAAGGAATTGGAGTTTGGAGAGACTTCCTCTTCCTTGCCCTGGTCTTTTTCTAAACTGACTGCGGCATTTACTTGTTCTGTCATAGATTGAACAATGGCAAGGCCTCTCTCCTCCCACTCATTGCGATTCTGCAGAGCATAGTTTAGGTACTCGTCTGAACTAACTCCAAACACACCACATTCCTTGAGCTTTTTGGCCAACGGGATCACATAGTTGTCGAAAAAACCGATTTCACCTGCATACCTTTGTTTTTTGAAGTAAATGAAAGAACGAGAAGTCAGCAACGGTAAAAACCTGTCAGGAAATGAGTGAATGATGCCATGACTTACCAAAAGGTGCTGGGGTCCTTGGCCATTCTTCCTTCCACAAATGCCCTGTGCATCTCTTGGAACAAAGCTTTGTTCCACTTCTGATACACATGCCAGTGCTGCATGGTATGCGATACGTCTGATGCTTGTATAATGTGCTCAAGCACAATTGTCGCCCTCAAATCGCTATCGACGCAGTTGTTTGAAAACTGACTGCTACCAGTGACGGAACTGCGGCCGGGAGAGCCGCCGTCACCAGTGCAGAATGCTCGGGCCCATCTTTCTTTCCTCAAGTCGTTTAACTGCTTGTCGAAAATGTCTGTAGCAAGCACAACATTCACAATAAGCTGTCTAAATCGAAGCAGTTCCTCTTGCGAGGAAAAGAGGCACTGTCGAAGGGCAGCAAATTGATCCCTCATAAGTATCTCCCAAGCCAGGTCCAAACTGTTTTGTTCGGCAATGCTTTGATTGGAATACTTGCTGCCCAAGGCAGGGTCCTCTTCTGCCAATTGGCCGTTTGAGACTCCTCTATGGTCCACGTCTGTTATGCCACAAAAGCGAAATAATGATGAGGATTCAGGTTATTTTTAAAATCCTGGATTCGACAACGAGTGAAACCAAAGCTTACGTACCATGGATCAAAGCAGAAAATGTAATGGCAAAAACAGCCAACGGATCGGACGTAATGCCGTGTGTGTAATCATGAAGGCGGCCAGCTAAGTTGTTTGGGTTCTTCTTCAACGTCTTGATGTCTTGGTTCGACAACTCAGGAGCCACAATTCTCTTCAGTAATTTTTTCACTGACATGGTCACATGGCTATAATCGAGAAAGAATCAGAAAAACTGTTGAGCTCCATACTATGCAGGTGTAATGAAAGATCACGAAAACAAGATAAACGAAACGTACCATGCATGCTCAAAGTTGTGGAAGGGATTGTTGCCTCGGTAATGGGATGCAATCACGGTCACATACTCGCGAAGTGCATCCACGGCAGCAGGGCTCATCTCGGCCTTACTGTAATCTCCCATCATGTTGAAACTCGACTTCTTGGAATCAAACTTCGGCATGGAGATGACAGTTTTCACTTCTTGCATACAAGTTGTCCCCTCCGGTGGATGAAATGCGACTGGGGTGCTACTTTCCTTGACGCCGGACTGGCGACGGACATGAAGCTGCAATAGAAGAGACAACAATCAAGATTTTGAGCTTAGGCATTGGCGGGAAGTAACGAGGAAGGACGGACAAGTCAGCACTTACAATCTTTTTGATGTCATCCATGAGAATGTCGACAACCCACCCAATAAGACGTTGGTTCACGGAATTGGGCGTTTCGTCAATGATGGAGTTCGTCTGTTCCATGTCATCTTCCTTTCTATCGCTTTGAGATGAATTGGCGCTGGAGCCTCTCTTAGTCGTCGGGTCGGCCCAAAACGTTGTCATGAGGCCTTTCCCTTTCGCGGTAACTTTTTCATCTCTCTCCGTGAGCCAGTACTCCCGATCCGCTTCAGTTATTAATGTGGCAGTTGCTTGCGAAATTTGAATCTTTCCCCGTTGCCCATTGCTTTCCATACGAGAGGCTGTGTTGACGGTATCACCAAAGAGCTGGAATCTCGCTCGCTCTCCACGAAGAACTCCCGCAGTTACTGGTCCAGAATGCAAACCAAACCTCATGCACAAGTCGCCAGTGTCAGGCCCAAGAGTTAATTCCAAGAGCCTTGTCACCTGCTTCATTTTCTGCATACAGTCCCACGCAAAGCGGACCATGATGACGGCATGGTTTGGTTGCGGCTCAGGAAGCCCACACACAGCCAGATACGAGTCGCCGATTGTTTCCACTTTGAAAACTTTTCGGCGCTTGGCGATCCTATCAAACGCTTGATACACAGTCTGGAGTAGGGTGAAGACTTGCTCGGGATCTCGCGTACTGCTCCATGCAGTGAATCCAGCGATGTCCGCAAACAAGACGGTACAATTTGGAAACAAATCGGCAATGGGTGGTGCGCTCGTCATGTCGTCTTCCTCGGCGCCATTCAGGTACCCTTTGAGGCGTCGACCTGGCATCATGTTGACGCTGCCTTCGCGGTCTCTTGACTTCGAATTGTCTTGTAGTCCGGGGGTCTGTTTCATAAGTCGGTCGCGTACGTTCTCGGGGAATAGGGAACTGACAATGGCGGTTGTTTGCAATGCCTTGTGCATGACAAGAGCCTGTCGCCGTTCGACCAATCTAAGTGTCATAACGCAAGAAAGAAAGAAAGAAAGTTGTTCAGTCAACGGCGAGTCCAGCATAGCAACCTGTCTGCTTTGGATGGGCTGGCTTACCGGTCGTAGAAGATGAACATGCAGGCGGTGAAAATAAAGACCATTGCGACAGCAACCGTCATGATGATGGGAGTGCTCGTGTTGTAAGTATCGTAGAAGATGGTGGATGGATATACGTCAACGCTGACAATGCAGTGTTCCTTATTGAGCGGTAGGCCAAACTTTGTACCATCGCCGATGTTGTCTACAGAAGAAAAGGACGATGACATCTTCATGTCATCATAGTGACTGTCGTGGAGGTCCCCTTTACCAACAGGTTTCACATCTTCGCCGTTGATCTTGTATGTGTATGAGCCTGAGCAAGTATCATGCATCACGACATCAATACCTCTCAGGCTTGACGGCAAAATGTTTTGGAAATAAGATGACCAGTGAATCCAAGCACCCATGATTGCCACAGACTTGCGGTCGTCACGGAAAGAATCGAAGATGGGGATAAAGATTTGGCTGATGGGATCTCCGGCGTACTCGACATCCTTGTTCTCGGCGGCGCTCATCATCATGGCGATTCTGGCCGTCTGCGGGTTGCTGGCATGCATATCACCTGGCTCCGACGTGATGAATTCTCCAATGACCACGGATGCCGAGTAGTACGATGCGGTCATCGCCTTGCTGATCATAGAGGATGACTTGAGCAGGTTCTCGTTGACATCACTGCCTCCGTGAAAGACAGGACTCGTCTGCCATGTGGGCATGTAGGCTTCTTCACCTCCGTCCATAATGGGTTTGTCTTCGGTGTCCCTCGTCCAGACTGGCCATGACTTCGTGGTGTTGAAAGGAAGTTTGTACTGTCCCAAGTCGATTAAACCAATGTCTCTTTGGTATTCAACTCCTTCATCACTGCATGCAAAGAAGATTGGAGCGGCGACAAGCAGCGTAGTAGGTGAGGTGATAAGTCATTAGAAAAGGCTTGCTTCCAACTCCACAACAGACCAAACAAAAGCCCAAGGCGAAGCGCAGATCACTTACATCCAATAAGAGTCTTCAGACGACTTCGACACAAATGCTTCCCACTCCGTCTTTTGGGCATCCGTTACCATGGGATTAATGTGAACATACATAGCACCTGACTGCTTTCGAGCAGTGGACGCTCTTTGCTGGAACGAGGAAAGAGTCACAAAAGGCCATGACTTCACGTGATCAACTCCATGAGCAATATTGGCGATCGCAATACTAGTAACAGCTCCCAGCTTGGAGTCCACAATATCCATGAAAGATTCCAGCACTTTCTTTGCCGCTCCCTCGTACTGGTTCTGGTACTCATCCTTTTCTGCATTAGCGGTTAGTGTGTACACAATCACAGACACAGCAACGGCAGCCAAAAAGAGCACCAAAAAGACCAGCAAACGAAGTCGAAAGACCGCCATTGTTTCCTTCTTTGCCAGGTTCGTCTTTTGGTCTTGGTCTTCATCCATGGAGGATGTGGATTCGCCAGTTTCCACGTCATCGTCATCGACAGCAGCGCCAAGAACCTCAACATCATCTTTGTCTTTCGTCGCCAAGATGCAGTCCTTCGGCTGCTCGGTAGCGGCGTTGTTAGCCATCATTGTTCTGATTGTTACCTTGGTTATTATCTCTGTAAGTAGCGATGAACAATTTTACGTTACGTTCCTTACGTTCCGGCTGTTGCTGATGTGAAAGCTTCGATGTGAGAAAGTGAGAAGTAAGGACAGCGAGCTAGTAGAATCCAAGCGAGATCCGGTGCACCATGTTATGTGAACCGATGAGGAAAGCAAATCTTCTTCGCTTTGAATCCTACGTGTGTTTCAACGTAGAGTTGTACTGTGAAGCTCGCGTACGCATTGCTGAGTACAAATTAGTACTTGTGCTGGCTACTTTAGCCAGATGCACTACTAGCTAGAGCCATGTAGGAACTATAATTAATTAATTTCGTTCGTCTACCAGGACCAGGAACAACGGTTGGGAATCGATTTTGATAATGCGCCGGTTGGGCCATTCGATCGGGTGTGGCGAGCGAGTCATACTTTTTATTTATCACTATTGGCATCGAGTTAACGTAGCTTCTTAAAGTCGATATCAATCGACGAATTTCAATGCCAGATCGGACCTCACGTCTTTAATTCAAAATATGACGGTTACTTTTGCCGTTACCTGATTCATTGTAATTTGTTAGGCGCGGAAAAAATGACAGAAGTTAGAGTCCAAAAAGATATGGGGCAGTTGTCGGTAGTTAACCATTTGCACTTGTATCGTCATAATTAATAGGTCACTATTTCGTTTACTCGTATTTATTGTCGTTACAGTGACCTTCCTTCCTGCAACTTCAATCAGGGATAATTGAAAGGTCAGCAAGGCGGGACGTTCTCTACTTCTCTACTAGCTACTGTAGTAGTTTTCTTTAGCAAACTTGTACTGTACTCCAGTATGTACTCCGAAGTCATCATTGACGGGAATCGATGACGTCGTTCGTCATGATTAAGAGGAACCTAACGCGAATTGGGAGCAAATAATCGGTTCCTGTGCTGGAAGGATGCGCGTAGCGTCCCTGTAAGCTAAGGTAAAGCAGTGATTTGCTGCACCGGCCGGGGTAACCTACACCGAGTACTGGAACCTCGTAGGCCGTACTAGTAGCTCGTAGGTTGTACCGCGGATAGTAACAGCAAGGCTTGGCGAGATTACGCAAAGCGGCAGGTACGACACGACTGTACTGGTGGCTGTAGTTCCCGCGGGTTGGCGAGGTTTGGTTCACTTGGTTGAAAGATCATGGGTCTTGAGCCCAACAAATTGCATCATTGTTGTTCCATTGCTTTTCTTGCTTTCTTGACTGGTAAGATGGCAGTGACAGGCAGCAATTGATAGAGACACCCTGAAACTAGTGATAGCCAAGGATGGCAGGCTTGGTAGCAATTGACTGGGACATGATGACTCTGAGAGCTTAGGACCAAACAAGTTGTGGTTGCATTTCAGTAAAAAGTGGCAATGGGCACTTCATTTGCCACCACAGAACTTTGTGTGACTTCTCTTGGTTTCTTTCCAAAATCTTGAAAGAGAACTTGACTTTTATAAGATGGCATAAGCAGGATGACTGAAGAGTTGGAGGGTCGCAACATTTTTTTTCATGTGGACTGGGGTTGGTTCCAGAACCAACGGAAACGAAGGTGTGATGTCATTCCAGTTGATGCCTTTTGAGAAATTGAGCTTCATGGTTGATGAATAAAATTAAAATTAAAACAACTTTGACAATTTTCATTCTTTGACATCAAAATGCACTGGACTGAAAATGACTGACCTGTTGAGCTGTTGATAAAAATCCAAAATTAGTCTCATCGTGAGAAAAATGCAGCTGCTAGTAACGGCATTGATGCACTCGCTGTCTCGAAAGAAGCTTTGTGACACTCCATGTGGAACAGCCACACATCATTGCATGCAGAGTGAGGTTGAGAATACCAATGCAACAGTTGATTGGAACAAGCAAAACAGAAAGCCTGGGAATTGGAATGAAACCACATCAATGATCTCATCCGTTTGGCATCATGCTAAACAGCAAAGAGTGACTGATTTGTAGCAATTTGTTGGAATTGTTTCTAAGGCTATTGCGAAAAGAAATAAATAGGAAATAATCACTTTGTGTTGGTCCTCACAATGCTTCCAGTTAGACATCAGCTAGGCAAACATGGCACCTGTTTGGCATTGACATGAAAAATGTGGTTGCAAGAAGATGAAATGATGCCAGGGATCAATCTTGCTTGAAATCAAGGCTGGATCAGGGTAAGAGGAGGAGGATCAATCAAAAATTTGTGGTGGCAGCGTTGGTGGGATTGGGTGCAGGGTAGGTCTGGGTCCGGGGCTGCTTAGTGAAATTTGGTGATTAGTTGATTCAATTCCCCATCATGGAAAATGGGATTGTCAAAGGAGGGGAGGACTTGGCATCATGAGGTGACCAAGCAGGAACCTGACATGCAGAAGGTATGCAGGGGTTGCCAATTTACTGACATGGAGACAAATTGCCAATGAAATGACATGCAGTTGTTGGTTTTGTCAGAAACTGACAGTGTGCTTTGGAGGAAGGCAAAGCCAGGGTTTGTGAGAAGAATGAGATGCATGTTCAAGCACGGCATGCATCACAATGGATCAAGGTTTAACGTGTGCATCGTGCTGCATTCTGCTGCAATGAGTTGGGTTGATCTGTCTTGTTGGAACAGTTTTGATAGATCAGTTGGGAGGTTTACAACTGAATTGCGGGGTTGCTGAATCTTGAGGGATTGAGAGCACTGTTCAAGAAGCAAAACCTCATTGTGAATTTTTTTGAGCAATTCATTTGGGTCCCTTTGCCGGGGGAGGGGGGGGGGGCATTCGAATTGCACAAAGGTTGCACAGCAACCGCCATCTCTGGAGCTGGCGTCCTGGGGACTGTTGGATGTCTACATTTTGTAGGCTAGAGAGATCCATGTTAGTGTTAAATGCCGGTCTACTAGAAAGAGTGAGCTCTTGTTGGAGCTTGGTGTCTACTTGTGGTGTTGACATGCAGCATCGGTGCAGATCGATGATGTCACCGATTGAAGATCTCTTGCGTGAATGAGGTTCATGTGGGACTGAATGGTGTGATCTGATTGGCCAACACACTCCTGTCGTAAGCTGTCTGGGACTGGGAACAGAATGATGTCCTCTCCAAGTTGTTGTTGTTGTAAGAAGGAGAATGGTTTGCCCTAGAGTGGCTTGGAATGTGGCTTGGAATGTGGCTTGGAATAACAGTCGGCAACCATTTTGTCTTTGTGTCAATGTTCAACTTCAACGTTTCCTTTTTTGATCTGGCATGTCAAATAGAAATGATGAATGTTAAGGGCATGGGTGCATTTAGTGGAACGTTTTGTGGAACTGTTCATACCGTTCTCTAAGAGTAGGATTGTGCTTTTGTTGTCTTGGTGTCTAACGTTGTGCTTAATTTGATAGCCTTGGGCTTTCATAAATAGTTTGGTCCAGAAAATAAGTTGAGACATGTCGTCTGCACCAACAAGTTTGCCTTCAGCACTGCTGCAAGTGTTTAGCCGCTGTTTTGGGGATCCATTAAGAATGCAACCGTGGCCGAGAGTCATGGGGCCACCAGTGTGGCTTTTGAACTGAGGATGAACTGTGAAGGCAGTGTTAACAAACCAGTCAATGATGTTGAGGCGGTCGGCTGAGAGAATGAGTCCTAAACTAACCAACCCCGATTGGAACCATTCATCTGATTTTTTTTGGCCTGTCATCGGAGAGCAGCCTGGAGTGAATCACCCTGGACATGGAGCCTACACCCAGGTCTTCAATGTCAGCTTGAGGAGCAAAGATCAAATTCAAGCTGGAAGAGAAATGTTCATAGGCATGCTTTTATTTCATTGAATTCTGAAGCAGAGGAGGAAGAGCTGAAAGTCACTGGCTACAAGAAGGTGGATGCAACTCTGGAAAAGATGGCAAATTTCTTAGACAAATGCAGAGATGGACTAGACAAGAAAGCCAAGACTGACATTTGTAACTTTTGGTTTGAGATGTCATTGGTTTAGCTTTTGGTTGCAATGGCTTCAGCTGAAGACTGGACATCTCTGGTTCTGGACAGTTGGGGATCACTGCAGTGGTAGGAGACATTCAGCAGAATGGAGCCAGTAGGAGACATGGCATGGTTGAGGGCAGAGGCTGTGGCTAGGATGTGCAACCAGTGGCCATCTGTTTGAGCAGTTTGGATATGGTCATGACCTCTGCTTCTAGTGAGATCTGCATTGTGGGCTTGTTGCCTCCATCTCACGACACCTTTGTCTGGCTGCTGTGACATTGAACACTTCTTGACTGCATCTTCACAGGGTTTGGATAAAGAACACAATGAGAAATGAGTCAATCTGGATCCGTTGTGACTCCTTGGTCTTCTGGAAGCTGCGTTGAGTCATGCACAGCAAGCCCCAAGCAATGCATTGCCCATGTTCCAAACAGACCAGGGTACAAAATCATCCTTTGATGTTGTAATTGCTGCTTGTCTTTTCTGCTAGTAGTCATTTAGGCATCAACAGGAGTGTCTTGTGTGCTGCAACAGTGATGTCAATCACAAAGATGATCAAAGAGTCACAACAAATGTGCATGCAGCTGCAAAAAACTAGTTTGGGGCAGTGATGAGGGGGTGACTCATTGCAGAAATCAGACCAAATGTGTGAAACAAACTGTCACGCACAGCATGTCACTGGAACCAATAACAATCATTCCTTCATGCAATGTGTGTCTTGTTCTCATTAGGTCCTTAGAAGCCCATTCCTTGCTTGTCTTGACAATGTTAAGTAGATGGCGTGTTCCCATCACACAGGAATAGGCTTGCAAATCCAGTCCACCGTAAACAACACCTTGAAGAAAGAGCTGCGGTGTCATTGAATGCTAGACACCAACTTTAGAGAATCTTGACATGCAAAAAAGAGCAAACTTGTTGAATCTAATGCTCTAGATTGACTCCAAAATATTCTGCCACAAAAGAATAACAATTGCTTTGTTGTTCTTTTCCTGATTTTGATGGAACAGTGGCACCAGTAACAGATTGAGCCCATTTAGAAAAAATGTGTCCAGATCTTGTTGGACTCCTTTCATGCTGAAACACCCACACATGTGCCATTGTGCACTGTTTCACCATCAAAATTGACCAGCATTCCATGCAAGACAGTGCATGCTCAAGTGCAGATCTCAGGTGTTGGGTAAGTTCATGGTTCTCACACATGGAAAAGAAAGCTTCTGTCTATTCAATGGATGATCAGCATTTTGTTGACTTGTGCTGTAAAGAAATTTAGGAAAGAACCATTTTTTTTGCATCTGATGAACACAGAACACGTCATTGGTGGCCGTCAAAGTTTCTAATGGCACCAAATGATGCTAGAAGCATGTGCTGCACAGTGAAACCCTTGCATCAAACAACAAGGTAGAGAAACAACAATGAAATTGTTTAACAGGAGCCATGTTTTGATTGTTTTTGCACTGCGCTAAAAGCTACAGGCCTTTTGAGTTGTTTGTAAATGAAAATTATAACGTCTGAAAACCCGATCAATGGCAAAACCTTACATAAGGGCCCCGTTGCCCATGTTATGGTCATATAACTCCCGACATTTACGGCAAATAGACAAAAA
>Ga0163144_10030785_pt1 | contig 10255 bp, 11 predicted proteins | sample OliLak19BULKMAT1_FD_123175 | JGI IMG/M metagenome (GOLD analysis project Ga0163144, IMG submission 123175) | Freshwater microbial mat bacterial communities from Lake Vanda, McMurdo Dry Valleys, Antarctica - Oligotrophic Lake LV.19.BULKMAT1 | ecosystem: Environmental > Aquatic > Freshwater >...
GCCGACGCCCTATCACCCACTGACTTGACCATGCCTTCGGCTTCGCTCCGAAGGGTGTTGAATGTAGAAATTTGAATCGTACCCTCATCTCGAGCCTTAGCCAAAAAGCGCAAATACTCTTTGTGTGCGTCAACGACTGCACCGAACTCATCATAGGTTTTTGTTTCAGAACTTAGTGACTTTGCCACAGCTTTATCAAAGCGAGCCCGAATATCTTTGTATTCTTTCGAGTCCATGATACCTTTTTGATCCACAATCCAACTCGCCTGACTGGCACCCTGAAGCTGCTTCACTTCAGCTTGCCAAGATTTTATATAGGATTCCTTTTCTTCACCCGCCGTCTGAATGCCTCGATACATCATATCCACATAGTCCACTCGGACCTTTGTGTTTTTCGAAAGCTCCTCAGGACTCGCCTCAAGACCATACTTTTTTTGAATGTAGTTTTGTGCCTGACTTCGTGTGGAATCAAAATGACTCGCTTCAACGGTTTCATCCTCAGGAATTTGTGCAAGCCAACTAGGTTTTTGTTTTTCAGGAAGTGGCTTCAAAAGAGAACCTGGAGGATTGGGCTTAACAAGGTTTTCGATGGGATGAGTTTGAGCGCTAAGAATGGAAGCGTGTGCAGCAGAAAAAAGCACAGCAATAGGCAGAAAAAACTTCATAGCCCAATTGTCGCCACCCTCATCCCTTCACTCAAGTTAAGATAAGATAAACTTCGCAGCATTTATAGTGATTTAGATAGAAAATGAAGAGAGGAGTTTTCAATCTTGAACAAAATTCTAGCTAATTCATCGTTCCTCCAAAGGCCACTTTCTTTGCGCGGCTTCGGCCAATCCCTCCAGCTGCTTGGCCCAATAGGCCCGCTGCTCCAAGGCCTTGGCCCGAGGTTGAACCCTTCTAGACGAGTGGACCCTAAATTCAATTTTTCTAAATTGTTCCAGCAAAGGTCGCACCACCTGCACGTCAACGTCCACGAGATACATTTCATCTTCCACGAAAACTCTAAAAACGTTTTCGAAGTTCTCCTCAAAAAGAGTTTTCAAGAATACAGACAAAGACAAGCCACACTTTTGAGGGCCGTAGCAAGACGATCTTTAAACCTTGGAGATTGGGCAAGAATTTTCCAAGGAACGCAAGATGCAAGATTATCGACCATAGAGTGAAATGTAGCCTATTCACTTCAGGAATTCCTCGGCATAGCTTACTAATTAGCATCTTGCGCAAATATGAAATTCGGCCTCTTCAAAAACGAACAATACACAAGCCTCTTATGTGAATTTTGGGCGTTTTAACCGAAGCTTAACTCGCCTCCGACATCGCCAAGCCCGACAATGAATCATGATTATAAATCCAATGCTTTCTATTGTTGTTCTGGCAAGTTTGTCCCTCTCTTCCTCGATTTGTTTGGCGCAAAGTCACGATCCCTGCAGCCATGCTATAGGAGGTTACAGAGAGTTATGTTTAGAGGGTGACGATGCTCGCGAATCCGGAGCGTCTATCGGACCCAATAGTTCCCCAACTTCTCTATCTGCACCTGGAAACGAAAGCGAGAACCAAAGCAAATACCAAAAACAACTCGAAGAAGGAGATTTGGCTGCTGCCTGTAAAACACTTCAAGACGCCAACGACATCGACATGAATTTCAAGCTCCAAGAAGCCGCTTCAACTCTTAGAGGAGCCGGAGCCTATAATCGAAGCGGTAGAACCTCCGGAAGCGATGTGGATCTCGAAAATTGCGTTAAAAAGATCCTCGCCCAATCGGCCCCCTCCGACCCGAACAAATCACCAAGAAATTTTAAAACGGTGGGACTCAACGAAGACCAAAAAGCTGGAGACTTTCGACCTGTTCAGTAATTCTAACTAAGTTAGAGAAGAGCTAAGAGGTCTATACGATATGAAAAAGCAGCCTAGCGTCACCGCAATTTTTCTAAGCATGCTTGTTTTTCTGTCGGGATGTTTTGATCCGGCACTCAACCAAGTGACTCAGCAAAATGAAGAATCCCCTCCTCCGTCCAAGGTACCCACCTCCTGTCCGCCGGGCTTCGTCATGAAGCCGTGGACCGGAGGAGTTGATTGCGTGAGTTGGTTTGATGGATGCAATAGTTGCTCGGGAATTTTTCCTGACGTCATCTGCACAATGCGTGCCTGTTTAACCGAAACATACCGTGAAGCCGAATGTTTTAGACGTCTCGATGGCACTCCGGTCTGGGAACGATCGATCGGGGAATAATTTTAACTTCGACCGTATTCATCCGAATAACGAATGATATCGTCTTCTCCGAAATAGGTTCCGGTTTGTACTTCAATGAACTCCATCGCCTCTTTGCCATAGTTGGCAATGCGGTGCTTGGCCCCGAGAGGAATGTGAACGTGCTCACCTACTTTGAGCTTAATGATCTCATCGTTGAGCGTCACTTCAGCCTCGCCCTTCACAATCACCCAGTGCTCGGCTCGTTTGGTGTGACTTTGATAAGACAAACGGTGACCCGCCCACACAGTAATTTTTTTTGATTTAAAGTAGGCGGTATCCAGAATCACTTCAAAACGCCCCCAAGGGCGCTCTTCAAACGAATGGCTCACCACCATTTGAGGATTAGATTTCTTGAGGGCGTTAACAACCTCACGCAGCTTTTGTCCTTCGCCTTTGCGCAAAACCAAAAGGGCATCGGCCGTTTCTACAACTTCCAAATCAGACACACCCACAAAGGCCACTTCTTTAGCGTTCACCCCGAAAGGTAAAAACGAATTGTTTTGTCCTGCTATCTCGATGGGCTTTTTCTCGACCTTTTGGTGCTCAACAACTTCTTCCCACGATCCGATATCGGACCAGCCCAAATCGGCAACAACACATCGAATGCCTGAAATCTTTTCCATCACGCCGTAGTCGATGCTCTCGCTTGGTAGCGTCGCAAACACTTCCGTTAGATTGGAAAGATCTTTCTTGATGGAGGCAATTCCTTGCCACAGTTCAGGCATGTGCTTTTCCAGGTGTCCGGCCATCACATCAGCACGAAAAACAAACATGCCCGCGTTCCAAACATACCGTCCTGTCGCCAAAAACTTTTCAGCTTTTAAGATCGAAGGTTTTTCTACAAACTGCTTTACCGACGCAGTCTGAACATCGTCCTCAGGATTCAATTTAGAATCCAACTCGATGTATCCATAAGCATCTGAAGGATAGGTGGGCTGAATGCCACAAGTTACAACCGCACCTTTGTGAGCTTCAGCACTCGCCAACTCGATAGCCTTTTTGAAATTTGAAGTTTTTGTGACCAAGTGGTCCGAAGGGAAAATTCCAATGAGAGTGTCACCTGAACATTTTTGCAACACTAGGTGTGTGAAAAGAGCGACAGCTGCGGCCGTGTTCTTTCTTAGAGGTTCCCCTAAAACATGCGACTCCACATTAAAACGGTTGAGAAGACCTTTCGTAGAAAACACCAACTTTTCATTCGTAAGAACCGAAAGCTCACCCACCCCTTGCAAACGTTGCAGAGTGTCGACCAACAAAGGTTTTCCAGAACCCGCGAGATCATAAAATTGCTTGGGCATCAGTTCACGCGAAATAGGCCAAAGACGATTCCCTGCACCACCTGAAAGGACACAGACCTGCATGGGATATTTGGATTGGGATGTATGATTAGAGTGAGCCATAAGTTTGAACAGCTAAGGACAATAACCCGAAGTCGCGATAGAGTCAGCCCCAATTAAAGCCCGTGAAAAAAAGGATAAAATCGCTATGACATCTACTCCCACGAGCGTTCCCTTCATCGATTTACTTCGCACAGAGGAGGGCTTTCTAGAAACAGTCCAATCTCGTGTTTCGCTAGCACTCAAAGAGGGCCACTACGCATCAGGCCCCGAGGTGCAAAGCTGTCAGCACTCCATGTTGGCCGTTTCCGAATCGCAATCACTTGCTCTCTGTGCAAATGGAACCGATGCGATTCAACTCGCGCTACGCGCCTATGGTCTTGGCTCGGGAGACAAAGTCCTCATTCCCGACATGACATTTTGGGCCACCTTCGAAGCCGTTGTTAACGTGGCCGCCACCCCCATCCCCATCGACGTCAACTGGAACACCCTTCACCTCTGCGCCAAAGAAGTAGAAAAGGCCATTGATAAATTCTCCCCTCAAGCACTCATTCTTGTTCACCTCTACGGATGGGCTTCACCCGACACCGAAGAAATTCGCACCCTCTGTCGCGAAAGAAACATTCACCTCATCGAAGACTCTGCTCAAGCCTTTGGAACAAGGTTCAACGACAAATCACTCATCGGCGAAGCTCCCTGCGCCACCACTAGTTTTTATCCGGCAAAAGTTTTGGGAGCCTCTGGTGATGCCGGAGCTGTATTCGCGAAGGATGCAAAAATCACCGAACTGATTGGCAAACTTGCCAATCACGGACGCATGGATCACTACGAACATGGCTGGGTCGGGTGGAACTCGCGAATAGGAGTTTATGAATCTATTTTTCTTGAAGAAAGCCTCAAGCACATCAAGCAACGCCTAGAGAGCCGCAGAAAAAACATTGAGCACTACACACGGGAACTCAAAGGACTTCCTCTTGAGGTGCTCCGCGCCTCCAACAGCTCAGGCAAAAAAGTTTTAGAAAATGGCTACCTATCAGTCTGCCGAGTTGACGAAGCTCTTCGCCCCAAATTCATTGAGTTTCTCAAAGAAAAGAAAATTGGATTTGGAACTGTTTACCCAGGAGCCATGAGCCGCCAAAGAGGCGCTCAAGATTACATGAAAGAATCCATGACGGACGGCACAGCCGATCGTATCTCAAAGACAATAATCAACCTCCCCTGCTTTACCTATATGACCACAGGCGAACTCGACTACGTAGTTGAAAACGTCCGAAATTTTTTCAAAAAAAATGTCTAAGAAATTCGAAATCCATGGGCACAGAGGAACGCGCCATATGCTTCCCGAAAATACATTAAAAGCCTATTCCTACGCGCTCGACCTGGGAATTGATGCCATTGAAGTCGACATCGCTCTTACGAAAGATTTAGTCCCCGTCCTTCATCACGATCGCGCAATCAAAAACACATCAAGCGCTCACGCAGGACAGCTCATTCGCAACCTGACACTCCAAGAGATCAAAAAGGTGAATGTGGGAACGGAATCGCACCCAGAATCTCTTCCCACTCTTTCTGAATTTATCGAACTTGTGCTCTCACATCCCACATGGAAGCGTTCTCAAACCGATTCATTTCCATTTCGCATGAATCTAGAAATAAAGACCCATCCTTTTGTGAACGACGAAACATTTGAACCTGAAGTGTTTGTAAAAAGAATTCGAGAGGTTCTCTTTTCTCACGAAGTGCCTCACGAACGAATCCTATTTCAAAGCTTTGACCCTCGTATGCTTTTCGCACTTAGTGATGCGGGCGATCTTTCAGAAAAATCATTTCTTGTGGACGCTTGGTCCGACGATCTTGTCGATGTCGCCAAAGAGTTAAGCTGCCAAGCCCTTTCTCCCGAGCATTCGCTGCTAAGCGCAGAACGATGCCAAAGCATTCTTGAGGCTGGACTCAAACTCTACACATGGACTTCCAACACGCCCGAGGAATGGAAGAACCTACCGAGCTGGGGCGTGAATGGGATCATCACTGACGACCCCCAAGCCCTCTTAAACTGGCGAAAGCTTCTCTAAATCGGTCACCCAAGATTCTTATTGACGCTCTGCGCCATTTAGTCTAGCTTGCTCCCTAATCCTACCCCTATGGAGCACAAATATATGAAAAAAGTTAATTATTTCAAAACACTAGCACTTGGAATCAGCGTTCTATCTTTTGCAGCACAGGCCCAAAGCATCAAAGAAGAAATGAACGCGATTGCTCACGAGCAAATGAACGAAGCCAAAGGAGCTCTCGAAAGAGGCGACATCGCTTTTAGCGCTGACCAATCACAGAAGCTTTTCAACGAACTTCAAATCAGCACGGGAGTGGTTCCCGGCGAAGAACGAATTGGATTTGTTGTCTGCACGAACGCAACAGTTTCTATGGGCAACGTCGACACAGCTCGATGCCGTATTGAAAAACGTGCGCCCCACGCCCTACGTAAACAAAAATAACGCATCAAAAGTTATTTGTAGATCGAATAACCAGTGCGCACTTCCTGAGCTCCTAGAGCCTCGAAGTGCCACCATTCGTTTGAGATGCCTCGGAAGCCTCCGGACTCCATAGCCTGACGGAGAACTTTACGGTTGGCGACCTGCCCCTGCGTGAGCTGACCATTCTTTAAAAAAGATTCTTCATGTCGAGGCTCGGAAAGACGCCCCAAAGTATCCACAGGTGTTCCCATATCAACTTCCTGCCCTTTTTCATCTTGCAGGGTGATATCAAGTGCAAATCCATAACTGTGAATAGAACCGAACTTAGGATTCATGACATAAGATTCTTGAGCTGTGCCTACAACTTTTTCCCACAGAATGATTTGGTAACGATGAGGACGAAGAGCATCGTAGATAATAAATTTCCAAAGAGGTTTGAGACGTTTGAGTTCTTTAGCTGCCGCGACGAGTTTTTGGTCGGTGATTTTATGCGCCAACGGAACCTTGAATGATTGATAGATGTTTTTTCCTAGAAAATTTTGATCGGTGGCGTAGACCATCTTGCTCACCACAAAATCGTGACGTGAAAGATCGCGGAGTGATTTGAGATCGCCCTCGACGAAATTCTGGATGTCATCTGCGGCTTTTCCGCCTCCAGCCCAAGCAGTCACTGAATCATGGGCTGCGACGGCAAAGACACTTAAAAGAAGAAACCTAAACAATCTCACAAGACCATTCTAGGGCGTCTCCCCCCCCTCAAGCAAGCCACTAAGTTGTCGTAAAGCAGCCCACCACCCCTTAGTCGTTCAACAACAAAAAGAGGAAGGCCGAGCTTCTAAAAAATTAACTCGGTGGGGCATGCGCTTCGCTAGATGCGCCCACCGAGTTAATTTTTTAGAAGCTCGGCCTTCCTCTTTTTTTACTCAATCAGCTGAATTAGTTTTTTGCGAACCAATCTTCCAAGCCTTTGTTGGAGGTGGTCATGCCTTTGTCGCCTTTTTTCCAGTTTGCGGGACAAACTTCGCCGTGCTCTTCGTGGAATTGGAGAGCATCTAAGAGACGAATATACTCATCAACGTTACGACCCAAAGGCAAGTTGTTGATTGTGACGTGTTGAACAACGCCTTCTTTGTCGATCAAGAACAAACCACGGAAAGCAACACCATCGTCTTCAAAAAGAGTGCCGTAGCTGCGAGAAATGGTTTTATGCAAATCGGAGATGATGGGGTATTTAACGCCTTCGATTCCGCCTTTGTTGCGAGGAGTTTTGAGCCAAGCAGCGTGACTGAATTTAGAGTCAACAGAAACAGCCACAAGTTCGCAATTGCGCTTTTTGAATTCTTCTACTTTGTCCGAGAAAGCATGAAGCTCAGTAGGACACACGAAAGTGAAATCGAGTGGGTAGAAAAAAAGAATAAGGTGTTTGCCTTTGAAATCGTTCAAAGAGAGTTTTTTGAAATCATTCCCAATAGCTGCTTCTGCCTCAAAATAGGGTGCTTTTTTTCCGACTAATGTTTCCATTCTTGTTCCTCCTAAGAAATGTTTAAATATTGAATGCGCTCGGTTTTAAGACCTACACCCCAAGAAAGCAAGTGAGACTCAGACGGTCAAATAGGAGTTTTGAGAGATTGACGAACAATAGGCGGCAGAAGCTGCGACATGCGCTGCGCTATCGAAGAACAACGCGATGAAAAGAGCAATCGTTCGGTGAACTGAGAACGCCTCAACTCCTTAAGAAGACGAAGCTTCTCTCTCCGACGCCAATCGTCAGCAGCTAGAAGCAAACTCTCTCCCCGAGGAAGTTTCATATATTCCTGATAAAGCCTCTCAGCCTGTCGCAACGAGTCAGACCCTTGCAAGTTATGAACGGGGTGAAGAGATCCTAGAGCACGCCCCATAGGCCAAACGCCGGGACGATAAAACCCCGAAGTACCCCAATAGTACGAATAGTTTCGCTCATGGGCTCCGCCCCCCTCAGCCAAGACTCGCGCCTTCCAAGATGTGGGCGCGTGTCCTCGCGGATCCTTCAGCGCGCGCAAGGCTCGCTGAAGACTGTATTGGGAACTCGCAAATAGAGTGATCACACGCCCACTCTTAGGGTGAGTTTCGCTCAACGCAAGAGATGCCTCAATCTTAGTGAACTCAAAACTAGGCTCATCGTAAATATCCTTGGCAAAGGGCATCCAAATTTCATAGCTCTGCAACAAAGGTCGTCGCTCGAGCTGAGGAAAAAACTTAGTCCTCATATCAGTCTCAATCTCGCGAGGGTCAAAGTCGACAACCTCAAACATCGCCGTGCCTTTGCCCTTAGGCATTCGCTGAAGAGGCTCAGACACCACGCGCCCACCTAAGTGTTCAAAGACTTCACGAAGCTTGGAGCACAATTCTTGCTCCTCCACCCAGCGATCCACGTTGGTCTCACTATCGAAAAAGCCTTCGCGAGAAAGAGTGCCCACTTCTGACCATGACTGAAGCAATGGGGCCTTTTCCAAAAAAAAATAGGGGATCATTTGCTCTCTAAAAAGGTCTTTTAGAATTTTAATTGCAGGACCCTGCAAACGAATAGGACGAAGGGCTTTGGAGGACTCATCACCCAAAACTCCAGATCTACGAAATATTTCAACTTCGAGGCCCGACTGTCTCAAACGACAACCGAGATAGTACAAAGCGGGACTGTCCCCCAAAAGTCGCGCAATAAGTGGCATGCCCTCATTGTACGTGGCCTGGCTAATTTAGCAAAGTTTGTGACCAAGATGACGCCTAAGACAAGGTGCGCTACATTCCACCGCATGAAAGTCGTTGTAACAGGTGCATCAGGTTTTATTGGTTCTCGTCTCTGCGAATTGCTTCGCAAAAAAGGTCATATAGTTGACGGAGTTAGCACTCGCAAAGACAACGACTGGGAAAAGAAAGTCGAAGAGGCCGATGCGATCGTCAATCTCGCGGGTGAGCCCATCTTTGGAAAACGCTGGAGCACTCGAGTAAAAGCTGAGATTCACGATTCTCGAATTCTCGGAACACGCACACTCGTTGAAGCCATGGGACGCTCTCATGATAAAAACCCAGCCAAACAACAAATTCTCGTCAATGCTTCAGCTATCGGTTTCTACGGTGCCGACACTGGGGACACGACACTCAATGAAAAATCCACGGCAGGTTCTGACTTCTTGGCATGGGTTTGTAGAGAGTGGGAAGATGAAGCCCATAAAGCGGCACTCCGATTCAAGGCGAGAGTGAGCATTGTTCGTTTTGGTGTCGTTCTCGGAAGCCAAGGTGGCGCGCTCCAAACAATGCTCTATCCCCTAGGAACAAAGCTTTTTAGTCCCTTCCAACTCGGACTCGGAGGCCCCATCAACTCAGGCAAACAATGGATGTCTTGGATTCATATCGACGATGTCTGCGGCATCATCATTCACGCCATCGAAAACGATAAGGTGAGCGGCATACTCAACGCAACAGCACCCAACCCTGTTCGAAACATAGACTTCACCAAAACACTGGGAGCCGTGCTCAGTCGCCCCACCCTTCTTCCGATCCCTGGAATCGGCCTTCACGCTCTCTTCGGAGAAGCAGCAAGCATTCTTACGGGCGGACAAAAGGTCTTGCCTGAAGCCACTGAAGAACAAGGCTATCACTTCAAATACGGTGCCCTGAACGAGGCGCTCAACGCGAGCCTTTAAGTTCTTTTGACAGGGTTTCTCTCAGGCCCTAGAAATTTAGCTGTTTCTAGTGAAGGAGATAACACATGGCAACACAAGCGAAGAACCCCCTTGGCCTCAACGGTTTCGAATTCTGCGAGTTCACCTCGCCCAACCCCGTTGAGATGGCCCAGAAATTGGAGCGAATGGGTTTCGTTGCGGTTTCCAAACATCCCACCAAAAATGTAACTCGTTACAAACAAGGTCGTATCAACCTCCTTTTGAACAACGAGCCCGAAGGTCAGGCTGCCGATTTCCGCAAACTTCATGGCCCCTCTGCTAATGGTATGGCCTTTCGTGTGGCCAATCCTAAAGAAGCTTTTGAATTCGCCATTTCTCGTGGCGCCAAAGCTGCCGACGCTGCAACAAGTGCGCTTGGAGCAGACTGCTGTGTTTTGAAAGGTATCGGAGACTCCAACCTTTACCTCATCAAAGACACCGACGGAAAATCTTCGCTCTATGATTCATGGACTGAGTTTCCCGAATGGCAAAAGA
>Ga0163144_10030788_pt1 | contig 10255 bp, 7 predicted proteins | sample OliLak19BULKMAT1_FD_123175 | JGI IMG/M metagenome (GOLD analysis project Ga0163144, IMG submission 123175) | Freshwater microbial mat bacterial communities from Lake Vanda, McMurdo Dry Valleys, Antarctica - Oligotrophic Lake LV.19.BULKMAT1 | ecosystem: Environmental > Aquatic > Freshwater > Lake...
TGCCGATCCCGACGGCAACGCCGCGCTCGCGTACGATGCCGTCCAGGTGCTCGTCGCGGGCTTACGAGAAGTCGGCGGAGACCGCGCCGCGCTCCGCGAATGGTTGGCGGCTCGGAGCGGCGAACTGGCGATTCCCGGAGTGACAGGATCGATCGCCTTCCTCCCCACGGGAGATCCGGTCGGGAAGTCGTTCGTGATGACGCGGATCCGCAGCGGCGCGCTGACTCCGGCGGAGAGCGCGAAGTGAATCTCATCTTCGGCACGATCCGCAGTCGGTTGATCGCGGGCCTTTCGCTCGTCGTGGTGCTGCTGCTCGTCGCGGGCGCGGTGGGGCGCAGCGCGATCTCTGGGTTGAGCGCCGACCTGGCGCGCACACTCGACGGCGTCCGACGCGAGACCTCGTCCACCGCGGCGCTGACCACGAACATCGCCCTTGAGCTCGCGGCGGCGGGTCGGTATCTCGACCGCGGCGCGGCTGCCGATCTCGAATCGTTCCGAAATACCGGCTGGGCGGCGCACGAAGCCCAGCGCGCACTGAATGCGAGCGAAGGACTCAGTGCCTCGGAGATCGCCCTCGTCGCGACGATCGACGCGCAACTCTCCTCGATCGAGGCCGGGCTCGCGGCCGCCCATCGCCTCCGCGACCTCGGACGCCAAGCGGCGGCGGAGTCACGCGCGGCCGCTGTGCGAGCGCAGGAGATCGCCCTTACCGCAGAAATCGAACAGCTCGCCGAGATGCGGGCGCAGCAACTCGAACGGGCCACGACGGCACTGCAGGAGACCGCCACGCGTCGCCAGCGCTTCCTCCTCGCCGTCATCATCGGCGCGATCCTCATTGGCGTGGCAATCGTCGTCACCACCGTGCGCGGGATTTCCGGCCCCTTGAGCCTGCTCGTGGCCCACGCCCGCGCACTCAGCCGCGGCCATCTCGACTTTCGCACGGACACGGACCTCCCCGGCGAGTTCCGTGAACTCGCCGAAGCCATGAACTCCTCGGCGGCGAATCTTGCCCGCGTGGCAGCCGCGGCCACGGGAACCGCCGAAGAAGTCGCGACCTCGGCGCATCAGCTCACGAGTGCCGCCGAACAGGTCTCCCTCGCGGCGGCGCAGACGGCAAGCGCGATGTCCGAGGTCACTTCGGGGGCCGAGTTGCAGGTCTCCTCGCTCCGTGAGGCCGATGCCGCGCTGCAGGGCGTCCGACAGCGCGCCCACGAAGTACGCGCCGGTGCAGAAGAAGTCGCGGATCTCGCGAGTGGTATCGAGCGACAGGCCCGCGAGAAGCGCGCCGAGATTGTCCTCGCGCGCGAGATGTTGGCCGACATTCGCTCGTCGGTCGATTCCGCGGCCATCGAAGTACAGGCGCTGACCGAGACCGCCGAGAGCATCAATCGCTTTGTCGGAATCGTGAGCCGGATCGCCGAGCAGACGAACCTCCTCTCGCTGAATGCAGCGATCGAAGCGGCCCGAGCGGGGTCCGCCGGACGGGGCTTCGCCGTTGTCGCCGATGAAGTGCGGAAGCTCGCCGATCAGGCGCAGCAGGCGGCCGAGGATGTCGTCCAACTCACCGCGGTGGTCACGCGACGCGTCGGGACGACCACGCAGGCGATGGCGATCGGCGCCGCGCGGGTGGGCGAGATCGAGTCGGTCTCGAAGGGAATCGACACCGCGCTGACGTCCATCACGACCGCGGCCGAACAGACGCGCGCCGCGGCGATGGGGCTCGGCGAGGCCGCCGATCTCAACGTCGCGTCGGTAGGGGCCGCAGCCCTGGGCATCAGCTCCGCCGCGCGCGCCGCGGAGGGACATGCGGCGGCGGCCGAACAGGTCAGCGCGTCGACCCAAGAGCAGAGCGCGGCGTGCGAGGAGATGTCCTCGGCGGCCAACGCCCTGTTGCAGGGTTCGGTGCATCTGAAGGAGATTGTCGCGAGCCTGCGGGCGGAGTAGGCGCTTCTCGACGCTTCTATATTGAAGGCATCGTGCCCTCCGACGCTTCCCTCTCGCTGCCTATTGTCGTCCCGGGCACTCCCGCCGTGGTGCTGCTGAGCGGCGGCCTCGACTCGGCCACCGTCCTCGCCCTCGCCACCCAGGCGGGCTACGCCGTGAATGCGCTGACCTTCCGCTACGGCCAGCGCCATGGGGTGGAGATCGCCCGGGCGGCGGCGCTCGCGACCCACTGGAAGGTGGCGCGGCATGTGGTTGCGGACATCGACCTGCGCCTCTTTGGCGGCTCCGCGTTGACCGCGGACATCGAGGTGCCGAAGGACCGGGCGGCCGCCGCCATGGCCGACGGGATTCCGGTGACCTACGTGCCGGCGCGCAACACCATCTTCCTCTCGTTTTGTCTCGCGTGGGCCGAGACGCTCGGGGCGAGCGACATCTTGATCGGGGTGAATGCGCTGGACTACAGCGGCTATCCCGACTGCCGGCCGGAGTACATCGCGGCCTTTGAGCGGATGGCGAATCTCGCGACACGCGCGGGAGTCGAGGGGACGGCGCGCACGCGGATCCTCACGCCGCTGATCGCCCTGTCGAAGGCGGAGATCATCCGGACCGGGCGCGCCCTCGGCGTGGACTACACCATGACCGTGTCGTGCTACGATCCCGCGCCGGATGGCACGCCGTGCGACCGCTGCGATGCCTGTCACCTGCGCGCGAAAGGATTCGCCGAAGCATGACATATACCGTGAAGGAGATTTTTTACACGTTGCAGGGCGAAGGCTTTCATGCGGGGCGCCCGGCAGTGTTCTGTCGGTTCTCGGGGTGCAACCTCTGGAGCGGGCGCGAGGAGGATCGTGCCGCGGCGGTCTGCACCTTCTGCGATACGGACTTTGTTGGCGTCGGGCCGGATGGCGGGAAGTTCGCGACGCCGGAGGCGCTCGCGGAAGCCGTTGCGGCACGCTGGCCGACGGGGGCCGGGGGACGCCCGTTTGTGGTCTGCACGGGGGGGGAGCCCCTGCTGCAGCTGGACGAACCGGCGGTCGCGGCGCTTCACGCCCGCGGGTTCGAGGTGGCCGTGGAGACGAACGGCACCCAGGCGCCGCCGCCGGGGCTTGATTGGATCTGTGTGAGCCCGAAGGCCGGGGCGGCGCTTGCCGTGACGGGCGGCGACGAACTCAAGCTCGTCTTCCCGCAGGAGCACGAGCAGGCGCGGCCAGAACGGTTCGCGGGAATGGCCTTTGCCCATTTTTTCCTGCAGCCGATGGACGGCCCGGAGGCTGCGGAGACGACCGCCGGTGCGGTGGCGTATTGCTTGGCGCACCCGCAGTGGAGACTCTCCGTGCAGACGCATAAAGCGCTCGGAATCCGCTGACGACCAGGGGGGCTCCTGCGGAACAGCGGGGGCAGCAGAAAGTCAACTGGCGAAAATCCCTGTGACGAAGCATTGACGGGGGACCCCTTATGCGGGAAGTTTGAGCGTCCTCAACGGGCGTGACTTCGGTCACGTTCGCGAGGCGTGGTCCCGTCCGGGGCCCAATACCCCACGCGCTTCGAGGTATGTCTCGTATGCGAATCCGTTTCGTCAGCAGGATGCTCGCGGTCGTCAGTTTCTTCGCGGCCGTAAGCGCCGCCGACGCCCAGTCCGGCACGATTGCCGGCAAAGTCACTCAGTCCGATGGTGGAACAGCGATCGCCGGTGCCTCAGTCACGGTGCAGTCGGGTGCGACGGATGTCGCACGCGGCACGTCCGGCGCAGATGGCAGCTTCCGCATCGCGAATGTTCCCGCCGGGACTTACGCGGTGAGAATCACGCGTATCGGATTCTCCGCGCGCACCACGCCGAATGTGGTGGTCTCCGCGGGCGGCACCGCGACCGTCAACGTCGCGCTCGTCGAGGTCGCTGCCCAACTGAATCAGGTCGTCACGACCGGGACGCGCGGCGCCGAGCCCGAGAAGATTCTCGACTCGCCGAACTCGATCTCCCTCGTGACTTCAGAGGCCATCTCGCGGCGTCCGTCCGCGACGGTGACAGATCACCTCAAGAGCACGCCGGGTCTCTCGATCTCGAGCGGCGGTATCGTGCAGGCGAACATCGTCTCGCGCGGCTTCAACAATGCCTTCTCCGGCTCGATGCTGATGCTGCAGGACTACCGGTTCGCCGGCGTCCCGTCGCTCCGCGTCAACGTGCCCTTCCTGTTCACCGGCGCCAGCGAGGACATCGATCGTATTGAAGTCCTGCAGGGTCCGGCCTCGGCGCTCTACGGCCCGAACTCCGGCGCCGGCGTGCTCCACGTCATCACCAAGTCGCCGTTCCAGAGCCAGGGCACGACCCTGACGCTCGACGGCGGCGAGCGCTCGATGGTCCGCATGGCGGGCCGCCACGCCGGGGTCTTCGGCGGCGGCAAGCTCGGCTACAAGTTCTCGGGTGAGTACTTCCAGGCCAGCGATTGGCAGTATCGTGATCCCAATGAGCCGGCCACGTACAGCACGACCGATACGCGCGTTCCGGCCGCGCGCCGCGGTCAGCCGGTCGCCCGTGACTTCGGCCTCTCGAAGTACAGCATGGAAGGCCGCCTCGACTGGCGTCCGAACGACGATACCGAAGCCATCACGACCTTCGGCTACACGATGGCCGGCACCGCGCTCGAGATCACCACGACCTTCGGCGCGACCCAAGTGCAGAACTGGAGCTACATGAACTTCCAGCAGCGCTTCCGGCACAAGCAGTTCTTCGCGCAGGTGTTCTATAATCAGTCGAACGCCGGCAACGACGGCCCAGGCGACACGAACGGCACGTACTACCTGCGTACCGGTATTCCGGTGGTGGACCAGTCCTCAGTCCTCGTCGGTCAGTTACAGCAGGGCTTCCGGCTCGGCAACACGAAGTTCACGGCCGGCCTCGACCTGATCCAGACGACCCCGGTGACCGAGGGGACGATCAACGGCCGCAACGAGGAAGACGATAACATCAGCGAGGCGGGTGGCTACCTGCAGGTGACGCAGCCGCTGACCGAGAAGTTCGATTTCCTCGGCGCCGTGCGCTTGGATTACAACTCGCGCATCGACGGCGAGCAGTTCTCGCCCCGCGCCGCGATCCTCTACAAGGCGTCGCCGACGCAGAACTTCCGCTTCACGTTCAACCGCGCGTTCAACTCGCCGGCGTCATTCGCCTTCGCGCTCGACCAGTTCTCTGGTTCGAGGGCGAACCTCGGTCCGGCAATCAGCCCGGTGGGTGGCACCGAAGTCCGCATCTTCGGCAACCCGTCGCAGCGTGGGTGGGATTATGACCGCAGCTGCGCCGGCACGCAGACGGATGCCGCCGGTCTCTGCATGCGTTCCAACTTCACGGGCGGTGGTCCGACGCCGGTCGCCGGCTCCACGATGTTCCCCGCCACGATGAACGCGCTGGCTGGCCAGCTTGCGGGTGGCCTTGCCGCACTCGGCGTGAGCCCCGCACAGCAGGCGACCATCGCGGCTGCGCTCCGCGCGCTGACTCCGACCAACGCGCAGATCCCGCTCATCCTGCGCAATGTCGCGCCGGGTGCGGGAAGCGCGATCGTGCCCTTCTCGGGCGTGCAGGACTTCGATCCCCTCGGGGCGAACTTCTCCAACACCTGGGAGCTCGGCTACAAGGGAATCATCGGCAACCGCCTTCGTCTTTCGGCGGACTTCTGGTATCAGATCCGTCCGGCGGAGCCGACGACGCAGGTCATCAACTTCGATGACATCGTCTTCTTCAACCCGGCGACGCTTGGTGCCTATCTTGGCAACCCGGCCACTGGCATCACGGCCACGCTCGCTGGCAACGGCGTGCCGGGCGCCGCGATCGGCACCGTCCTCACGAACTGGGTGACCACGCTCGCCGGCCTCCCGACGGGCGCACTCAACTTCGACAACCCGATCTACGACAAGACCTACCTCGTGTTCACGTACCAGAACGCGCAGGGTCAGGTGGACGTCCGCGGCATCGACCTCGCCGCCGACTACATCATGAACGACACGTACACCATCGAGGCGACGTACTCGCAGCTCTCGCGTAACGTCTTCGCCGATGCCACTGGCGCGACCGCGGCCAACCCGCTGACCGCCAACACCCCGAAGCACCGCGCCTCGCTCACCGTTCGTCGGACGGACGAAGCGCGCGGCATGACCCTTGAGGCCCGCGGCCGTTATGCGGATGCCATGACGGTCAACTCGGGCGTCTTCAACACGTACAACATCGGGACGCCGGTGCGCTATCCGAACATCCCGGTGAACGCCTTCCTCGACCTCGGCTTCTCCTGGAAGCTCCCGGTCGCGCAGAACGTCCGCTGGTCGCTCAACATCCAGAACGTGCTGGGCAACGAAGTGCAGTCGTTCGTCGGCGTGGCCCCAGTGGGCCGCTTCGGCACGACCCGCGTCTCGTACACCTTCTAAACGGCACGGCAGGAACAGCAGGCCGCTTCGGCGGGACAAAGGGGGGCGGACCGCAAGGTCCGCCCCCCTTTGTTTATCTTCCGGTGTGCATCTCCTCGACCACTCACGCCGCCTTGTTATCGGGCACCGCGGCGACCGCGCCAATGCCCCAGAGAATACGCTTCACGCGCTGACGCAGGCGGCGGCACTCGGCGTCGATGGGCTGGAGTTCGATCTCCGGCTCTCCAAGGACGGGGTCCCCGTTGTCATGCATGATCCGACCCTCGACCGCACCACGGCGGCAACAGGACCGGTGGGCGACTACACGGTCGAGGCGCTCCGACGGGTCGACGCCGGCGCGCGATTCACGCCGGACCAGGGGCGGTCCTTTCCCTTCCTCGGCGCGGGAATCCACATCCCGACGCTCGAGGAGGTCCTGGCGATCATTCCCGATCTCCCGCTCATTATCGAGCTGAAGACGGCCGAGGTCGCGGGACCCGCCTACGAGGTCCTGCGCCGCACGGGGAACCTCGGTCGAGTGATCATCGGGAGTTTTGTGGACGCGGCGCTGATTCCTTTTCAGAAGGAGGGGGTGCCGGTCAGTCCCGGGGTCCGACTCATGGCGGGACATTTGCTCCCCGCCCTCGTCGGTCGTCGGCGCGCCGCGCTCCCCTTTCAGGCGCTCTGCATCCCGCGATTCCACAGTGGATTGCCTCTGCCGGTGCAGGGCTACGCCGCGATGATGCGGGCCGCCGGTGGTCCCACCCACGTGTGGACCGTGAACGACGTCGCCGTTGCGCGCCGCCTGTGGCTGGGCGGGGTGAGCGGTATCATTTCCGATGACCCGGGGCGTATGCTCCGCCTCCGAGAGAGCCTCGTATGACCAGTCAAACCATCCCGGCGAAAGCCAGCTCCGCCCCCGACAAGCCGGCGAAGAAGCCCACCAACTACAAAGCGGCGTGGGCCGAAACGCGGAAGCTGATGTGGCAGCATCGGCGCACACTTGGCATCGGCCTCGCGCTGATGCTGGTGAACCGACTCGCCGGCCTCGTGCTGCCTGGGAGCGTGAAGTGGATCGTCGACGAAGTGCTGGGGAAGGGCCGCACAGAGCTGCTCACTCCGATCGCCATCGCCACGGCGGCCGCCACGATCCTCCAGGCCGGAAGCTCGTTCGCGTTGTCGCAGGTGATCTCCGTGGCGGCGCAGCGCGCGATCACGGACCTGCGACGCCGCGTCCAGGCACGCATCCTCCGGCTTCCGGTAAGCTTCTTTGACGCCACGCAGAGCGGCGTGCTGATCTCGCGGGTGATGAACGATGCCGAAGGGATCCGGAATCTGATCGGCACCGGGATCATCCAACTCGTCGGCGGCGTGCTCACCGCGAGCATCGCCCTCGCGTATCTGTTCTATCTCAACTGGGTGCTGACCGTCGCGACGCTCGGCTTCCTCTCCATCTTCGGCTTCGTGATGGCCTACGCCTTCACGAAGCTGCGTCCGGTCTTCCGCGAGCGGTCAAAGATTCAAGCGGAAGTCAGCGGCCGTCTCGGCCAAGCCATGGGCGGCGCACGTGTGGTGAAGGTCTACACGGCTGAGAAGCGCGAGGAGATTGTCTTCACGAAGGGGGCGCACCGGTTGTTCCGGAACATCGCGTCGACCATCACCGGCACCAGCGCGATCGGTGCCATCTCCACCGTGATCATCGGCGCGGTCGGCGTGTTGATTCTCACAGTGGGCGGCAAAGCGGTGGTCGCGGGCACCATGACCCTCGGCGACCTCATCAGCTACATCTTCTTCGTGGGGCTCGTGTCGTTCCCGGTGGTCCAGATGGCGAACATCGGCACGCAGATCACCGAGGCCTTCGCCGGGCTCGACCGCATTCGCGAGATCTTTGAGACGCCGACCGAAGACGAGGATGACCATCAGCGCGAGACGCTGGCGCATCCCGATGGCGACGTGGTGTTCGATCACGTCTGGTTCGAGTATCGCGAGGGAATCCCGGTCCTCAAGGATGTGTCATTCACGGCCAAGGCCGGCACGACGACCGCGCTTGTTGGTTCCAGCGGATCGGGCAAGAGCACGCTGATCTCGTTGATCCTCGCCTTCAACCGCCCGATGCGGGGTCTGGTGACGATCGGCGGTCAGGATCTCACCACGTTGCGGCTCCGCGACTATCGCGGGAACCTCGGCGTGGTGCTGCAGGATAATTTCCTATTCGACGGCACGGTCGCGGAGAACATCGCCTTCTCCCGCCCCGGCGCAACGCGCGACGAAGTGATCGCCGCCGCGCGGATTGCCAACTGCGACGACTTCGTGCGCGGCTTCCCGGATGGCTACGAGACCATCGTCGGCGAGCGCGGCGTGAAGCTCTCCGGAGGCCAGCGGCAGCGGGTGGCGATCGCGCGTGCCATTCTCGCCGATCCACAGGTGCTCATTCTCGACGAAGCGACCTCAAGCCTCGACTCCGAGAGCGAGCGCGAGATCCGCGAGGCCCTGAGCGAACTCCGCGCGGGACGCACCACCTTCGTGATCGCGCATCGCCTCTCGACCATTCGCTCGGCCGATCAAATTCTCGTCCTGGAGAATGGCGAGATCGTCGAGCGCGGGTCACACCGCGAGCTGATGGCGATCGGGGGGAGATACAAAGTCCTGCACGACACGCAGCACGCGGTCGAGCAGGACCTGTTCATCAATCCCGGAGAGGAGCCGGTGGCGCTTGAGTCTGGGACGGTGGTGAAGGGCTGAGGCTCACTTCACCACCGCCGCATGACTACATCCGCCGCCCACTCACCCGCGACCCATCACCCGGCATCGACCAGTCGCCGGAGAGCGTGTTCCCGTCGAACACGAGGTTGAACGTCGCCTCGTCCCCGGTCGGGGCCGTGAGGGTGAGCTTCATTGTGTTCCCCATGAGCGTGGCCTTATTGACGTTCATCGGCGGAAACGCCTGCGACGTCACGATCCCACCGAACTCGGCACCGCCGATCAGTCGCAGCTCCATCACGAAGTCAAAGGACTGTCCCTGCGCATTGAGCGCCACCGACCACTTGCCGGCGGGGTCGACGACAACGGCGGCCGGCGTGGGAGCGGGCGCCGCCATTGGCGCGGGAGCGGGAGCGGCCATTGGCGCGGGAGCGGGAGCCGGCGCCGTGCCCGCCGTACCGCTCTTGCAGGCGGTCGAGAGCACGAGAAGCGCCGCGAGGGCGAGGGCGGAACGAGTACGCATCGGGGAAACTCCGATTCGAGGGGATGAGAAGTCGCGAAGAGCCGCAACCGGTGACTCCCCTACGTTACCAGCACACGGGCGGTGTCACCAGTCAGTCCGCCGAGACGGTCCGGTCGCTCGCCCAACGCCGGAGTTCCGTGATCTTCTCGTGCATCGTCCCCGACAGGGGGCGGGTGGCAGCAATCTCCGCCAGTAAATGCGCGGTCTCGAGTCCCCGCCCGTCGGCGAAGGCCGCGTACAGCGCTCCCACTACCACTTGCTCGATCTCCGCCCCACTGAACCCCTCGCTCGCCGTCGCGAGGGCGGGCAGGTCGAACCGCGCGGCATCCTGGCTTCGCTTCTGTAAGTGGATCCGGAAGATCTCGTGGCGGGCATCACCCTTCGGGAGGTCCACAAAAAAGACCTCATCGAAACGTCCCTTGCGAATGAACTCCGGCGGAAGCTTCGCGATGTCGTTCGAGGTGGCGGTCACGAAGACATCCCCCTTTCGCTCCTGAAGCCAACTGAGGAAGGTGCCGAAGACGCGCTTCGACACGCCACCATCTTCATCGCCGCCACTTGATGCGAATGCCTTCTCGAGTTCATCGATCCAGAGCACGATCGGCGCCATGCGCTCCGCCGTGCGCATCGCCCGCTTGAAGTTCTTCTCGCTGTCGCCGATGTACTTGTCGTAGAGATTCGCGGGATCGAGCTTCAGCA
>Ga0163144_10030791_pt1 | contig 10254 bp, 8 predicted proteins | sample OliLak19BULKMAT1_FD_123175 | JGI IMG/M metagenome (GOLD analysis project Ga0163144, IMG submission 123175) | Freshwater microbial mat bacterial communities from Lake Vanda, McMurdo Dry Valleys, Antarctica - Oligotrophic Lake LV.19.BULKMAT1 | ecosystem: Environmental > Aquatic > Freshwater > Lake...
CGCTTCGATGAATTTCGCGTCAATAAATTCGCCGCCTATGAATCGACCGTCCGCCAACTACCCGACCTTGGCTTCGGCTACGAGGCCGTCGATCTCATGATCCTGTGTGCAAGCGGCAAGGCGTTCCTCAAGGAACTCGCGGCCGACTCCAATCGGATCAAGGCGTTATCGCAGTACGTGCGCGGCGGCGGCCATCTCGTCATCCCCGTGTCTTGGGAAACGCAAGACCTCCTGCATGATCTACTGTCTGCCAAATCCTGGCAGCTACCCTTGCCCGTCGTGCCTCCCCGCGACGCCGGTCCCGCCAAGGATCGGACCTTCCCGCGTCTCTTCGAGGTCGAAGCCTGGGGCCAAACCGGCGACAAACCCTTTCCGCCCGCCGGCACCGCCGTCTTCGCCAAGCTCGATCCGGGCGGCGTCGCGCCCGGCGCGTGGGAAGTCCTCGCCAAGTCCACCGACGATTCCCCCCTGCTCACCCGCATGACCTATGGATTGGGTCATATTACTTACATGGCGTTTCCGGTCGATGAGAACCCATTCAAGACCTGGGGGGGCCGTGTCGATTTCCTCAAAACGCTCGTCTCGCGCCTCACGCCACGCGAGGCGGGTCTTCCCCTTGATCGCCGGCCCGGCGAAGGCGGCCGCAACGACATCGCCGGCGAACTCCAACGCTCCCTCGATCAGTTCGACGTGCAGATTGTCCCCTTCGGACTCGTCGCGCTTTTCATCATCGTCTATATCCTCATCGTTGGCCCGCTCGATTACCTTGTCCTCAAGTACGTCTTCAAGCGACTCGAATGGACCTGGTTCACGTTTCCGGCCGTCGTCCTGCTCGTCAGCATCGCCGCCTATTACACCGCCTTCGCCCTCAAGGGCCGGGACCAGAAGATCAATCAAGTCGACTTGATCGAGTTCGACCTGCGCACCGACCTGGATGAGAATCGGAAGACGAAGAGGACGTACGTTTCGGGCCAATCGTTTTTCACGATCCTCAGCCCGCGCATCCAGGCGTATACGGTGGGCGTGAAGCCGAACCCGGCGTTTCTCGGTCTGCCCGCGGGCGCGGAGACGGCCGCCGCCCAACCGGTTTCGTGGCTTGGTCGACCCGATCAGGAAGCCTGGGGCATGGGCCGTCGCGGCTCGCAGGGCCTTTTCCGCAAGCCCTATCGCTACGCTCCCGATGCCGCCGGTTTGGAAAAAGTCCCCGTCGCCGTCTGGACCACCAAGTCATTCCAAGCGAGTTGGGAGCAATTTTTGGAGAAGCCGCCTTTCGAGACCAATCTGCTTTACCATCAAAAGGTCTTCGAGGGCCGCGACGTCAAGATCAGCGGCACGTTCCTCAACAATTTGCCCGTCGAGTTGACCGACGTCTGGTTCATCTCGGGCGATCGCTGCTTCAAACTCGCCGACCCCATCCCCGCCGGCGGCAAGGCGACCAAGATCTTCCTCGAATCGCACGAATCCAAGGACGTTTCCACCTGGGGCAATACGACAGATGACATGCCCGTCGTGGCCGTCGGCAACGACAACGAAAAATCGACAAGCGGCCCTCGGCCCGCGCCGACGCTGATCGTCAAATCCATTTTCTTCCACGACAAGTTCCGCTTCGGAACCGTGCGGAACCACTCGCTGCGCGGCCTCGATCAAAGCTGGCGGCTGGAAACGCGCGCCCGGCCTTTCGCGATTGACACGGCGGTGCGCGAGGTGATCGTCTATGCCCGCGTCCGCCGCCAACACGGCAAGGCCGACGAGTTGGCCAAGTCCGCCGACCAACCGCTGCCCACGCAGCTTTGGCTTGGCGAGTTGCCCGGCGCCGCTTCCACGCCACCCGAAATCCTCGGCACGATGACCCACGACACCTATATTCGCATTTATCTCCCCCTCTATCCGGCAGACAAATAAATGATCGAAACCCGTGACCTCACCAAGATGTACGGCGATCTCTACGCCCTCGATCGCCTCACCCTCAAGCTCGAGCGCGGCGACGTCTACGGCTTCATCGGCCCCAACGGCGCCGGCAAAACCACCACCATGCGCATCCTCGCCACGCTGCTCAACCCCACCTGGGGCGAAGCCACGGTATGCGGCTACTCGATCTACAACGGCGCCAAGGACATCCGCCGCGTCATGGGCTACATGCCCGATTTCTTCGGCGTCTATGACGACATGAAAGTCATCGAGTACCTCGAATTCTTCGCCGCCGCATATCGCATCAAGGGCCCCGAACGCCGCAGAAAATGCGAAAACGTACTCGAACTCGTCGACCTCGGCTACAAGCGCGACGCCCTCGTCACCAGCCTCTCCCGCGGCATGACGCAACGCCTGGGATTGGCCCGCGTCCTCCTGCACGAACCGCAAGTACTTCTCTTGGATGAACCCGCCAGCGGACTCGACCCCCGCGCCCGCATCGAAATGCGCGGCCTGCTCAAAGAACTCCGCAGCATGGGCAAGACCATCCTCGTCTCCAGCCACATCCTGCCCGAGCTTGCCGACATCTGCAACAAAATCGGCATCATCGAACGCGGCAAGCTCCTCTTCGACGGCGACGTCGAATCCGCCATCAAACAGGTCCGCCACCGCACGGTCCTCACCGTCATGGTCGGCGACGGCAAAACCGGCGAGGCCAAGGAACTCCTGCAAAAAAGCAGCCACGTCCAGGAAATCGAACACGACGAAAAAGACGACGTCCTCCGCGTCACCTTGAACGACGGCCTAAGCGACGGCAGCTTCATCGCCGAGGAAATCATCCGCAACGGCATGCGCCTCAAGATGCTCAAAGAGGAAGAGATCGACCTGGAAGACGTGTTCATGGGCATCACGAAGGGCATTACGCAGTAAGGATTGACGCAACCAGAAACGTCGCGCCAGCGACGTGCGAAACCGCCATGAATGCATCCACAACACTCTCCGATGCGATCCTCGAAACCATCGACATCCTCAGTCGAGGATCCGAATCCGTGAGGGCCGTGCTCATGGGCGAAGAAAACCGCTTCACGCGCGCCCTGGTCGACCTGAAGGTTCTCGCGGAGAAGGAGAACATTCCCCTCGCCATCGTCGGCGGGCTGGGCGCCATTCGCTACGGCTACCCGGCCGCCACCCAGGACATCGATATCGTCGTGGCGAAAATTCACCGTGACACGATCCTGCAAGCGGCCTTCCGCCATGGCTTCACGATCACCGAGCAAGCGAAGACAGGTTGGCATACCTTGATGCACGGCGACGTCGAAATCAATATCGTTCCCGACGGCGCCAAAGCGCGAACCAGCGCGCCCACGACCATTCCCGGTCCGGAAACTCTCGGCGTTTCGCACGGGCTTGGCTATGCCGACCTTCCCGGATGGATGGAGTTGAAACTCAGTACCGGACGGCAAAAAGACAAAGCGCATATCGTCGAGGTCTTGAAGACGCTTCTACCAGAACAGTTTCCCACGGTCAGGAATCGAATAGCCTCGGTCGATCCGGCCTATCTGCGCTTGCTGGATGAACTTCATGTGGAAGCGATGGACGAAAAAGAGCAAGAGAAGCGGAGAGACGAATAAATTTTATCATTACCAGATACGTCGCGCCAGCGACGTGCGAATCCGCCGACGCCGCTCGCGCGGCGTTTCTAGTTGGCGTTTTTAGTAGGAGATTCCCCCGTCATGCGCATCCTCGTCACCGGCGGCGCCGGCTATATCGGCTCCCACTCCGTCCGCCTCTTTCTCGACAAGGGCCACGACGTTTGGGTGTATGACAACCTCTGCTTCGGCCATCGCCTCGCCGTCCCCGCCGACCGCCTCATCGTCGCCGATCTCAAGGACGTCCATCGCCTCGATCATGTCCTCCTGGAAAATCGCATCGACGCCGTCGTTCACTTCGCCGCCTTCACCTTCGTCGGCGAGTCCGTCCAACAGCCCGCGAAGTATTGGCAGAACAACCTCGTCAACACCGTCAACCTGCTCGATTGCATGCGCCGCCAGGGCATCGGCCGATTCGTCTTCTCCTCCACCGCGGCCACCTTCGGCACACCCGCCGCAATGCCCATCACCGAAGAGACGCCGCAACAACCCATCAACCCCTACGGCGCCTCCAAGTTGGCCGTCGAACATGTCCTCGATGACTACGCCCGCGCTTACGACTTGGGCTTCGCGGCCTTGCGCTACTTTAACGCCTCCGGCGCCCATCCCAGCGGCGCAATCGGCGAGGACCACAGTCCCGAAACCCACCTGATCCCCCTCGTCATCCAGGCCGCGCTCGGTAAACGACCGCACATCGAAATCTTCGGCGACGACTATCCCACACCCGACGGCACCTGCGTCCGCGACTATATCCACGTCGACGACCTCGCCGCCGCCCACCTTCTCGCCCTGGAAAAAATCACGCCGGGCGCCGTGTTCAAATACAACCTCGGCATCGGCCGCGGCTACAGCGTCCGCGAAGTCATCCAGACCGTCGAAGAGGTGACCGGCAAGAAGGTTCCCGTCAAGATCGGCGCCCGCCGCGCCGGCGACCCGCCCACGCTCGTCGCCTCGTCGGAGAAGATCCAACAGGATCTTGGCTGGAAACCGGCCTACACCGATCTCAAAGCCATCGTCGAGACGGCGTGGAAATGGCATCAAGGGCATCCGCGCGGGTATAAGTCGTAACCTGCTTTGCGGATTCCACCGTAAATTCTCCTCCCTTTCGCGCGCAAGGCTTGCCTCGCGCCGCGTTCTCCCCTCAATCCATCACCTCATCTTTCTTCCATTTTCGGGAAAGGATCCTGCCATGAAACGGCCGCTCCGCTTCCTCGCTCTGGTTGCGCTCGCTCTGCCCGGCGCCGCCCAAGCCCAGGACCGCACGGGAACCCTCATCGCGTATATCGACGCCTTCCAGTGCGATCAGATCACCACGGGCACCTTCGGCATCCGCGCCGGCCGGGACGACGTCGTCCTGCGCGCCCATGTCGTCGTCGGCTATCGCAACAATCGCACCGGCGCGAACTCGTATCGCGCCCACGCCCAACCGCTCGTCGTCCAACGCATGGATCGAGGCGACAAAATCGCGCCCCTCTCCAAGATCCCGATCTTCGCTTTCACAAACGGAGCCCCCAACACCACGACGCTGCTCGACGTTTTCCGCCCGGGCCATACCGTGCGCTTCGTCCGCTTCTTGATTTCCGCCAACGAAATCGACACCGGCAGCGATCCGTATGATTGGTTCGCCGACTTTCGCAATTCCCGCAGTCCCCGCCGGTTCAATTTTGACTGGGCCCGGCACGACGCGGCCCTTAATGTTCCGACCAGTCGCCCCGCCGACGGCAGCGGATTTCTCCACGGCCAATTCGGCAACCTGGGTCGGCAACATGATTTCCTGGGCGGCAATGAATGGTTCTTCTCCGGCGACTTCCTCAGCCGCATGAGCGCTCCCAGCGCCAACCAACTCCGCTCCGCGGCACAATGGCTCCGCGACGAAATCCCCCGCAGCGGCAGCCGGTCCACCTTCGGCCTCGACTTCCGAGGCCACGGCGGCCGCTATTCCGGAACCTGGCGGCTGGTTTTCGCCGAACGCCACGTCGTCGACCAGACGCTTATCGTGAATAGCCGCTGATTGGAGTTTTCATCACGCTAAGCCGCAAGCGGCGGGACTGCACGACGCGTAGGTGAGTGAATTCACTCGCTTGCGCGTCGTGCTAACGTGTCCAGGACAACCATTTGCCGAACAGCCACTTCACGAATCCCGTCAGCCGGGTTCGATTGTAAGCATCGCCGATTTTCTTGATCGCTTCCGCTTGCGTGGGATAGGGGTGGATCGTCCGGGCGATCGTGCTCAGTCCCAATCCGCCGACCATCGCCAGCGTGATTTCGGAGATCATGTCCCCCGCGTGGGCAGCCACGATCGTGGCCCCCAGAATCTTGTCTCCCTTGGGTGTCGCGATCACCTTCACGAATCCCTCGTCCTCACCATCAAGGATAGCCCGGTCCACGCCGTTCAGTTCTTGCGTGAAGGTCCGATAGGCAATCCCCCGCTCTTTGGCCTCATGCTCGGCGAGTCCGACATGGGCGATTTCCGGGTCCGTGTAAGTACACCACGGAATCGTGAGGCCGCTAACCTTGGCTCGTCCCCAAAACAGGGCGTTTTGAATGACGATGCGGGCCATGGCGTCGGCCGCATGCGTGAACTTGTACCGCGAGCACACGTCGCCGGCCGCGAATACCCGCTTATTGGTCGTCCGCAGGCGATCATTCACTTGGACTCCCTCGCGCTCGCTGAACTGCACGCCGGCGGCTTGAAGATTCAGACCCTCAACGTTCGGCGTTCGGCCCGCGCCAACCAAAATCTCGTCGACGACAAGCTCGCGCCGCGCTTGGCCACACTCCAGATGGAGAACCTTCTCCTTGCCGCGCAATTCGACGCGGCGGATCGTGCAATCCAAAGACATCTCGACGCCGTCGCGCCGCATGGCCTTCTCGACGCGCAAGGCGGCTTCCGGATCCTCCTTGGGCAGGACGCGGGGATGATTGCCGATCAAGAAGACTTGGGCGTCAAAGCGGGCGAATGTTTGGGCCAACTCGCAGCCGATGGGCCCCGCGCCGATAACCGCCAGACGGCGCGGCAATGTCGTCAGCGAGAAGACGGTCTCGTTTGTCAGGAAGCCCGCCTCGGCAAGTCCATCGATGTTGGGACGCGCGGCACGGGCGCCGGTCGCGATAACCGCGTACTTGAAGTCGAGCGTCTGGCCGGCAACCTGGATCGTTCGCGGCCCTGTAAAGGCAGCTTGGCCGATGTAAACATCCACGCCCAGGCCGCGAAAACGGGCAGCCGAATCATTGGGACTGATGCCCGCGCGCAGCCGCCGCATGCGCTCCATGACTGCGGGAAACTCGACCTCGACTCCGGCGGGCACGCGAATCCCGAAGCGTCCGGCGTCTCGCACCTGAGCAGCAACCCGGGCCGCCCGAACGAGCGCTTTCGACGGCACGCAGCCCACGTTCAGACAATCCCCACCCATGAGTCTTCGTTCGATGAGCGCCACTTTCGCGCCCAAGCCCGCCGCTCCGGCAGCCGTCACCAATCCCGCCGTCCCCGCGCCGATCACGACGAGATTGTAGCGCCCGCTTGGCTTGGGGTTTTGCCAATCCGCCGGATGCACATTCGCCGCCAATGTCCGGTTGTGCTCATCCAGAGGTGCAAGTTCGGGGATCGCGTCGAGCAACGATTCGGCCGCGGAGGGGTCCAGTTCCATGCGTGCATCCTTCGTTCGCTAAACAATTTCGCCCGAGCAACTGGATCCCGCGCCGGCCGTGCAACCAAAGCAGTGCCGGCCTGTCGCGATCGGCCGATTCTCCAAAACGCGCAAATCAAAATCCCAGACCGTCCGAAGCTGGCTCCGCGTGCAACCAAGATCGAGCATCTGGTTGAAGTCGCAATCGTACAACTGGCCGTCCCAACCGACCGACAGCATGGAGCGGCACATCAGCCCGTCGAGCGTCGCGGGGTTGAACGCGTCGAGCAGCTTTTGCATATAACTTTCCAGTTGCCCGGTTTCCAACAAATCCGCGAGAAATCGGCTGATGGGCATGTTGGTCACGGTAATCAGCCGTGTGAACACAATGCCGTAGTCGTCGCGCAAATGTTGGCGATAGGCGTCCTCCAGCTTGGCCTGGCGCGGCGGCAGCGTCGGCCCCACCGGGTTATAGACGAGCGTCAAAGGCAAACCCGATTCCTGGCCATAGCCAACATCGTTCAGACGCCGCAACCCCTCGATGGACTTGGCGAAGACGCCATCGCCGCGCTGCTTGTCGGTGTTCTCCGGTCCGTAACAGGGCAAAGACGCGACGATCTCAACGCCGTTCTCCGCCAGAAAAGTGGGTAGCGTGTCATAACTCGGCGCGACCAGGATCGTCAAATTGCAGCGGTCAATGACATGACGTTTGAGTTCGCGAGCTTGCGTGACGAACCAGCGAAAGTGCGGGTTCATTTCCGGAGCGCCGCCCGTGATGTCGAGCGTCGCGATATCCGTTCGCGCGAGAATATCCAAGCACGCCTGCATGGTGGCGCGCTCCATGATCTCACGCCGGTCCGGCCCCGCGTCGACATGGCAGTGATTGCAAGTTTGATTGCAGATCTTTCCCACGTTTACTTGCAAAACCTGAATGCCCGTCGCTAGAAGCGGCAGCCGTCCGTGTTGACGCAGGATTTGTTCAAACTGACCGCCCAAGCCGCTGGCCACATGCGACCGCTGCGTGTCCGTATCCGCGAGCGAACTTCCCTGGCGCAAGAGTGAAAGTCTGACCATAGTGCCCTTCCAAGGCGATGATTCCGCAAGCGCGAGACACGCCGAATACATTGTAGACGGCAATCCCGCCGTCGGTGCGTGAACCGTCACGGCCTCCCCGTTGTCAGTGGTGTAACGCTCCGAGTGCGGACCGGGCGGCTGGGTTTGCATTGCCGGCACGGGCTGCTCTGCCCATCCCTTCCCCGTCGAAGCAAAACAAGCGAGAATCCCGGCCTTTGCTACCGGGTATTTCGTCGCGAGCAACGCCATTCGAGGTCATGGTCTCCTTCGCGGCAAATCTCGCGATGGCTTCTCCTTGGAGCCTAGTGCTCAACGCCTTTCGGCATCATGGTCACTTTCGCCTTAAATTTGGCCGCATGGCGAACCCGAGCCTAGGCGTGCTCAACGCCTTTCGGCATCATGGTCACTTTCGCGCGCTCCTCACCCACTGTGTTCTTGCCGCGCGTGCGGGTGCTCAACGCCTTTCGGCATCATGGTCACTTTCGCGCCATGGAAAATGGCCCATTCCGAGAATTCTGCGTTTGTGTGCTCAACGCCTTTCGGCATCATGGTCACTTTCGCAGATGCGGGTTTGAAGGTAGCGGACTATCCCGAACGTGCTCAACGCCTTTCGGCATCATGGTCACTTTCGCCGGAACCGCACCGTCTTTCAGGCCACCTGTCTTCCTTGTGCTCAACGCCTTTCGGCATCATGGTCACTTTCGCAAGGGCCGACGAGCAAGAGCATTTTTTGGAAGGAGTGCTCAACGCCTTTCGGCATCATGGTCACTTTCGCGGCTTTTTGCCCTGGGCAACTAAAACGACGATAGAGTGCTCAACGCCTTTCGGCATCATGGTCACTTTCGCAACAAATCGTCGCGCTAATCTCCGGCCCGAGCCAGTGCTCAACGCCTTTCGGCATCATGGTCACTTTCGCCTTGCGGCATCCCTCCCTTCGCGCCTCCTCGCGCCGTGCTCAACGCCTTTCGGCATCATGGTCACTTTCGCCAATACGGGCGGACCTTCTCTTGACAGAAGTTCTTTTGAGTGCTCAACGCCTTTCGGCATCATGGTCACTTTCGCGAGATCCTGCTGCCCAGATCCCCAGGTGTCACCGTGAGTGCTCAACGCCTTTCGGCATCATGGTCACTTTCGCTGGTCGTGGTCATGTTCGTCTCCTTGGTTGTGTTTTTGTGCTCAACGCCTTTCGGCATCATGGTCACTTTCGCGCTACACTGGGAGCGGCGCCATACGGTAGTATGACGTGCTCAACGCCTTTCGGCATCATGGTCACTTTCGCCCGCAGGTGCGCGCCGTGCTCATCAAACCTTAACGTGCTCAACGCCTTTCGGCATCATGGTCACTTTCGCAGAGTAAACCGCTTGAACGTCTGCCAGTCCCCCGGTGCTCAACGCCTTTCGGCATCATGGTCACTTTCGCAGGTGATGTTCATCCAACCGTGTCGATTCACCCTTGTGCTCAACGCCTTTCGGCATCATGGTCACTTTCGCGGGTTGATACACGGTAATACGCCACTAGAAATGCGTGCTCAACGCCTTTCGGCATCATGGTCACTTTCGCGCTGTCCTTTGGTGCAGCAAGTTTTAATGCCTTGAGGTGCTCAACGCCTTTCGGCATCATGGTCACTTTCGCTCAAGGTCAATACCAAGCACGTGTTCTTCAATGGGGTGCTCAACGCCTTTCGGCATCATGGTCACTTTCGCTCGGCGACGGCGAGCTTGGCGGGGGAAACGCAGCGAAGTGCTCAACGCCTTTCGGCATCATGGTCACTTTCGCGTTCGAATACCACCTGTGCCTGAGCCTCGGCGTTCGCGTGCTCAACGCCTTTCGGCATCATGGTCACTTTCGCGATGCCATACTCGACGTAGTTGATCGCGTCAAGGTTGTGCTCAACGCCTTTCGGCATCATGGTCACTTTCGCGGTGTGACTGACACCTCTCCGGCCCCCGCGCAACCGCGTGCTCAACGCCTTTCGGCATCATGGTCACTTTCGCAGA
>Ga0163144_10030792_pt1 | contig 10254 bp, 8 predicted proteins | sample OliLak19BULKMAT1_FD_123175 | JGI IMG/M metagenome (GOLD analysis project Ga0163144, IMG submission 123175) | Freshwater microbial mat bacterial communities from Lake Vanda, McMurdo Dry Valleys, Antarctica - Oligotrophic Lake LV.19.BULKMAT1 | ecosystem: Environmental > Aquatic > Freshwater > Lake...
AGACTCGATACGAAACACTTTTCATGCCAATGCCGCGACAACCCACGCAACGCTTATCAGCCAACGAGTTACAGCGTCAGCTGGCACCTCTAGCAATTGTAAAAATGACGGTAACCATGAGGCGTTCACGCCTGGGACTCAGGGTACCGCTTGAATTGTCGTCATCAGCCCCCTTCAGGGGGCTTAAATTGACACATCGTCTGACCATCGACAGGGCAACCAAATGGGCCACGCTTTTCACGAACTCTTTTACCATTTCGTGTGGACGACGCATGCCCGCGATCCTCATATTCATCGATCGTTTCGCGCCGCGATGCTTGCCATACTGAACGAGGAAACACACAAACGTGGCGGCGAGCCAATCCGACACAATGCAATGCCAGACCACGTACATTTGCTCGTGCGTCTTCTTCCGACCGTGAAGGTGAGCGAATTCATCGGCCAGGTGAAAGGCGCGACCGCGTTTCGAGCGAACCGAGACCTCAATCCGAAGTTCAAGCTCGTTTGGCAAGAAGGATATGGCGTATTGACGTTGCGTCGCGATGAATTAGAGAGCGTCAGTCGTTATATTGACAACCAAGAGGAGCATCACCGGACTGGGCGATTGTCAAAACTATTGGAGACCGTCGACGCGAGTGATGAGGCCTCGACGGACGCCGTGAACCTGTCCCCTAAAGGGGACGAAGAAACAACGTAGTTGGTTGTCGCGAATCCCAGGCGTGAACGCCTGGGCTAGGGAAAAGTGTTAATCGCAAAATGTTCGACTTCGAGGGGCGTTTTCGTTTTTGATCGAGCGTCGCAATCCGATCCGCCATCGGGATGTCGATTTATACACGCAGTAATCAGGAAATCTTCGCATGTCCACCCCCCTCAATATCGGCATGATCGGCTACGGCTTTATGGGCCGGGCCCATACCAACGCCTACCGCACCGTGGGCAATTTCTTCAAGTCAAAGCGGCAACCCGTGCTCAAGGCGGCTTGTGCCCGCGATGAGGCGAAGATCAAGGAATTTGCCGACAATTGGGGCTACGAGTCGATCGAGACCGACTGGCGAAAGCTCGTCGCGCGCCAGGACATCGACGCCATCGATATCTGCGTGCCCAACAATCTGCACAAGGAGATCGCCCTGGCCGCGGCCGCCGCGGGCAAGATGATCCTTTGCGAAAAGCCGCTCGCGATGAATGTGGCCGAAGGCGAGGAGATGTGCCGCGCGGTTGAGAAGGCCGGCGTGCCGAACATGGTCTGGTACAACTATCGCCGCGTCCCGGCCGTAACGCTGGCCAAGCGACTGGTCGACGAAGGTCGCTTGGGTCGCATCTTCCACTATCGCGCAAACTTCTTGCAAGACTGGACCATCTCGGCCGATCTGCCGCAAGGCGGCGCCGCGCTGTGGCGATTGGACGTGGCGGCCGCCGGCAGCGGTGTGACCGGCGACTTGCTGGCCCACTGCATCGACACGGCCATTTGGATCAACGGCGGCATCCGCGATGTCAGCGCCATGACCGAGACCTTCGTCAAGGAGCGGACGCACCAGCTCACGGGCAAGGTCGAGAAGGTGGGCATCGACGATGCTTGCGCTTTCCTCTGCCACTTCGGCAACGGGTCGCTGGGCTTGTTTGAATCGACGCGTTATGCCCGCGGGCACAAGGCCCTGTACACGTTCGAGATCAACGGCGAGAACGCGTCCATCGCCTGGGACCTGGAAGACCTGCACCGCTTGCAGTATTTCGAGCACGCCGACGAAGGACGCCTGCGCGGCTGGCGCAGCATTCACGTCTCCGACCACGGCGGCGACCATCCGTACATGGATCGTTGGTGGGTGCCGGGCTTGCAGATCGGCTACGAGCACAGCTTCGTGCATCATGTGGCCGACTTCTTGGAAGGGCTCGACACGGGCAAGCCCGCGCAACCCGATTTCCGCTCGGCACTGGAAACCCAAAAAGCGTGCGACGCCATCCTCGCCAGCGCAAAGAGCGGCCGCTGGACGGACGTGTAGGGGATCGGGGATCGGGGAAACCCTTAGCCGCCTCGCTTGCGAGGCGCTTCGCGCCGAGAACTTTCTGCTAAATGCGCATCCGCAAGCGCGCGCCGGCAGGTCTAACTGATCGCTCGGGGTAGGATCGCGCTTTGCTCTTGGCTACAATCGATGCATGGTTTCGACGCCGGGGGGCGTCGCGATACCAGCGGTTCGACGCGCAACAGTTCGTCCCGCATCTCTTGCTCGATTGACTTCAAGTCTGCCTGAGGAGCGCAAATGAACGGCCTGATCATGGACTATCAGCTCACGATCCCGGCCATGCTGCGCCGCGCCGAGACGTTGCACTTCGATCGCGAGGTCGTCACTCGCCTGCCCGATAGGAGCTGCCACCGCTACACGTATGCGGACATGATCGAGCGCACCAAGCGGCTCTCGCTGGCGCTGGCGAAGTTGGGTGTCGAAAGCGGCGACCGGGTCGCAACGTTTTGCTGGAACCATTACCGGCACCTGGAAGCGTACTTCGCCATCCCTACGGCAGGCGCCGTCTTGCACACGCTCAATTTGCGGCTCCACCCCAACGATCTGACCTACATCGCCAATCACGCCGCCGACAAGGTCGTGCTGGTCGACGACGTGCTCTGGCCGCTGTTCGAGAAGTTCCGTGCGAGCGTCGACTTCAAGCACGTGATCGTCCTCTCCACTTCCGGCCAGAAAGCGCCGCCGGGCACCATCGACTACGAAGAGCTGCTGGCCTCGGTCGACCCTCGCCAGTTCAGCTATCCCGATCTCGACGAGCGCCAGGCAGCCACCATGTGCTATACCTCGGGCACGACCGGCATGCCCAAGGGCGTGCTGGCCTCGCACCGGGCGATCGTGCTGCACTCGCTGGGCAACGGCATGGTCGATACGCTGGCCGCCTGCGAGCGCGACGTCAGCATGGCCGTCGTGCCGATGTTCCACGCCAACGCTTGGGGTTTGCCCTTTGTCGGCGTGTTGGTCGGCTCGAAGCAGGTGTTCCCCGGCCCGCATCTCGATCCGCAGAGCCTGCTCGAGCTGATGGTCGCCGAGCGCGTCACCGTCGCCGGCGGCGTGCCGACCATCTGGTTGGGCATCCTGCAAGTTCTCGATAAGAATCCCAAGGCCTTCGATCTTTCGAGCGTGCGGTCGATGATCGTGGGCGGATCGGCCGCGCCCGCGGCCATGATCCGCGGCTTCCAGGAGCGGCACGGTTTGCGCATCGTGCATGCCTGGGGCATGACGGAGCTTTGCCCGATGGGCACTATCGCCAACGTGCCGGCGCGGCTGGTCGACGCGTCGCAAAATGAACAGTATGCCTTCCGCGCCAAGCAAGGGCGGCCCGCGCCGTTGATTGAAACGCGCGGCCGCAACGAAGACGGCCTGATCCCTTGGGACGGCAAAACGATGGGCGAGCTCGAAGTCCGCGGCCCTTGGATCGCCAGCAGCTACTACAACTGCCCCGAAGGCGAATGTTCGTTCACCGAAGATGGTTGGTTTCGCACCGGCGATATCGTGGCCATCGACGAGTTCGGCTGCTTGCAACTGCAAGATCGCGCCAAGGACGTCATCAAGTCGGGCGGCGAGTGGATCAGTTCCGTCGCGCTCGAAAACGCGCTGATGGGTCACCCGGCAGTCGCCGAGGCCGCGGTTATTCCCGTCGCGCACCCCAAATGGGACGAACGCCCGCTGGCCGTCGTGGTGCTGAAGAAGGACGAGAGCGCGACGCCGAAGGAGCTGATTGAGTTTATCGAACCGCACTTTGCCAAATGGTGGCTGCCCGACGCAGTAGCCTTCGCCGACGAAATCCCGCGCACGTCAGCCGGCAAGTTCCTAAAGACGGCCCTCCGCGAGACCTATCGCGACTATTACGCCGCGGTTTCCACGAATAACTCGTAAACTGGGCTGGGGGGCGGGCGTCTCGCCCGCCATCGCTTGCTGGGTGCCATGCCCACGCAATTATTGCCGTCGAGACGAATTGTGGGGTCCTGACTATCTGTGTCGGCACGTACCAGGAACAAACGTACCATGCGTGGGCATGCGGGATTCGTCCGGAAAATCTAGCGACAGGTCAACGCATGCTCACGCCGGCGTCCGTGAATTCTGTGTCTTAATTGTAGGTGCGCGGCAACCAGCCGCCATCCGAAACGAGACTCGGCGACGCCAGCGTGAGCATGGCACCCCAGCCATAGTTTGCCACTCAACGGTATAATTGCTCGTGTCCCCTGCCGGCCGGCTCACGTCGATCGCTCGCCCATCGCACGTCCGCGGTCTCCAAGCAAAGGAGTCATATCATGCCGCAGCCCGTCATTATCGAAGCCGTTCGCACTCCCTTCGGGCGTAAGGGAGGCGCCTATCGCGACGAGCGTCCCGACACCTTGCTGGCCCACGCGCTCGCGGGGCTTGCCCAACGCGCGAAGATCGCACCCGAAAAAATCGAGGACGTCGTCACGGGCTGCGTCACGCAGGCCGGCGAGCAGGGCGCCAATATCGGACGCCTGGCCGTGCTGCTGGCCGGCTTCCCCATCGAAGTGCCGGCCGTGACGCTTAATCGCATGTGCGGCTCGGCCCAGCAGGCCATCCACTTTGCCGCTCAGGAAATCGCCGCGGGCGACGCTGCTTATGCAATCGGCGCCGGCGTCGAGCACATGACCCGCGTGCCCATGCTCAGCGACATCGGCTCGATCGACAAGATGAACCCGCTGCTCTTCGAGCGGTTCGACCTGATTCATCAAGGCGAAAGTGCCGAGCGGTTGGCCGAGAAATACAAAATCACCCGCCGCGACGTCGACGAGTTCTCGATGGAGAGCCACCGCCGCGCTAGCCGCGCCGCGAGCGAGCAGCACAATAAGGAGCTGCTGCCCACCGAGGGCCTCGATGCCGACGGCAAGCGCATCACGCTCACGCGCGACGAAGGCATCCGCGACAAGCTCGATCCGGCCAAGATCGCTTCGCTGCCGACGGTCTTCCGGCCCGACGGCAACGGCGTCGTCACGGCAGCCAACAGCAGCCAGGTTTCCGACGGCGCGGCCGCGATGCTCGTGGCCGATCGCGAAGCCGCGCTGAGCGACGGCTTCCGCCCGCGCGCCCGCTTCCTGGCCCGCGTCGCGGTTGGTTCCGATCCCATGCTGCAACTCTCGGGCGTCATTCCCGCCACGCAGAAGGCGCTCAAGCGAGCCGGTCTCACGATCAACGATATCGACTGGTTCGAGGTCAACGAGGCCTTCGCCACGGTCGTGTTGGCCTGGGCCAAGGAATTGAAGCCCAACATGGAAAAGGTCAACCCCTGGGGCGGCGCGATCGCGCACGGGCATCCGCTGGGCGCGACCGGAGCAGGGCTGATGGCCAAAATGCTCATCGGCCTGGAAGCCACCGGCGGCCGGCTCGGTTTGCAAACCATGTGCATCGGCCACGGCATGGCCACGGCGACGATTATCGAACGGGTGTAGGGTTTCAGTTGCGCTGCGTCGAATTCAGAGGCTCGGTTTTTAGCCACGGATTGAACACTGATGAAACACGGATGAAGTCGAACTAGAAAAAGAGCATGCCGTTAGCCGCCCCGCTCGCGGGGCGCTCCGCCGTTCACGACCGTCAACCGCTCTATCGAATGCTTGCGTGACGCGCTGCAACCGCGGAGCGCCCCGCAAGCGGGGCGGCTAACGCGGCGACGCGAATCAACGTCGTCGTGGTTTTATTTGTGTTCCATCCGTGGCCCCCTAACCTAATTTTTTCGCGATCTCCGCGCTATGCAAATCAACAACTCCACCTTCCTCGTCACCGGCGGCGGTTCGGGTCTCGGCGCGGCCACGGCTCGCACGCTGGTCGCCGCGGGCGGCAGTGTGCTAATCGCCGATTGGAATGAAGCCACAGGCCGCGCCACCGCGGAAGAACTCGGCGGCAAGGCCCGCTTTCAGAAGACTGACGTCATGGACGAGGCCAGCGTCAGGGCTGCCATTGATGCGGCCATCTCGGCCTTTGGCCCGCTGCGCGGCGCGGTCAACTGCGCCGGCATCGGCATCGCCACGCGCGTGGTCGGCAAGGACGGCCCGCACGATCTGGAAGCGTTTACTCGCGTCATTCAAGTGAACTTGATCGGCACGTTCAACGTGATCCGCCTGGCGGGCGCGGCGATGACCACGACCGAACCCTTGGCCGACGGCGAGCGGGGCGTGATCGTCAACACGGCTTCGGTGGCGGCCTTCGACGGTCAGATTGGCCAGGCGGCTTACTCGGCGTCGAAGGGGGGCGTGGTCGCCATGACGTTGCCCATCGCCCGCGAGCTGGCCCGCTTCGGCATCCGCGTGATGACGATCGCGCCCGGCCTGTTCGACACGCCCATGATGGCCGGATTGCCCGAAGAGGCCCGCAAGTCGCTGGGCCAGCAAGTGCCGTTTCCGCCGCGGTTGGGTCAGCCCAGCGAGTTTGCGGCGCTGGTCAAGCACATCGTCGAGAACATCATGCTCAACGCCGAAACCATCCGGCTCGACGGCGCAATCCGCATGGCGCCGAAGTAACGCCAACGCCGGTGCCTGGAACCATTGACCGAAATCGCGACGTGCAACGGCTGAGAGCGTGTGAATCAATTGCCCATGAGAAGAAAATCACCATCGGGGTGCCATGCCTTCACGGGCGCTAGCCCGGGTAGGCATGCTGCGTTGCGGCGAACTGCAGGCATGCTTACCCGGGCTAGCGCCCGTGAAAGCATGGCACCCGGCGCCGAAGTAGGCGGTGACACCTTCCAGCGCGACGATTCGTCAAACCGCGCGCCCTTCCAACCCCGCAATCGCCGCGCGAGCCTCGTCCGGCACCGACTGTGACTTGCCCGCGGTGTAATCGAACGACACCATCGTCGATTCGGCCTCGGCCACCACGGCCTGCTGGGCCTGGCTCACGATGACGTGCTCCATCGTCATGCTGCTGCGGCCAATGCGCGAGATCCGTGCGCCGATCCGCACGGTATCGGGAAAGTTCACCTGCCGGCGGAAATCGCAGCGGATCGACGCCAGAATGAACTCTCCCTGCCCGCCCGCGCGCTCCCCCTGGCCACCGGCACGCTTGCCCGGCATGCCGATGCGGCCAAAGTAATCGATCCGCGCCGACTCGCACCAGCGGAAGAACACCACGTTGTTCACGTGTCCCATCGAGTCCTGGTCGCCCCACTGCACGGGCTGCGCGATGACGATGGGGAATTCCGCCAGCGGATCGGAGGGAGGCTGAGATGCGTTCATGGTTCCACTCTTCTAGTCGACCTTACTACCTCTGACTTTACTACTCGGACGTCATTCCCGCGCAGGCGGGAATCCAGGAACCTCGGGCGCCTGATTCCGGCTCGTCCATTCGCGTGAATTCGCGTCCCTTCGCGGTTGAATTCTTGAACCGCGAATACGCGCGAATGGACGCGAATGACTTTCCCAATTCGAACCCGCGCAGCGAGCCAGGTTCGTGCAGTGCCGTCTTGCGGTTCGCTGGATTCCCGCCTGCGCGGGAATGACGATATTGACAATCCCCTTTTCCCCATGCCAACGTCGAATCGTGCGCGTTAGGATAACACATGCCGCACCACGATGCTCGCGCACGCGATAGGAGAATTGTCCGCCATGAAACGTCTGCCTTCTTCGCTTGTCCTTGTAACCATCCTATTACTGCCCCGCTTGGCCACGGCCGACGCTATTGAACGGCTCTCGCTCGAGCGGCTGCGCGCGACGCACGAAAAAGTGCTCGCCCTGGCCAAGGAGCGCAAGCCCGTCACGCTCGACAGCGGCTACCAGGACTACCGCGCGCTGCTGCACGTCCACTCGGCCTTCTCGCACGACAGCCGCGGCACGATCGACGAGATCCGCGCCGCGGCCAAGGCCACGGGCGTCCGCGTGATCCTCTTCAGCGAGCATCCGGCCGACCATTACGATTACTTCACCGACGGCCATCGCGGCGAAAAAGACGGCCTGTTGCTGATCCCCGGCGCCGAGACCGGCGGCTTTCTCGCGTATCCCCGCCGCAGCCTCAAGGCCGACAAAACCAACACGCCGCAGGAGTTCGCCGACGTGGTCCGCCGCGACGACGGGATGATTTTTCTCTGCCATCTCGAGGAGCGGTTGGACTGGGACATCGCCGGCCTCACCGGCAGCGAAATCTACAACACGCACGCCGACGTGAAAGACGAACTGCGATTCCTCGCGCTGCTGCGCTCGCCGCTGGGCCTGTTGCAAGTGACACCCGCGGTCAAGCAATACCCGCAAGAGACGTTCGCTGCGTTGCAGGACTACCCGGCCGCGTATCTCAAGCGTTGGGACGAGCTGTGCCAGAAAGCGCGGCTCACCGGCGTCTCGGCCAACGACGCCCACCACAACCAAGGCTTCCGCGGGCTGCTCACCCTTGAAGGCAAGATCCAACTCGAGGACCGCCTGGGCAAGAAGCTGCTCACGCTCGATCCGGCCAAGCTGCCGCCGCTCAAGTCACTCGCCGAAGGCCACAAACCCGGCGAAGCCGTGTTCGAGCTCGACCTCGATCCCTACGAGCGGAGCTTTCGCCACGTAAGCACGCATCTACTGATGCACGAGCTCACGGAAAAGTCCGTCTGGGACGCACTCCAGTCCGGTAGGGCCTACGTAGCCTTCGATTGGATGGCCGACCCCACGGGTTTTGTCTTTCGGGCCGATCGCGGCAACGCGACGTTTCCCATGGGCAGTGAAGTGCCAGGCGCCGCCGGTCTGAAGCTGCGGGCCATGGCGCCGCTGCCCGGCACGATCAAGCTCCTCCGCGATGGCAAGGAAGTCTCGCGCACCGAGAGCGACACGCTCGACACCACGATCGACGAGCCCGGCAATTACCGCGTCGAAGTCTGGCTCACCCTGGCCGGCGAATCGCGACCCTGGATCCTGTCGAATCCGATCTACGTGCGGAAATAGGGGCTACGAAGTTCAAGGCGCGTTGCCGACAGGACCGAACGACGAATACGGAATCCAGACAGGATCAACAGGATTTACAGGATGAGAGAGGAGCAGGAACTCGGCGGCCTGGCCACAATACCGCAATAAGACGTCTACGGCCGTTGGTGTTTATTTTCTCGTTCTTTTTTTTCGTCACTCTTCGTATCCCGTTAATCCTGTTCATCCTGTCTAAAACTCTTCGTCCTGTCCAAGCCTATTGATGCTGTCCAAAAACCACTCTGTCATGGGCTCGGCGGCTGCTCGCTTGCCAGCGTCCGCACTTTGCGAATTACGTCAACCTTCGTCTCGCCGAAATTGAGCAACAGTCCAACTGGTTTGCCAGTCGCGGTCAAGTAGTTGACCAACTGCACTTCATGCGCAGCCGCCGTTGTCCGCACGCTCTTCAGTTCGACGATCACGGCATCTTCGACCATGACGTCGGCAACGAACAAGCCCACAAGCTCGTCGTCGTAGTAGACGTTGATCGGCGTCTGTGACGTGGCCGAAAGACCGGCTCGACGCAATTCAATGAGCAGGCAGCTTTCGTAAACGGATTCGAGAAAACCGAAACCCATCTTGTTATGCACGCGAAACGCGCACCCGATGATCCTTTCCGTGAGCTCCTTGTGCAACACGACGGTGGCCCCCGTTTCGTGAGATTTGATAGTACGACACCGACGTCGGACAGGATCAACATTCCTACACGGAATTCCGACAAATACGGAATTTAGACAGGATCAACAGGATTTACGGGATAGGAACGAGCGCGACCGCGCTCGCGAGCGAACCTCATCGCCGCATCCGGGCGTCCAACAACGCCCGTTCGTGTTTATGGTCTCGTTTTTTTGTTCCCTTTCCGTATCCCGTCAATCCTGTACATCCTGTCCAAAACTCTTCGTTCTGTCGAACCATACGATCATTGATTCGGCAAGTCGCCCACGAAGCCCGCGCTCTGGAGCGCCTTGGCCTTGACGACGTCGACCCTACGCGGAATTCCGACAAATACGGAATTTAGACAGGATCAACAGGATTTACAGGATGGGGGAGAGAGAAGGAGCGCGGCGGGCGGGATCGATCGCCGCATTGAGGCGACCCAAATCACCCGATCGTGTCGCTTTTGTTATTGTCCGTCCCTCTTCATCCCGTCAATCCTGTACATCCTGTCTAAAACTCTTCGTACTGTCGAACCGTACTCCTCACTGATTCGGCAAGTCGCCCACGAAGCCCGCGCTCTGTAGCGTCTTGGCTTTGACGACGTCCACCAGCTTCACGGCCGCGATGTTCGCGTAGGGCAGGATCACCTTGCGGGCGCCCACCGTGTCGGGCGCGCGGCG